>Ga0224722_1001704_pt1 | contig 12046 bp, 12 predicted proteins | sample Balambano_FR1_Me_FD_161646 | JGI IMG/M metagenome (GOLD analysis project Ga0224722, IMG submission 161646) | Freshwater sediment microbial communities from Lake Towuti, South Sulawesi, Indonesia - Balambano_FR1_MetaG | ecosystem: Environmental > Aquatic > Freshwater > Lake > Sediment | place...
TTCCCCCCAGGTGACGTAAAACGGTTGTGTGAAATGGCGCGGCTCGGTCAGTCCCGCTGCCGTCATCACAATTTGCCCGGTACGCACACTCACCAGCCCTGCCGAGGTAAAACCCGGTTTTTGCACCAGTGCCAATCCCCAGTACGAGAGCGAGTCATTGCCGCCACCGCCCAAATCCACTTTGCCACCGGCATTGCGCGCCGAGGAAGTAAAACACATTTCTTTGAAAGCAAAGGTAGAACCCGTTGGCTGCGGCAGGTTTACAATACCCCGCACATCGCATTCAAACACGGCACTTTCCACACATTGCAGGCGGATGCTGCCCTGCCGCTGACCGCGGCGGCTGAAGATGGTTTGAAACGGCGTTTTGCCCACGTAGAGCGCGTCTGCCGGGTTGCCCAGCGTGGTTGCACCCTGGTCCCAGATGGGCGAATTGATATGACAATGCACGCCTTCCGTGACCACATTGATCCACAGGAGTTCGTTGGTGCGCAAGGTCAGATTCAGATGCGGACTCATCGCAGGCGGCATAGACGACCAGGCGACCGGCACGTCGCGGGCGTTAATCGAAAGTTGTCCGTTGGTAAACAAAAAAGTAGCTCCTTGCAGGGAATCATTACCGGTCGGATTGATTTGAAAACCCGTACCTGTTGCATCCAGCGGAAAATACGGGTTGCGGTATTGCGCAGCAAAGAAAATGCTCACTTTAAAAGCCGCGCCCTGCATTCCAAAAGACAACAATTCCTGTGGCGAGACCAGATCGCCCCAATACACGCTTTGGTTGTAACCGGTGCTGCCTCGCACATCCATCCGGTCATTGATGCTGTAGCGGATGTCCGTCAGGGTGATGAGGTTGGCGTTGCGGTCGCGCGCGCCGCGTTTGGGCAGCACGAGCGTTCCGGTGTTCAAATTGCCGGAAACCACCGCACTTTTTTCTACCCGAATTTGCGCCTGATTGAATCCAACGGTATAATCTGCCGGTACGGTTGTATTATAACGATAAGGCGTATTGCAATTAAAATTGGCAAATAAACCCGTACTTTCCACCAGTCCGGCGGTAAAATTATACCGTGCCTGCAAATAGCCGATGTTGGAAACCACACCCGACGCGGTGCCGGCAGAAGCGCCCGCGAGCAGAAACACGCCTTTCCAGGCAAGGGGTTTGCCGCTGGGTGCGTAGGTTTGCGTGGAGGAAAAATCGGCGACAAAACCACGTCCCTGCACATTCAGCGTGGTGTTGCCCACCCCGAACGCGAAGGTAGAATCGAGTAGTTCTTTATAAAACTCACAATTGGCGTTGATCAAAATCGTACCCAGATTCAGCGTAGCGGCTCGGCACTCCGTACCGGCAGTGAGCGAATTGGGCAACACCAGTTTTGCAACCGCAGCAGTACGCAACGGACCAATCGTCAGACTGTCAATTTGCAACTGAAAACCTGGTGCGACGTTCAGGTTAACCGGCGGCTGCGGAACGGGCGGATCGGTCGGGTAGGTGCAATCGCCCACGATGATGCTGCCCCGGCGGGCGTTCAGCGCGGGTACGCGTACCGAAGCGTTGGTAAATTGCACCCGAATGCCTTCGGGAGCCGGGTTGAATCGGTCGTTCAAATACCCCACCAGGTCCACTGCCCGGTCGCCCAGGTGTGGCACCTGCAATTCTACCTGCTGCCCGATTCTTGCTTCGATGCCCAATTGGCGGGCATCACGAATGGAAATCTCGCGCTGCGGGTTGCGAATCGTTTCGGCGATAGTGACGTTCAGAGGTTTAAAAATGGCTTCGTTCCACAATACCCCCCAGGGAAAGAAGTTTCTCTGACAATTGAATTTCACCCGCCCGTAGCCCGACAAGCCGGTGTAGGTGTTGAGGCGCGGATTCCAGGTGCCGTTGGAGGTGTAGCGTTCTACAATCAGGGTAAAACCACCCACGAGCAAGGTGTCGGGGTAGTTTTGCCGCAGCAGAAAACGGTCGCCGATCACGTTTTGAATCAAGATGTTGGGGTTAAGTACGAGCGTATCATTGCGCTGCGCGGCGGCTTCGCGTTGGAATAAACAGCTTAGTAAAAGGATGCTCCCTAACCAAACGGAGCGGCACGGTAATTGAAAGTGAGGTAATACCATCTGGGTAATGCTTATTTTGGGGTTAAACAATACATTTACAAAGTGAAGCGTACAAGCGGAGGGTAGATAAACAGTTGGCAGTTTATAGTAGGCAGTTGGCAGTGTTAAAACAGCCACTGGTTGCTACTTGCAAAAATAAGCTGACTTTTGCTGTGATATTTGGACAAAATTGGACAAAAGCGGACAAGATTGGTCAACTTTGCTTAATTGGCACGGCGGGCTTACCCAGTTTTTGGTAAATCACGTCCTGATCTTTGGGAAAAAGCAGTCCGCCGGGCAGCGGAATGTTGAGTTGTTGCAGTTTTCTTTTTAAAGTACGCGCACTGATGCCGTATTCCAATGCGATTTGTTGGCGGGTTTTCGCCTCGTTTTTCGTTTTTTTCATGGGTTGAAGGTTTTGGGTCAAATTGTAGCAATTATACGTTTTGCTAAGTTAAAATATTTTGTCGTTATTGAAAAAAATGGGATGTTTAAATGGTTGAGAATATTTTCCGGCTCGCACCTACGCCCAGTGGTTGGCTCCATCAGGGCAATGCCTATAATTTTTTACTCAATTGGCTGTATGCCAAACAGTTGGATGCAAAAGTGCTGCTGCGCATAGACGACTTGGACGCGGCGCGGAGCCGACCGGAATATGTATCGGCTATTTTTACAACGCTGGATTGGCTGGGTTTGGATTGGGACGTGGGTCCGAAAGATGTCCGGGAGTTTCAGGAATACGGGTCGCAGACACTGCGTTTGCCGAATTACCAGTTGCAATCAGAAAAGTTGATCGCAAAAGGTTGGGTGTTTGCCTGCGACTGCTCGCGCCGAAGTCTGCAGAATGCGGGTTTTGCAGGGACTTATCCGAATATTTGTATGGAAAAAAACCTGCCGCTTGATCCAAATCTGCCCTGGCGCGTACGGGTGCCCACGGGTACGACTGTGGCAGTGCCAGATGCGAAAACAGGGGTTGTAACAGTGAACTTGAATGCGGAGATGGGCAGTTTTGTGATCAAAACCCGCGCCGGCATTCCGGCGTATCAACTGGCTTCGCTGTGCGATGATGTGCAGTTTGGTATCACGCACGTCATTCGAGGGCAGGATTTGCTGGCATCTACGGCGGCGCAGTTGTATCTGGCGGAGATTTTAGATTTAGAAAGTTTTAAAAACGTTCAGTTTTATCATCATCCGTTGATCCTGGATGAAGCGGGAAACAAACTGTCAAAATCTGCCGGTAGTCGTTCGTTGCAATATTGGCAGGAAAATAACTTCCCGGTTGCTGATTTGTTGCAATCATTTGCTGCCTGGCTACCATTGCCGACGAAGCGCTCGATTGAAAAAATAGAAGATTTAATACCATTGATGCCATCGCTTTTTGTAGAGTCTGCACGTTAAACGTTCCAAACACGCCTCAACTTTTCGTTATTTTAACTGTCAATAAAAAGACCAATTCAATTGCCATGCCACTTTTTTATGTGTTGTTGTTATTACAACTTACCGGTGCGTATTTTGTGCGAGAGGCTAACACAGATGCCGAAGCAAACGTGCGGCGGCTCGTGCTGGCAGCGTACGAGCGCGAGGAAAAGTTAAGAGACCAGGTGGCGGCGGTGCGGACGCAAATCCGGCAAGGACTTTCCTCGGAGAAGGTGCACTTGGAATTCGATGCCTTTTTTTCCAATTTGGCAAGTAAAGATTTTAAAAATCCACCTTCTAAAAATTTGACAACCGCTATCACTAAAGTAATTCCACTGGATTCGCTGGCTCGTTTGGTGACGCTTTTGGGAAATTACAAGTTGCAAACCCTACCGCTTGCCAATTATCTGCTGACCAGAGAAAATGCCAGGGCGACTACGCTCCCGGAGGCAGCTATTTTATGGCAATACTTACCTTTTTTCAATATTCAAAACGGTGATAAAATCGGCGAAATCGGCGCGGGAAGCGGCTGGCTGTCTTTGATTTTGGCAATTTTGTACGATCAATCGGAGGTGTATGTGAATGACCTGAGCCCGATAGCGGTGCAGCTAATGCAACAAAAGATCGCGCCTCACTTTACCGGCGAGCCGCAAATACGTTGCCATTTCGTAACCGGCACGAAAACTTCGACGCGATTAGAATCGGAGGCATTAGACGTGGTGATCGCTGTGGATGTGTTTCATCATTTTACGGATAAATTTAGTATGTTGCAATCTATCAAATGGTCGCTGGCGAAGGGCGGCAGGTTGCTATTGGTAGAACAAGACAAAGACCACCAAACCCCGGAGCATTACTGCCCGGAGGCACTGGAAAAATGGGAGGTGGATCAACTATTGCGGGAAAATGGTTTTGTAAAAGTGCGGGAACAGCCGATGCGCGGGCAGTCGAGGCGAGAAGTGGTGCTGTTAGAATATGTGGTGAGTTCGCTTTGAATAATTGGTAGTTGATACGTACATTGTAACCTAAGTTTTGGAAGAACTAAAATTTGAATCGGTATGAAAAAACTTCGTTCTGTTTGGTTGTGCTTTTGCGGCGCAGTGTTCCCGCTATGCTTGTTTGCTCAAAACATGAAAGCCCTGGTAGGTGGCACGTTGATAGACGGCTACGGCGGTACGCCTTTACAAAATAGCGTCATACTTATCGAGGGAGAAAAAATTAAAGCCATTGGTACAGTGGAGACCCTCGCCATTCCATCGGGTACGGAGGTCATTTCGACCGAAGGAATGAGCGTACTGCCTGGATTGTGGGATATGCACGTACACCTGATGATAAACGGGCATGGCAATTATGAGCATTGGGATCGTACTTATATGAATGTGCAAGAACAGATCATCATGCCGGCTTCGGCGCACCAATTGCTGCTGGCGGGCGTGACCAGTGCCCGCGACCTGGGCGGTCCGCTCAAAGAGAGCCTTGCCGTACGCGATGCCATCAATGCCGGAAAAATACCCGGTCCAACAATGTATATGTCGGGTCCTTTCTTACAACATCGCCCGTATCCGAACACTGAGTTGTTCCGCTGGGGTATTTACGGGGTACAAGATGCGCGGGCAAAAGTGAAACAATTAGCCGATGCCGGAGTAGATTGTATTAAATTGATTGACCAAGATCAGATGACAAAGGAAGAAGTGCTGGCAATTGTGGAGGAAGCGCACAAACGCAAACTCACGGTGGTGGCGCATGCGCACCGCCCGGAGGAAATTAGAATCGGTTTGCTGGCAGGAGTGGATTGTTTTGAGCATACGGGGCTTTCGTCGGCACCGGAGTACCCGCAAGACATTTTGACGATGATTAAGGAACGCACAGCGAAGATGAACCTGGGACCATTATTTTGGACGCCAACCGTCGAGGGTTTGTACAATTTTGAAGATGTGCGCAACAATCCGGAGAAATTGGATGCTACTTCCTGGCATTTGGGGCTGCCCGACTCCATTATCCAAGATATTCGGCAGTCTATTGCACATCCGGGGCGCTTATCCTATTTTCAACTGACCCCTATTCGCAAACCGACCTTGCAAAAAAAATTCAACCAATTGCGCGAAACGGGTGTGGTATTGCTCATCGGCACGGACAGTGGCATTCCGATGAAATTTCATAGCCAATCTACTTGGAATGAACTGGATGTGTGGGTGAATGAATTTGGATATGATCCGCTTTTAGCAATTAAAGCGGCTACGTACTGGCCTTCCGTCATCATGGGTGTGGAAAAAGAAACAGGTACCATTACACCTGGTAAATACGCCGACATCATTGCCGTAAAAGGAGATGTGCTGCGTTACATCAATCTTCTACAAAATGTGGATTTAGTAATGAAACACGGTAAAAAGTATAAATAATGCGCCGACGTGCAGATTTACCAAATTTTCAAAATTTGGCAAATCGCTTTCAATTGACTTTCAATACTTTAAAAATTCAGACCCTTGATTTGCATAAATAATAATTTCTGAAGACTTATGCACTCAAGCGAAACACCCGCTCTACCGCTTGCAGATCATGTACGGTTTGTACGCCGTTGCCGTAGGGCGCGAAAAGGTTGCGCTCTGCCTGGCGGTCGTCGTTGATTTCGAGTTGTAGCTCGCGGGCAAAGGTTTTCGCCAGGTCGCCCATGCTGCGGGCGTAGTCTTCACTTTTTCCCAACACCATAAACAGGTCAATCACCCCCACGCGGATCATCTCGTACTGGTCGTATTGCATGAGCAGTTGGCGGTGCGAGAGTCCATGGGCGCGTTTGCCGATTTGATACACTTTTTCGCGCAATTCATCAGAGGAGTAGCCCAGGATGTCGGCACGGTGTTTCCACCAATTGGCGGCAGTGCCGTTGCGTTCTTCGTAGAGTTTATGGTGCTGGCGTTCGTATTCTTCCTGAAAAGAGACGTTGCTCATGGTTTTCACCAAGTCAAGCACGGCAAGCACCTGGTCGCGGGTGAGAAAATCGGGTTTTTGCAACTCGGCTTCATCCAGCGATTGTAGTTTTTTGGCATATTTCAATTTTACCTTGCTTTTGGAACGCAGCGCAATCAATTTGGCGAACTCCACCGACAAGTAATAATCCTCTACCAGCGGCGCATCTTTCACCGGGCGGGGGGCATAGTCCTGCATTTTCACCGGCTTGCGAATGCCATCGTGAAACTCAAACACATCCGTCAGCCACTTCTTCACGTTCACCGCGTAGTGGTGATCGAGCAGCTGCAGTGCCTGATGCAAACTCGTGGCGGTAACGACCTTCGTGCCTTTCTTGCTGATTAAGATTTGCAATTCCATTGCAGCAATGTTTAATTTACTTACAAATATATACTTTTTGTTGGCATTTGTCAATATTTAAAACAAATTTTTTAAAAATATTTTTTTCTGATCCGGGGTACCTATTTTTGAAGGTTTAAAACCAAATTTTAAACTTGTCGGCATCTGATTCGTTGCAACTATATATCCTCTGTTCTAATTCACCGTGCTGCCGTATCAGGAACTTTATTTTGTACACAGGCAATTTTACAAAAGCAGCCGCCGTTAAATAGGACGCGTTTTAATTTTGATAGGTAAAAAAATTTTTAAAACAAAATTTCAGTAGTATGATAACCAACAATCCAGGGGCAAACCCGAATCCATCCTACAACAATCCGACGCCCGCGCCTCGGAGCAACAGAACAGGATTTATCGTGGCAATTGCCATCCTAGCGATCGCAGCTATCGGTCTTTTGGTTACTTCCATCAGCCAAAACCAAGCGAAAACCGAATTGTCCAGCAAGTACAATGAGTCGGAGAAATTGAAAGCCGACCTCGAGAAGCAGTACTACTCGGCTTTGTCGGAACTGGAAGAGATGAAAGGTAGCAACGAAGAACTTAACTCGTTGATTGAGAAGCAAAAAGAAGAGTTAACCACGCAGAAGAACCGCATTGACGTGCTGTTGAAAGACAGCCGCAATCTGGGTGCAGCGCGCACCGAGATGAAAAACCTCCGCGCACAGGTGCAGCAGTACGTAGCCGAAATCAACCAACTGAAGCAGCAAAATCAGGAGTTGACCACGCAAAACACCACGCTGAACGAAGAGAAAAACACGCTGACCACTAATCTGGAGCAGGAGCGCACCGCTCGTACCGAGGTAGAAACCCAGCGTGCCACGCTGGTAAGCGAGAAAGAAACTCTGGAAGCCGATAAGGCTGCCCTGACCAACAAGGTGACGTTTGCTTCGGTCATCAAAGCTTCGGGTATCACCGTAGAAGGGATGCGCGCGAAGTCGAACGGTAAATTCTCGAAAGAGCGTTCGGCAAAAGACGTGGACCAACTCAACATCTGCTTTAACACCACTGCCAACGAGGTAGCGGAAGCCGGTAACGAAACCTACCATATCCGCGTGATTGACCCACAGGGCGTGACGCTGTCGGTACAGGACTTGGGTTCGGGCGTGTTCAAAAGCAGCAGCACGGGCGAAGAACTGGCGTTTACCACGGCTAAGGAGTTTGACTACAATCAAACCGCTACCAATCTGTGTACTACCTGGGCACCCAATCAGCCCTTCACCAAAGGTACGTATAAAGTAGAGGTGTACAACAAGGGTCACCTGGCAGGTAGCACGTCATTCTCGTTGAAGTAATTGTTATGATATTGGGATATTGGGATAATTTTTCTCGTAACTCAATTTTATAATAACCGAAAACGTCGAAGTTGTGTAAAACAGCTTCGGCGTTTTTGTTTTTAGTTGCCCCGCCCTAAAGCATGGGGCAGCTAAACTATTCTGCTTTTAACCGGTTCTGATAAAAAATTTTGTAAAATGACGGAGGTAAAATCACCGGCAGAAACATTTGTCAATCCCATTGATGCCGATAAAATAACGGAGATGCCGAGCATCCTGCCCTATGCCCACCACCGCGGCAGCGCGGTCATCGAGCCGGTGGATCGGGGCAAAATCAAGGGTCGGGCAATGGCGGCGATGTACGAGCAAACCGACCTGCACCTCGACCAAATCCGGCAGCAAATCGAACTGCTCGCCCGGCAGGCGCAGGCTATCCACGACCGGGTGCAGATTTCCGAACAAATTTACAGGGCGGAGATGGGTTTTGAACCCGTCGTCGGTAAGCAATATCATTTGTACCTGCGCAAAAACGGCAGGCACGTCCTCTCGCTCGTGGCACCACAGGAGTGGGGCAGGAAGGCGCCGTATGAATTTGTGGCAAGTGTGAAATTATTGGGGGATCATACGTGGGAGATTGTTTAAAGTAGAGGGCTATCCTAGTTGCGTATTTTACGCAAAATTTCTATTTTTGGAGGAAGATAATTAATGCTATGGTGAACGAACAAAAAACCTATTTTTCTAACTTGCAATTGACTTTATTAGAGTTGTATGACAAAGAAGTGAGTGATATAGACTTGCAAAATATCCATCATTTGATAGGGCGTTATTTTGCCGGGCGACTCTCCGATATGGCTACTCAGGTATGGGAGGAAAAAGGCTGGACGGAGCAAACCATGTTGAATTGGCTAAATGATCCCAATCAATGAACATCGTCTTGGACACCAACGTACTGCTCGTCTCCTTGCCGCAGCATTCTTCGTTTTATTCTATTTACCAAGCCTTCTTGAATGAAAAATTTACACTCTGCATTTCCAATTCAATTCTAACAGAATAGGAAGAGCAGATAGGAATCAGGTACAATGTAATGACAACGGAACTCAAACTAAGTGAAATAATGAGAATGCGAAACGTGCGAAAAATAGAAGCCTATTACCATTGGCAATTGATAAAGCAAGACCCCGATGATAACAAATTTGCAGACTGCGCTATTGCAGCAAATGCTGATTATTTAGTTACTAATGACAAACATTTTAATGTTTTAAAGCAAATTCAATTTCCGAAATTAACGGTTATTACTGCTCAAAAGTGGCTGGACATGGTAAAATCTTTATGATTAGAATAGGAATTTTTTTGTAAAATAAATCATTTGCCGATAATCTCAAACCCCTGCTCCAACCGACTCCCCTTTTCATCCACCAGCGTCAGCTTATGTTTGCCTTCCGGCGGATTGAGTTCCAGGCTGTGAAAGGTTTGGGTGCTGCCAAGATACGCGCCGTCTAAATGCCAATAAATGACCGTCTCCGGGTTGCGGTGTGCTACGTTGAAAACCGTTCTCGATAATTTTCCATTCAAATCCACCGGCACATAGATGCGCGTGGGTTGCTTCGGATAAATGAGTTGCATCACGGCTCCCGCGTCGGCAGTCAGTTGACAATCTGCCCGAAAAGGCGGCAGCGACCGGTACGTCGGATTTTTAGAACGATAGTAATGCTCCTCCACCGGCGGTAGCACGAACCAGGGCAGGTGTACGATCTTTTCGGGTGCTTCGCAATCGGCATGCACCTGCCATTTTCGCGTTGCATCCAAATGTACGGTTTGGTGAAACGGGCAGGCTCGCACGCGCAAGCCGCTTTTGGGTGCCCAAGTGGTAGTCGTATCGCACAAGTCGGTGGCGCGATAGCCGCTTTGTTTGCAAACTGCCAGTTTAGTCATCTCCGTGTAGGGTGCTTCAAACCACGCACCTTTTGGCAGGCGACTAAAAATATCAAATAAAATCGGTGCGGCAGCTCGCACGCCCAACAGTCCGGGTCGCCCCTCGCCGTCGGCATTGCCTGCCCACACGCCCACCGCATAGCGCCCGTCCACGCCCACTGCCCAGGCATCGCGAAAGCCAATGCTGGTGCCGGTTTTCCAGGCAATGCGGCGGCTGGATTCAAACTGCTGCCAATTGCCCTCCTCGTCGGGGCGTTCGAGGGCTTGCATCGCCTGAAAGGTAAACCAGATGGCGGCAGAACTCAAATGGGGTGGTTCGGCTTGTAAATTTTTGTTAAAAAATTGCTCAGAATCGCTTTGGTACAAATAAGTAGGTACATGAAAATCCTGCGGATCGTATTGGTTTTTGTTTTTATAAAAATGTTGCAAGGTGCGCCCCAAACTTGCGTACAAACCCGTAATTTCCCACAAATTTCCTTCCGCACCTCCTAAAATCAGGGGCAATCCGTAATAATCCGGCGGTTTGTTTAAAGTGGTCAAACCCAGTTTTTGCAATTGAAAATGAAATTTGCCGACCCCATAATCCTGCAATAATCGTACAAACGGCACATTCAGCGAACGCACCAGTGCCTGATTTGCCGCCACCATGCCGTCGTATTTTTTATAAAAATTTTCCGGGCGGTAGCCGCTGAGTTGCGTCGGCACGTCGGGCAGCAGGGTTTTAGGCAATAATTGCCCTTCCTGCATTGCCAAGGCATACAAAATTGGTTTCAACACGCTGCCCGTGCTGCGCGGCGCTTTGATTACGTCCACCTGCTCGCCGTGTTGCCCCCTGCCCCCCGAATGAGGAACCTCTCCGCTGAACACATTACCTACGTACGCCAGCACCTTGCCGGTTTCGATTTCCAGCACAATTGCCGCCGCGTTGTGAATTTGATTGTAACTCAACTGTTGTTGATGCCGTTGTAAAATACTCGTCACCTGCGTTTGCAGATGCGCATCCAGCGTGGTGCGAACGCGCGAACGCTCCGTTTTTTTGGTTTGAACGCATTCCAAATACGCCCGGTCCAACAGGTGCGGTGCCAAACGCGGCAAGGGATGCGGCTCTTCCGGTAGCGGTTCTTCTTTGGCAAGTTGACAACCGAGGGTATCCAAAATTTTTTGTTGTAACAATCGGTCCAGCAGCCGATTGCGCTTTTGCAACAAGGTTTCTCGGTTGCGACCGGGGTGAATCAGTGCCGGGCTATTCGGCAGCACCGCCAACGTAGCTGCTTCCGCCCATGACAACAACTTTGGCTGCTTACCGAAATACCGCCACGATGCGGCATCCAAACCTACCACATTGCCGCCGAAGGGCGCGTGAGAAGCATAAAGTGACAGGATTTTTTGTTTGCTATTGGTTAATTCCAATCGCGTTGCCGACACGATTTCTACCCCTTTCTGATACAAATTCCGGGGCTTGTCCTTGCGCGCCAGCCGAATGACTTGCATCGTAATGGTGCTGCCTCCACTTACAACCCGCCGGTTTTTAATGTTTTGCAACAATGCCCGTCCCAATGCCGAGGGGTCAAAACCGGGATGGTAATAAAATCGGCGGTCTTCAAACTCGATCAATGCCTGGACAAATTTTTCGGGAATCGTGTCTTGTTGCGGAAAGCGCCACTGCCCGTCCGCCGCAATACGCGCGCCGAGCAGGTCGCCGCTCTGGTCTTCCAGCACCATGCAGGTAGGGTCTTGAAAAAGCGGACGCGGAAGAGAAAACCAATAAAAAAGGAAAAGAATCAACAGGAGTTTGTACCAACGAGTAACTCGCTTTGAGCGAGTTACTCGTTTGGGCACAAAGCGAATTACTCGTTGAATCAACTTATTTTTCAATATCGAATTTATATTGCAGGCGCTCGATGATAGGGTAGCCGGTGTCGGGTTCTTTTTGTTCGAGAAAAATTTCTAACTCAATGGTTTCGGCTTCGTCT
>Ga0224722_1001705_pt1 | contig 12045 bp, 12 predicted proteins | sample Balambano_FR1_Me_FD_161646 | JGI IMG/M metagenome (GOLD analysis project Ga0224722, IMG submission 161646) | Freshwater sediment microbial communities from Lake Towuti, South Sulawesi, Indonesia - Balambano_FR1_MetaG | ecosystem: Environmental > Aquatic > Freshwater > Lake > Sediment | place...
GTCGATTACCTAACCCGCGAAAAAGATGGAAAAGGAGTCAAACGAGAACCCCTACCCGAAGTTTTAAAAGGCGACCCAGAGCAAATCGTTCAAATTATTGATTCACTTGACTTTAAATACAAATATCAAACAGGAGTCCTCAGCTTTGCCCCCGAAGACGCACCCACTTCTAAACAGCAGCAAGCCTTAATCGATTCATTTGAGAAAACCGCCTTTGCAGGACTCGAACCCGACCAATACGACATCCTTTGGGTCAAACACAGCCACACAAGCGGCGATCGCGTTGAACTGCATTTTGTCACCCCCAGAGTCGAACTCAGCACAGGTAAAAGTTTAAACATCGCTCCCCCAGGCTGGCAAAATTATTTCTGTCATTGGCGTGACTACTGGAACTACAAAGAAGACTGGGCCAGACCAGACGACCCAAACCGAGCCAGAGTTTACCAACCTGGTTATCACGCCCTCATTGAGGCTCAAAACCAACGACTCTCTCAAGCAGGACTGGCCACCATCAGCCGCGACGACTACCGAAAAGTTATCCACAATTACATCGAAGAAAACATCAAACTAGGGCGCATTCAAAACCGAGAAGACATCATCAAAACTCTAGAGGATGCTAACTTTCAAATCACTCGAACGGGAGAGGACTATCTAACAGTCTATAGAGAGAGTTTAAACAAACGCATCCGTTTAAAAGGGGGAATTTATGACGCATCTTGGCGACTTGAATCGAGAACTCCAACAGAAACTAGAACAGGAGAGAAAACAGATTCAAGAACTACACAACAGCGAATTAACCAAGCTCAAACAGAACTTGGAAACCGAATGTCAAAACGTGCTGAATACTTTCAGCACCGCTACCCAAGTGATCAAAGAGAAATCACAGAATCAACTCAAATGGTATCTACTACTGCCTGGAGCAACGATTATCAGCCTCTTAATCGGTTCTTGTCTCGGCAATTGGGCAATGACGCAATACTTAGCCCATCAAGTCAACCAGATAACCAGCCAACAAGCCGAGAACCAACGACAGCAGAAAACTCTCGAACTCCTCAAGAAAAAGACCTGGGGAATCGAACTCTATCAGAACAACAACGGCAAATTCATCATCATTCCCCCCAACTCCCCACTGAGTCAACAAACTCAATGGAAATGCAACAACAAACCCTGTCTCAAACTGTAGGCCAAGAAAATGACCGACCTCGAAAAACAACTGCTCCAGACCTTCAAGGACTTCATCTCACAATACGAACTCGACAAGAAGAAACAGAACGAACTTATCGAAAACTGGCTCAACAAACAAGAGCAGAACAGACAGAAACAGAACGAAGAAATACTGAACTTCATCGACAATCAGAACAAACAACTCAACAACTTAACCAACTCCATCAAATCCTTGAGCAAGAGAATCGAAGACTTAGAGAAAGCCTACGAAGACATCCTGAACGTCTTAGAAGAATAAAAATGAAACAAGCCGAAGAATTAGAAACCTTTAAAACCCAAATCAACTTAGTCGAATATGCACAAACACAAGGCTATGAAATTGAGCCTAAAAAATCGAGTCAAAATTGCATCGTTCTTAAAGATCATTTAGGAGACAAAATCTTAATCGGAGTTAATAAAAATGACGGACATTACTTCTACTCCTCCGTCAAAGATGACCGAGATTCGGGTTCAATTATCGACTTTATTCAAAAAAGACGATCGCTTAATCTTGGTGAGGTGAGAAAAGAACTTAGACCCTGGATTAACGGCAGCTACACCGCGACTTACAGAGCTTCTGAAGCGGCACCCAAACCCAAACCCACAACAAAACACCGACACAAAATCATCGCTCAGTTTGAGAACATGAAGCTTTTAGCGAATCACGCCTATCTCCAGCATCGGGGAATCGATCAAGAAACCATTGAGAGCGATCGCTTTTCGGGGACGATTTACACCGACAGCCGTAACAATGTCATTTTCCCCCACCGAGATCGAGAGGGGGTTTGTGGCTATGAAATCCGCAACCAGCAATTTAAGGGTTTCTCAGAAGGTGGGTCTAAAGGCTTATGGCATTCGACAACCACAACAGAAGACAAACGCCTCGTCATCTGTGAAAGTCCGATTGACTGCCTCAGTTACTACCGCTTCTTTGACGACGACCAGACTCGTTACTTTGCCACAGGAGGAACCCTATCAGAAAACCAGAAAGACCTCATCCGAGGAGCCTTTGAAAAGATCCACAAACAAGGCGGTCAAATTGTCATCGCCACCGATAGGGATGAGGCGGGTGAAAAACTGGCTCTAGAACTGGCTAAATTTGTCCCAGAAGGCTCTCAAATCTCTCGTGAGGTACCAGACTATCAAAAAGACTGGAACGAGGCTCTAATCGTCGCTATTCGAGAACAGCAGAAAACGAAGGAACGGAGTCGGGGATTTGGACGATAAGCTTTAAAGGATAGGCATTGTAGCCACTTCTTTCCCATCTGCCCAAAAGTTTAAGTTTCTTTATATTCGTAAAGTAGATAGTATATACAAAATCTTAAGGAATGTTACATTCAAAGTATCACTCTGTCTTAACCAGAGCGAGTCGTCAAGTAGCTTTAAACCCTTACTGTACAAGTCTTTTGGCTTCGTTTAGGGTCTGGTTTAAATAAGATACAAAAGAGCGATCTTTGAAACCTTTACACAGTAAGGGTTGTAGAAATGGATTCGTATGATATATCATACCGATATTAGTCTATATCATACGCATTCTTATGAATCCCAGTCACGGCAAGCGTTTAAGACAGATCAAATCGGTCGATCAATCAACGGGTGAGGTTTTAGATGGAGTTGTTGTCTATTGTGCAGTTAAGCAGAATCCTTATGCTAATGGTTGGATTATGAATAGCCAAGAAGCCTTAGAAACAATAGCGAAGGATAAAGACTTCACAGGCGAGACTCTTCGTGTGTTGATGTATCTGCTTTCACGACTCGATTTTGACAACTGGATTCACACCCCTCTTCAAGAAATAGCAGATCGACTGGGAATGAAACGTCCTAATGTTTCTAAAGCCGTTAATCTTTTGGAATCTAAGGGCATTTTGATAAGAGGCCCGAAGATCGGACGTTCCTATGCTTTTCGATTAAATCCTTATTATGGCTGGAAAGGGAAAGTTAAAAATCTTGATGATTATCGAAGAAAGCAGGTTGAAGAGGAAGTGAAAAATTTAGTTAAGAGACATAAAAAAAACAATCTTCAATCCGTCTCTAATAAAATTCAAGAAGAGACTAACTCTAATAATAATGAAATAAAAGATCAACCACCTGATGAGCTAGAAAATACAAGATCTGGCATTGAAGTTGCTCGGAAAGAAATTTTAAAATTAAATGCCGATGAACCAACTAGAACAATGCTCTTATCACTATTAGATCAAATGGATGAAATGATTAAAACTCAACCTGAAAAAATTAAAAGCTGAATTAAGGGCAGATGGGAAAGAAAATCGATTTTCAACAAAGGAAAAAACCATGACCAAAAGTGAAACTCAAACCCAATGGCAGTATCTAGAGAAACGTCCTCACCCCTGGCAACAGCAGCTTTACCTCAAAGGAAGAAAGCTAAAGGCTTTTACCGTCTGGATGGACATGATTGTTAATGAGTTAACACCCCTAGAAGTAGCAGAAAATAAAGAACTGCCTTTAGCCGCCGTATTAGAAGCCATTGAATACTGTGAAACCCATCAAGAGCTATTAAAGCGAGAAGCACAAGAAGAACGTCGAAGACTAGAAGAAAAAGGAATTAGCCTTGAGCCTAAAACTATTCATTGATGAAGACACCCAAGATAAGCTCTTGGTCAAATTACTCAGAAATGCTGGTCATGATGTCGTCACGGTTAACGAAGCGGGGTTAATGGGTAAAGCAGATCCCCTGGTTCTTGATTATGCTATTGAGCAAGATCGCCTTCTGCTGACCTATAACTGTGACGATTTTGAAGCTCTCCATCAGAAAAACTCCAATCATTCAGGGATTTTAGCCGTCTACCGAGATACTAACCCTTCAAAGAACATGAACTTTAAAGCGATTCTCAGGGCGATCGCCAACTTAGAAGCGGCTTCAATACCTCTAGCCAATCAATTTATCTCTCTGAACCAGTGGAACTATTAAACTGAACGCCGCCGCACCCAAATCTGACTCATAAGAGCGAGCCTAGATCTTCGGGGACTTGACCGACATATTCAATCGCCAACGGCTGCTCGGAGATGCTAGTCAGAACTTGATAGATGTCTTCCTGTAAGGGGGAGTGCGCTAACACCTCTCCCTTGATCACTTGTAAATCCTCATCGATTTCTTCTGGTGCAATTAACAGCCACTCGCCATCATAACGATGCTGCATCTCCTCAAAGGTGATCACTTCTGACATAACAATTTTCCTCTCAACTGGCTATAAACAAATCTTATCAAGTGTGCCAAAAAACCCGAAAAACCCCCTCGACTGATAAGAAAAACTAAATTCGCCTAGCTTTGATTACGAAATCATCAGGGTTGTGGCAGGTTACGCTATCTTACTTTGATTTGTTAGCGTAAACTTAAACCTATGAAAGTCAATCGTTTCGGACGGGCGGAAATCCTCACCGCCCCACAAATATCGTCTCTGTTTAATGAGGGCTTTGTCAATCCAAGAGACAAAGCTTTATTCGGAGTGTGTTTGTATGCCGCCGCCCGCATCAACGAAGTCTGTACCCTGTTCTACGCCGATGCGATCGGACTCAAAGGGGTAAGAGATAAATTAGTAATCCGTTGCTTTAACACCAAAGGCAAACAGGAAACGAGAGAAATTGATATTCACCCTCGGTTACGGCAGTATTTGTCAGATTATCGAACTTCAGCCCCATCGCTCGATAAATACAATCCTCATCTCTTTCCTGGCAGACACGGCAGAGGTCACATCCATAAAGCGAGTGCTGACCGAATTTTACGATCCGCTTGTTTAAGGTTGGAGATTGAAGGGGTGAGTACCCATTCATTTAGAAGAACGGCTCTAACGTGGATGAGCGATGCGGGTGTTCCTCTGAGGCACATTCAGGCGATCTCTGGCCATCGTACCCTAGCCGCTCTTGAAAGGTATTTAGGGGTGACGGATAAACAAAAGCTGAGGGCGATTTCTACTTTGGATTTTTGAGGAGCTTCTGTCAAGAAGGAGGTAATCAGTTTTTCTTTGTCTTATCAAGCTATTAATTCAACAAGTTGAAAAGTTAACTGACTAACTTCCTGAAAAGTTTGTTTCTCCCAGTTGCCCCAGAACACTTTTTTTGATTTGAGACGGCCTGAGGGAAGCTTGCAGTAGTTACCCAGTTAACTTGAAAAACTTCTTTAACAAAAACGATTATGACTGAGGAACCCAGACCGAAACCGAACCCCCATTGCACCGAAACTCAGCCCAACCCTCATCATTGGTTGTAACAGGTTCGCTGATATGTTCGGTAATGTCAATGTAGGTTTGATTCGGTTGACCGACTTCCATCCATTTCGTCCCATCGCCTCCATTACTCAGCACGACTGCCATTCCGCCAGGATGTTCTTCATCTCCGAGACGTGTCCAGGCAATTGTATTAGCATGATCGAAATAATCGTATTGTTCTCCGTAGGCGTAGGTTTTCCGCGCAAATAAATATTTATCAATTAGCCAGCGATGGCTATCCATCCAAATTTCATGTTCATTGCCATCATTTCCAGTATCTTTGTAATGGGCCCCGTAGTAGTCAGCATAGAAAATACAGGGATAACCTTCACGACGCAGTAAGAGCAAGGCATAGGCAAGAGGCTTAAACCAGGGTTCAACGACCGATTCTAGAGATTGTAAGGGTTGTGAATCGTGGTTTTCGGTCAGCGTAACGGCAAGGGCGGGTTGATGCTGGACAAGGGTATTATCAAAGATCTGGCGCAGATCATAACTATTCCCTCCCTGACTCGCTACGTGGAAATTGTAATGAAGTGGTGCGTCAAATAACGTTACCTTACCGTTGGTTGCTTCAACAAAGCTATGAAGGGCTTCGACTTCATAAGACCAATACTCACCTACAGCAAATAAATCGCGCTGGGCATGGTGGCTAACGTGATCAAGCCATTCGCGGAAGAATTCGGCTTTGACGTGTTTGACCGCATCAAAGCGAAAACCATCAACATCCGTTGTATCGACATACCATTCACCCCAGTATTTCAGTTCTCCAGAAACTTCGGGGTTCTGCATATCGAGATCACATCCCATCAGATAGTCAAAATTTCCTTTTTCTAAATCAACATTATCTTCAAACTCTTTGCCTTTAAGCAAATAAATCGCATTTTCCGATTCATTATAGGCGTTGTAATCGATCGCATCAAAATGCCACCAATGCCATTTCATACTAGAGTATTTATCACCGCGACCTGGGAAAGTAAAATGAGTCCAAGCTTTAATTTTTTGGTACTCGCCTACGGTTTCATTGCGGTTTTCTGGATTAAAAGGGGTTGCTTCAACTTCTTCTTCTTCATCGGCACCTAATTTGTGGTTTAAGACAACATCTGCATAGATCCGAATTCCTGCTTTTTTGGCGGCTTGAATGGCTCGTAAATATTCTTCTTTTGTGCCGTATTTCGTCCGTACAGAACCTTTTTGGTCAAATTCGCCTAAATCAAACAAATCATACACCCCATAGCCAACATCCATACCCCCACCTGTCCCTTTATAAGCAGGGGGTAACCAAAGCGATGTTATTCCCGCTTGGGCTAACTCTTCTGCTGATTCTGCTAGTTGATTCCAGAGTGAACCGTCGTCTGGAATATACCAGTGGAAATATTGCATCATGACTCCGTTCACTTCGGACATATTGATCTCCACCAGTTAAATATATGAGTAAATCTCTTTAAACCACAATAAATATACTTGAAACTTTCTTCTTTTTCTCTCTATCAAGAGATAGAGAGAGTTTTTCAATGATTGTGCCACCTCACTCGGTTTTATTTAGTCGCCTACGCTAAATTCTCATCTGCGTTCGACTTTGGTTTCATTTACTAAATGAACAACGGTCAGAATTATTAAGCATCTTTGACAATAATCCAGAGAAATTATTTAAATACTCCTTCTATCGGCATTCTTAAACATAGATTTTTTCCTAGAAGCTCAAACAATCTATTAATATAAGAATATAACTTACCGACAAGTTAACACTATAGCTTACTCACAAGTTAACAACTCATTAAGTAGACAAGCTATGATTATTGCCCTTGTCAACCAAAAAGGCGGAGTCGCCAAAACCACATCATCCATCTGCTTAGGAGGAATCCTAGCCGAAACCGCCCTCTGTCTCGTCGTTGACCTCGACCCTCAAGGCAATCTAACTACTGGGTTAGGTTTCAACCTTGATGACAGCGAAGAAGACCAACCCACCATCTACGAAGTTCTCAAAGAAGAAGCCACCGCCGAGGAAGCAATCGTTCGTACCAAGCTCACTCAACTTGACTTGTTACCCGCCGATATTTACTTAGCCAACGGAGAACCCGAACTGCTCGGCAAAGTCGGTAGCTCCTACTTCCTCTGTGAGCGACTTGCCCCCGTTAAAGCTAAATATGCCCATATCCTCATCGACTGTCCCCCATCTTTAGGATTTCTAACCGTCAACGCCCTCACCTGTGCCGATGCGGTTTTAATTCCCGTCCAGTGTCAATTCTTTGCCCTCAAAGGATTAGCTTCTTTACTAGATACCATCTCTGCCGTACAGAAGCGACTCAACCCAAACTTGAAAATTTTAGGAGTCATCCCCACGATGGCTGATAACACTATCATGTGCAGAGATGTCCTAGACTCTCTAGCCAAACGGATGAAGGATTTAACGACCATCTTTGAGCCTGTCCCCAAATCGGTTAAGTTTGCCGAATCCAACCTAGCGGGAGAACCGATTCACCTTTACGCCGCCAAAGACCCCAAACTCTCAGAGCCTTATCGAGCCATCGCCCAAAAAATATTAGCCAGTAACTAGGAGGAAAACTAATGCCCAGACGAGCCAGAATCAGTGATAATGACCCTCTCAACAAAACCGAGAAAGTTTTAGAACGGTTTGAACAACTTAGCCAGCCAGCCAGCGAACCTGTTGATATGTTAACAAGTCAACAAGACATGACCGAAGAACCGCCAGAAAGTGAAGAAGCTGAACCGTCAACCAGTCAACCCGCTACAGAAGAAATCGATGAACAATCTAGCCTCACAGTAAATGAACCTGCTATAAATATAACAAGTCAAACAGATGACAAACAGACAAGTAATACTCGTTCCCCTTCACAAGACAGCAAGTTAACTTCTCAACAAGTAGAACAGCCAACCTCTACTAAAACCGAAGAATCAACTAGCTATCAAGTTGAGAAGCCAACAAGTCAAAAAGACGAGCTACTAGCAGTAGAACTCAAAAAAGCCACTTTCCAGCTTGATAAAACAGTCTTGACTAAACTAGAGAAATTTGTTCTCGGTCTTCAACTAGAACTCGGTAAAGAGAACGCACCCTATAAGGAGGTCATCGTAGAGGAGGCTATAGAGCGTCTTCTAACTCAAGAGCCATCTAAACTCTTAAAGGCTCTGGAAAAACGGCAGAAAAGAAGAAAAGACTGAAAAAAAGCTACATCGAGAAATTGATGTTTCGTGATTTAGAATCCGATGAACTTACCGAAAATCCTCTGAGGCTTCGAGGCAAGAAGTCATCTTCTTAACTAGCTATAAAGCTAACAAGTTGACAAGTATAACGAAGCCTTCACTTTCAATACTTTCGTCTAGTAACTCACTTAAAATCCTTATTCTACTTTTCTTCGGATCTTCATCAAAAAATTAAGTTTTCTTGATAAAGAAGCCGCTCAAACAAGCCAAGATCTACTTTGGGCTTCGGAGAAAGAAGTTACTCCCTAAACAGGTTAATCAGTTAGTCAACTGACAAGTTAACTTAATAAATTGTTATCTTGTCAATTGACTAGTAAGTCAACAATCCAATTAAACAATAATCGATAATCCAACTTTTGAAAGATGTCAGCTGGAGTAATTTCTTTTATTCTTGAGGAAAATTATTAATTTATCAAATTTCTAATTGACCTAACGAATTTTTAATTACATTAGCAGGAGTCGATCATGAGTTTAGAAGAAAAAGCTAAAGCAACTGCCAAAAATGTTGAAGGGAAAGCTCAAGAAGCATTAGGAAACATTACTGGAGATCCTAAAGATCAAGTTGAAGGAAAAGCGAAGCAGGCTGAAGCCGAAGCTCGTCACGCTAAAGAAGATGTCAAAGATCAAGTCAAAGAAAATCTTAAGTAGAATTAATATCCTATAATTTCTGTCAAAGACGCTATCAGATGCGTCTTTCCTATTTTTAATCTTTAAGAGCAATTAGAAGCGTTATTTAATTTAAACATATTGTCTCCCTAACCATTCTTTTCCCATCCGCCCAATCCTACACCTAGCAGTACTCAAGGCGAGGCGCAACCCTCGAGCAGAGCGGTCTGAGAGAGTAGACGTGACGAGTTAGCTGATTGATTTAATAAATTCTTATTCGATTTAGTCAGAGTCCACCTTAGTTAACTTTTAAGCCTGGGTGAACTCTGACTAAATTTAAGATTTTTAGGAATTTAGCAACGGTTAGCTTTCTTAACAACAAGATAACTTGTTAGTTTGTTGACTTACTAGCCAGTTGACTTTTTGAATCTTGCTCAAATTATTGAGAGATTTTTAATGAAGTGGTTAAGACTAATCGCCTTTCGGCTCTGAAAAAGCTTTAGTTATTATTTTAAGGCAGTTCGTTAATTGTCCAATATTTAACAATTGTCATCAGCACTTCGACTAACTGCTCTGGAGCAACGGGTTTGCTAATACAGCCAGCTACGTTCAATTGGTAAAGCTTCAGTTTCTCTTCATCATTGTCACAACTACTTGCTAGAACAACGACTGGGATAATTTTTAGTTTCAAGTCAGAGCGTAACTCACTTAAAAACTCCCATTCATTCATTTTGGGTGAATTAAGATCCAGCAGGATTAATCGAGACTCTTGAGGAACCACAGACGGGTTCCCATCTTGAGAACGTAACATCTCTAAAGCTTCTAATCCGTTCTTAGCTGTGTACAGAGGATGAGTAATCTTGTTTGTTTTAAAAACCTGCTTGAGATCCACGACCGTTCCTACATCATCTTCTACTAGCAAGATATTCAGTCTTTTATTAGATAACTCCATCACCCCAAATCAACTCCAAACAAAATTAGTGAAATTAGCTGAAAAGATGACGACCCAAACTGCCCTCATTATAGGTATAAATAATAATCTAGGTTAATTTAATCTTTCTTTGGGCAGAGCTAATTTTTTAACTTGTTAACCAGCTAACTTACTAGACAGTTAAACAGTCAACAAGTAATCGGGTTCTCTCGATACACTTGTCAAATGCCCCATCGTCTCATCGTTATCAAGTGACAATTATCCCGACCCGAACGACAACTACAAATCTAATAGTATCGTCTTGTAAATAAATTATTAGACGAACTAGCTAGGTTATCATGCCGCTCATAACCTCCCATAAACTATTGCCGCTTATAATGTCATTATTTACCTAAAATCGAAGGGTTTGTAATTATCGTTTTGGGTCTAAGTAATTGACGCTTGATACATCGTAATCTCGTCAATTTTTGTGTTAATCTCCTATATAGTTTAATTACCTAACGTCATCAACCTAAAACGCTTTCTCTATCTTTCTAGTAAATTTTTTCTTTTTCTAATTAACCCGAACTCAGGTTACTTGAGAAAAATTTAACTTTTAACTTAACCTCAACTTGCTCGACTTTTTGATTATAGAAATCATGAAAATTTTGTTAATTGAAGATGATGACGTGGACATTATGACGGTTCAGCGTTTGTTCAAAAAAAACTATATTAGCAATCGTCTTGAAATCTCCCAAAACCCAGCCAAAACCTTAGAGCAATTACAGGAGCGTTATCGTCAACCCTCAGCCACTTTTCCCGAAAGTTTATTAATTCTGCTAGATCTTTATTTCCCGAAAATGGATGGACGAGAATTTATCACTAAATTACGCTCGGATTTAAACTTGAAACAAATTCCTGTAGTTGTCTTGATCACTTTTGAGCAAGAAATATATTTAATGGAAGCCGAGAACCTAAACGTATCTGGATATCTTAGAAAACCATTTACTTTCTCAGAGTTAACCCAATTAATGCTCACCCTTAATCAAAAGGGAATGTTTGATTGGATCTCAGAATTAGCCGATCGCTCTTTTTTTAGCTAACTGTAACTTTAAAGAAAACTATTCTTCAAATAAATAGCTAACCGAAAATTCTCCAAATTCTTTTGAGGTCTTCAACTCTTGACACTACACCCTTTTGTCTCTCTGTTAGCCAGCATACCCCGCTAATATACAAAATCCCTTCACTTCGTTTATAATTAGGGCGGGGTAACTGGTTAGGGGGTACCCCCCTAAAACCCCCTTTGGGCGGATGGGAAAAGAAATGAAGATGGCTGAAAAACTGGACACCTCACTCTTAATACGATTAAGCAAAGCCGAAAAAACATCGTGGCAAGAAAAAGCGATTCTCGCGGGAATGCCCCTGGCTTCTCTAGTCCGTCAAGCGATGAAAAAAGCCACCATTTCCAAACAGTTAGATCGCTCCCTTTTTCAAGAAAGAACCTGTCAAATTCGCCGCATCGGCATCAACCTAAACCAAATCGCTAAATGGGCGAATACTTACAAAACAACCGCCGAAGCCATCGAAATCATTGAAGCTCTAAAAGAAATTGAAAAAACCCTCAATCAACTAACAATTGAAAAGAACACTTCTTTCCCATCTGCTCAAAAAAACGGAGGGGATGAAGATGTTAGTTAAATTCTTCAACGGCGGTCAAGGGAAAGGCGGTCAAATCGTTGATTATTTAACCCGTGAAAGAGATGGAAAAGGAGTCAAACGAGAACCCCTACCCGAAGTTTTAAAAGGCGACCCAGAGCAAATCGTTCAAATTATTGATTCACTTGACTTTAAATACAAATATCAAACAGGAGTCCTCAGCTTTGC
>Ga0224722_1001706_pt1 | contig 12043 bp, 12 predicted proteins | sample Balambano_FR1_Me_FD_161646 | JGI IMG/M metagenome (GOLD analysis project Ga0224722, IMG submission 161646) | Freshwater sediment microbial communities from Lake Towuti, South Sulawesi, Indonesia - Balambano_FR1_MetaG | ecosystem: Environmental > Aquatic > Freshwater > Lake > Sediment | place...
GACACGCACAGCCGAACTGATCGCTGGCAACGTCGACATCATCGCCAACGTCCCGCCGGATCAGGTGGACGCCGTGAACAACAGCGGCACCGCTGAAGTTCAGGCTGTTCAGGGCACCCGCCGCATGTACGTCGGCTTCCAGTTCGGCGAGAACTTCGCGGACAGCCCCGGCTACGATGCCATCCAGAACACGGATGTACGCGTTGCACTGCAGTACGCCGTCGACGTCCCGACGATCTGCTCTACGCTGCTGGGCGTCGAATGCACGCGCGCCTCAAGCATGGTCAACCCGCCCAACGACAACCCGAACCTGACGCCTTATCCGTATGATCCGGCGATGGCCGAGCAGCTTCTTGACGAAGCCGGCTGGCCGCGTGGTGAAAACGGCGTTCGCTTCGACATTACGCTGATGGGCCCGCGCGGCCGCTATCTCAATGACGAGGCGGTCGTCCAGGCGATCGGCCAGTACCTGACCGACGTGGGCGTCAACGTCACACTCGACATCCGCGACTGGAGCAGCGACTACCTGCCGCTGGTGCGCGAAAAGAACGTCGGCCCGCTGTTCTTCCTGGGCACGGGTGGTTCGACGTGGAGCGCCCTCTACGACATGGCCGACCTGTCGGCACCGGATGCGGGCACCAATTACACCAACTGGGCCAATGAAGACTGGTTTGCGCTGTGGAACGAAACGCAGGGTGTCGATCCTGATACGGAACGCACCAACGTCAATATTATGCTCGAGGTCTTCTACAACGACCCGCCGTGGCTGTTGCTTTACTTCCAGCCGGACTTCTACGGCGTGAGCAACCGTATTGAGTGGAGCGCGCGCCGCGACGAGAAGATCGTTGTGTACAGCGCAGCACTCGCCGAGTAGCCCTTTCAGATTGCACAATGCTGTAACCGGCGCGCCGTGCAGCAAAGCACGGCGCGCCCTCTGATGATCTGACCCGAAAACTGGACGTTTGCATGTCTGCTTATCTGGTTCGCCGCCTGCTGCAGTCGATCATCGTCATCATCGGTGTGACGCTGCTGTCATTCCTCGTGCTGCATATGGCCGGTGACCCGACGTACCTGTACGTCAGCGAACGCGCCTCCAACGAAGAGATTGCAGCGGCGCGTGTAGCACTCGGCTTCGACCGGCCGCTGCCAGAGCAGTACCTGAACTTCATGGCGGGCCTGCTTCAGGGCGACCTGGGCACCTCGCTCAGAAGCCGCCAGCCTGCCTTCGACATGGTGATGTCGCGGCTGCCTGCTACCCTCGAACTGACGATCTTTGCGATGGTGCTGGCCGTTTCGCTGGCGATTCCCATCGGCATCCTCTCGGCCACCAAACGCGGCACGCCCGTCGACGGCGGCATCATGCTGTTTGCCATGCTCGGGCAGTCGATTCCGAGCTTCTGGCTGGGGCTGATGCTGCTGCTGTTCGTCGGCCTGCAGCTGCGGCTGTTACCCATCTCGGGTCATGTCCCGGTGCTGGAACCGCTTCTGCAGGGCAATTTTAATGAAGCGGCCGCCAATTTCCCGTCTGCCATTCGCTATCTGATCCTGCCCGGCATCACCATTGCGGTGTTTTCACTCTCGCGAAATGCCCGGCTGATCCGGTCGTCGATGCTCGAAGTGCTGTCGCAGGACTATGTGCAGACAGCGCGGTCGAAGGGCCTGCCGAGCCGTGTGGTCATCATGCGGCATGCGTTTCGTAATGCGCTGGTGCCCGTCGTGACCATCCTCGGTCTGGAATTCGGGTTCCTGCTCAGCGGCGTCGTGGTCGTCGAGACCGTGTTCTCATGGCCCGGCGTGGGCAGGCTGGTCTTTAACGCCATCACGCAGCGCGATATTCCCGTGGTGCAGGCTTCGGTCGTCACCTTCTCGATGATGTTCATTCTGCTCAACCTGTTCGTCGACGTGCTCTACGTCCGGCTTGACCCGCGTATCCGCCTGCATTAGCACATCGCAGCGGAGTAAGGCTGATCTGTATGACCGACACCACTCCCATGACCACACCGGCTGTCCCCGCGTCAGCCGTTCAGATTGTGCCTGCGCGGCCTTCCGAATGGGCCCGTGCGCGAAAGAGCCTGATCCGGGCGAAGTTCCCGATCTTTGCCATTGTCATTCTGGCGATCGTGGCCTTCATGGCCGCCTTTGGCCCGCAGATTGCGCCCAAAGACCCGAACCGCCAGACGCTGGTCGAACGGCTGATCCCGCCGTTCCAGCGCGATGGGGACGGCGTCATGAAATACCCGCTGGGGACAGACGCGCTCGGTCGCGACGTGCTCTCGCGGCTGATCTATGGCGCGCGGATCTCGCTGCTGGTCGGGCTGGCCGCGGTCGCTGTCGGCGGCACGATCGGTGTGCTGGCTGGTGTGCTGTCCGGCTATTTCGGCGGCACGCTGGATGACATCATCATGCGCCTCGCAGACATCCAGCTCGGCTTTCCGTTCATTCTGCTGGCGATCATGGTGCTGGTGGTGCTGGGGCCGGGTGTGATCAACCTCGTCATCGTCCTCGGCATCGGTCAATGGGTGACGTACGCACGCATCGCCCGGGGCACCACGATGGCCGAGCGTGAGCGCGAACACGTCACGGCGTCGCGTTCAGTCGGCGCTTCCAGCCTGCATATCATCCGCAAGGGGATTCTGCCCAACATCCTCGCCCCGCTGATCGTGATCGCCTCGTTCAACGTCGCCAGCGTCATTCTGTCAGAAGCGGCGCTGTCTTTCCTGGGGCTGGGCGTTCCGCCGACGATTCCGACCTGGGGCGGCATGCTGGCTGAAAGCCGCGATCAACTGCTCGGCGGAAGCTGGTGGCTGGCAGTCTTCCCCGGCCTGTGCATCATGCTGACGGTGCTGGCGCTCAACATTCTGGGGGACTGGCTGCGCGACTTCCTCGATCCGCGCCTTCGTGGCCGATCATAAGACCGCGTTCGGCAGGTTTGCCAGCACGAGCGATCTTCCCGTGTTTGCGTCCGGGTCACGTTGCATAACATCCAAAGGATTTGATTCAATGTCCAAAACATTCGTCGGCATCCAGATCGGCGCAATCAGCTTCATCGATGAAGGCGTCGAAGCGGTGCTGGATACGCTGGAACAGACCGCCGGCGTCAACGCGCTGTTCATTTCGGCGCTGTCGTGGAGCTATGGCAACGCCGGCCGCGCGGTATACGGCTTTCCTGATCACGGGGTGCAGGAAAAGGATCATCTGCAGGGCGGCGCGTTCTTCAGGCCGAACCCCGCCCATTACGACGCCACGTTTCACAAACAGTTTGCCGCGCCAGACCCGCTCTACCAGGACTTCGACGCCCTTGCCGACGTCATTCCGGCGGCCAAAAGACGCGGCATGAAGGTCTACACCTATTACTGTGAGACATCCAGCTCAGGCATCCGTCCTGTCTGGCAGCCGGGCTTCATTCACATGCTCGACCGCGATCACTGGGGTCGAACCGCCACCCGGCCTTCGCTGCTCAACCCGCACTACCGCACGTGGTGGAAGTGCGTGATCGACGACTGGTTCAGCAACCATGATCTCAGCGGGATGCTGTGGGGCATCGAACGTCACAGCCCGCTGATGGATATCTGCCGCGGGGACGGCACGACCGGTTTCGACGCGTATTACCGGGCTGAAGCGCGGGCGCGCGGCATCGACGTCGAACGGGCGATCGCTGGCTACCGCACCATCGACGACCTGCTAACCCGCGTGCGGCAGGGTGAGCGCCCGCGGGACGGCGTGTTCGTCACCATGCTGCGGGCGCTGCTGCATCACCCTGAGGTGCTGATGTGGGAGAAGATGTGGCTGGATTCGCACCTCGATATGGCCCACGATATCGCCGGCGCGATCAAATTCAGCGATCCGAAGCACGAAGTGGGCTACGGCATCTGGCAGATCATCAACACCTATAACCCCTATCTCAAGGCGCAGTACAACCAGAGCGATTACCAGCACACGGCCGACTTCCTCAAGCCAGTGCTGTATCACACGCCTGCCGGGGCCCGTTTCGCCAGCTTTGCCGATACCTGGCACAAGGGGCTGCTGGCGGATGCTTCGCCGGAAGGGGCATACGATGCGCTGGCGACAGTGCTGGGCCTGAACGACTTCATCGCCCCACGTGCCGAAGCTGCCGCTTCCGGATTCCGGGCAGACTATGTGCGCCAGTGGACGCAGAACCTGATCGCAGATACCAGTGGCCGCTGCAAGGTTTATCCGGGCATCGGCGTCGGTGTGGGCGATGGCGGTTCGAGCAAGGCCATCGACGCGCAGGAATGCTACGAAGGGGTTCAGGCAGCATTCGCCGGCGGCGCAGCGGGCGTGCTGCTGTCGCGCAATTATTCGGAAGCCGAGCTTGCCAGTCTGGAAGCCTGCGGTCGCGCGCTCAAAGACCTGGGGCTGTGGCAATAGAACCTCTCGCTGTTTCGCTGCGCTCAACCGCATCACGGACGGGGGACGGTTCGCGAACCGCCCCTACAGTGCAATCCTTACCCTGTTTCGCTGCGCTCAACCGGGGCAAAAGCGAAAGTTCGGGGTGAGAATTGGGGATTCCAATGCCGTCCCCGAAGCGGGTGGCTGAACCGTCAAATGCTCTTGTTTCATACCTCAGCTAAAAAGGAGACCGATCCATGTCTATCCGCACCCTTGTCATCGGAGCCAGTTTCGCCAAAGCGGCCTATCTGCCTGCACTGAAAACGATCGACGATGTGGAAGTCGTCGCCGTCGCCAGTGCGCGCCTTGAGAGCGCCCGCTCTGCCGCCGATGCGTTCGGGATTCCGCATGCCTATGACGACTGGCAGACGATGCTGGAAAACCATGAGGCCGATCTCGTATGCATCGCCACGCCAACGATTTATCACGCGCCGATGACGCTCGACGCGCTGGATCGCGGGGCTCATGTGCTGTGCGAAAAGCCGATGGCCATGAACGCTGCCGAAGCGCGCGCCATGCTCGACCGCGCTGAGTCGCTTCAGCGCGTGCACATGATCGGCCACGAGCTGCGTTTTAACCCGAACCGTCGCAAAATCCGCGACCTGATCGCGGCCGGCGAACTGGGCCAGATTCGTCACGTGAACGTGTGGAACATCAGCTCAAGCTGGGGGAGCGCATCGTCACGCCCGAAGGACGACTGGTGGTCGCTGGCGAGTATGGGCGGGGGTCGGCTGGGCGCGAACGGTTCGCACCAGATCGACCTGCTGCGTTTCTGGCTGGGCGACGTGGCCGCCGTCAACGGCTGGGTGGCGACGCTCGTGCCTGACTGCACGGACAGGGAAACCGGCGAACCGTGGACCGCTACTGCCGACGATACGGTCGCCTTCAGCGCTGAAATGCAGAACGGCGCGTTCGCCAGCGTGTTCATGAGCGGCGTTGCCCGTCACACCATGGACAATCACGTGCAGATTTTCGGCAGCGAAGGCACGCTTCTGCTTTCGAACAGCGATGAGCGGCTCCAGTTCGCGCGCGCCGGTGAGACGTTCTCCGACATCAGCGAGCCGGACCCGAATGCCACGATCGCTGGCATTGGGAAAGGGATCTGGAACGTGTCGGTGGTCGGCCTGATGCGCGCGCTCACGGCTGCCATCCGCGAAGGGCGGGCGCTGTCGGAAGGCGCAACCTTCCAGGACGGCTGGCGCTGTCAGACGATCATGGATGCGATTCGCCAGTCATCGGCCGAGCGCCGCTGGCTGACGCTGGCCTGAACCCCGCATAAGAGGTTTTCATGACCCTATCGATCACGAATTACCAGAAATATCTTTCGCAGCGCGCGCTGCGCGTGCATGGTTCGCTGGGCAAACAGACGTCGGTGCCCATCCCGGGCTTGATCAATCTGGGCAGCGGCACGCCGGATTTTGTGCCACCGGCCCCGGTATTTGACGCCATGCGCCAGGCCGTCGACGCGCAGAAGGTGCAGTACACCGCGTGGACGGGCATCGCTGAGCTGCGCGCTGCCATCGCGGCGAAACTGCGCGACGAGAACGGGCTGCACTACGACCCGGACAGCGAAATCATGGTCACCAGCGGCGCACAGGAAGCGCTGATGACAACCCTGATGACGCTGCTCGACCCGGGCGATGCAGCCCTGACGCCATCGCCGCATTACGACGAATACACGCGCGATGCCAGCATCCTCGGCGGCGATCTGCTGCCGGTTGCCACCACGCCGGAAAGCGGATTCGTGATCGACGTGGCGGCGCTCGAAGCAGCGATCACGCCGCGAACACGTGCGCTCGTCATCGTCAGCCCGAACAACCCAACCGGCACGGTGCTTTCTCCGGCGGCGCTTGAAGCTATCAGCCAGCTGGCCCGGGAACGCGACCTGCTCGTTGTCTCCGACGAAATCTATGAATACTACGTGTACGACGGCGCGCGCCATACCAGCATGGGCAGTCTGCCGGGAATGCGCGACCGCACGATCACGATCAACAGCTTCAGCAAGAGCTTCGGGATGACGGGCCTGCGCCTCGGTTATATCGCTGCGCCAGCGCCGCTGATCGAGGCGATGCTCCCGTTTCACCACGCGATGATGATCTGCGCCAACACGGTTACCCAGTATGCGGGCGTGGCCGCCCTGAACCACCCGCGTGACTGGTTCGCCGACGTGCTAGGCGAATACAGCCGTCGACGCGCGCTGTGGATGCAGACGCTGGACGCGCTCGGCCTGCCCTACAGCCCGCCGCAGGGTGCCTACTACATCTTCATCGACATTCGCCCTACCGGGCTGTCCAGCGCCGCGTTCGTGCAGCGCGCACGGGAAGAAGCGAAGCTCGTCTTTCAGCCCGGCACGATCGGCGGGGGCGCGGGTGAAGGCTTCATTCGCGGGGCCTTCACGAAAGGCTCGCCCGATTTTGAGACCGGCCTGCAACGCTTCAGCAGCTTCGTCAGGGGGCTGCTGTGATGAACGCCGTGCTGCAAGGCAAAAGCGCGATTATTACCGGCGCGGCACAGGGTCTGGGCGCGGCCATCGCCACAGCCTACGCAGAAGCCGGCCTGTCGCTGGCGCTGATCGACGTGAAAGCGGATGCGCTCGCCGAGCACAGCGCAGCCCTGGCCGCGCGGTTCGGTGTGGCCGTCCATCCGCTGCCCGCAGACCTCTCGGATGGCGCGGCGACGCGGAACGTCACGCTCGAAGCGATGCGCCTGCTCGGGACGCCGCTTGTCCTCGTCCATAACGCCGCGATCCTGATCAACCGGCCGCTGCCCAATGTCACACTTGAAGCGTGGCAGCGTGAAATGAACGTCATCATTCAGGCGGCGTTCGTGATGACCCAGACAGTCTGGAATGCGATGACCGAAGCGGGCGGCGGCCACCTGATCTATGTCTCGTCACGGTCGGGCATCGAAGGCTTCATGGACGAAAGCCCGTATGTCGCCGGCAAGCACGCGCTGGAAGGCTTCATGAAATGCATGGCCATGGAAGGGAAAGCGCGCCGGATCAGCGCCAACACGGTCACACCGGGCATGTACATGCGCACGCCGATGTCGGAAAAGAATTACAGCGATGAACTGAAACAGAAGTGGGTCGACCCGATCCTGCTGACGCCGGGTTTCGTGTGGCTGGCTTCACAGCCGCCGGGCAGCATCACTGGTCAGCGGCTGAATGCGTGGGAACTGTCCGAAAGGGTACGTGCAGGTACAGCCTGAATGGCCTAAGCAATCAAACGGGGGTTACTCTGACCCCCGTTTCTGCCCATGTGTCTTACCGGAATGCGCCGTTTCAGGCTTCGACCACAGCACGCTCATCGATCATCTGAAGCAGCCCCTGCCCTTCACGTTCGCCCAGCCAGTTGATCGACATCAGGGCGGCAGCGCAGCCCATGCCGGACGCCGTGATGGCCTGACGGAAGATGTCGTCATGAATCTCGCCGCCGGCAAACACGCCTTCCACATTCGTCTGCATCCGGCTGTCGACGACCACATAGCCCGCGGCGTCGGTTTCGATCTGCCCTTCAAAGACCTTGCTGTTCGGGTCATAGCCGATGAAGATGAAAACGCCATCGGTCGGCAGGTCGCTGACCGCATCCGTCTTCACGTTGCGCAGCGTGACGGACTTCACCGCGCCATCTGCACCGTTGATCGACTCGACCACCGAATCCCAGATGAACGAGATCTTCGGGTTGTCGAAGGCCCGCGTCTGAAGCGCCTGGCTGGCGCGCAGCGCGTCACGCCGGTGGATGATCTGTACGGTGCGCGCAAATTTCGTCAGGAAGATCGCTTCCTGAAGCGCGGAATCGCCGCCGCCCACGACAACAATGTCTTTGCCACGGAAGAAGAAGCCATCGCAGGTCGCGCACCAGCTCACGCCGCGCCCGGTGAAGGTCTCCTCGCCAGGGACCCACAGCCGACGCGGGCTTGCGCCGATGGTCACGATCACGCTGTCGGCCAGAAAGGTCTCGTTCTGGGTGTGGACGGTGAACGGCGAACCGGTGCTGAAATCGACACTCGTCACGAGGTCATAGACCATTTCGGCGCCAAACCGTTCGGCCTGTTTCTGCATTCGCTCGGCCAGCTCCGGGCCCTGCACGCCTTCCGGGAAGCCGGGGAAGTTATCGACGTCGTGCGTCGTGGCGATCTGCCCGCCAAGCTGCATCCCCGTGATGACCACGGTGCTCAACTGGGCGCGGGCCGTATACAGCGCGGCGGTCAGCCCGGCGGGGCCGCTGCCGATGATGACGACTCTGACTTTACGCATGGGGGTTACAATCCTTTTTGGGGTTCTTCGTGAGCCTGCACCTGACGTTTGTCTTCGTTCAAACACTCGAGCGCCTGGCCGCTAGTCTCGGCACGCATGATGCAGATGAATGCCTCATATTCTTCGCGACATTCGGGACAACAGTCGAAATGTTCGGCCATCGCCGGCAGAATGTCATGCAGATCGGCACCCTTTTCGACCATCGCCCACAGGGTATGCAGGCTCTCCAGGCACGCCGAGCAGGTGACTGTGCCCTGAGGGTGCGAGTCCAGAATCATTTGCAGTACGACGCGCACTTCCGGGTTCATCGTTCCACGACCTGCCATTTCCATCTTCATGCAGAATCCGACGCAATTTTCTGCACTTATCTTACGGGAACCTGCCAGCCAATCAATGCACCCAACCCACGTTTTCATGTCCGAACGTGAACGTTTCAGGGTGCAGAATCTCGGCCAGAATCTCGAGCGATTCGACCAGCCGCGGCCCGGGCCGGTTGAAGAACTGATTGCCATCGGTGATGCAGACACGACCGGCCTGTACCGCCCGAAGCGATAGCCATTCCGGACGTGCAGCCAGCGCCGGCATCTCCGCATGGGCCCGCGCGATGTCGAATCCGCATGGCATGACGACGATCACATCGGGGTCGGCCGCTGCCAGCGCTTCAAGTGACAGCCACGGAGAATGTTCACCGGCCGCGCCGAACAGATTCGTACCGCCGGCCATGTCGATCAGTTCCGGAACCCAGTTTCCGGCCGCCATCAGCGGATCGATCCATTCGATCGTGGCTACCGTCGGCCTGGGCAGGTTGGCTGCGCGTTCACGAATGGCCTCCATGCGCGCCGCCAGCGCACTGACCAGGGCACGCCCGCGCGCCGGCGCACCGAGCGCATCGGCCACGCGCTGGATATCGCTCAGCACGCTGCTGAGCTGCATCGGTTCGAGCGCGACGATCTGCGCCGGGAGCCCCAGAAAATCACAGGCCACGCGGCGCACTTCGTCCAGCGCCACCGCGCACACCTCGCACTGCGCCTGTGTCACGATGACGTCGGGCTGAAGCTCGCGCAGCCGGTCCGCATCAATCCGGTAGACCGATGCGGCTTCCTGCAGAACGGCCCTGACGCGCTCGTCGATCTGGTAACTGCGCCCGTCCGGGTTGAACTTCGGCGCAGTCAGTGGCGGAAGGCGCTCGATTCCGGGCGGAAAATCACACTCGTGCGAGCGGCCGACGAGCTGATCTCCAAAGCCCAGCGCGCAGACGATCTCCGTGCTGCTTGGCAGCAGCGACACAATTCGCGGTGCATTCGACATCAGGCACTATCCTGAAACAGCGTCATCAGGTAATCCACAGACAGGCCCTGCTTCTCGAAATAGACGCGCATCTTGCGGCGCGCATCGTGCAGCAGCTTGTAGAGCGCATTGCGGTTGGTGTTCAGTTCCGCAGCCACGACATCGACCGGGATGTTTTCGACGGCGATAGCATAGAGCGCGCGCGACTGGCGATCGGTCAGCACATCGGAAAGCGCCGTGCGAATCCGGTCAACGGCCTCATCGCGCTCAGCCGAACGTTCCGGGCTCAGCGGCTTTTCGCTCATCACCGGGTTGGCGCTGTTGGGCAGGTAATCGCCGTCGGCCATGATATGGTCGAGGCTGAAGTCCTTGTAGCGTGCGCGCCGCAGGTCGCTGATCGCCACCCGGACGGCAATCCGCGTCGCCCACGTGGTGAACAGGCTGTCGCCCCTGAAGCTGTCGAGGTTTTCCAGCACGCGCAGCACCGCATCCTGGGCCAGGTCGTCTGCCATCGTTTGCAGTTCGCCGCTCGAAAGCCCACTCAGGTCGCTGCGTTCGCGACTCAGATAGTAGTAGATGCCGCGGTGCAGCCGGGTCTTGAGGTCATCGAGGGCTTCCGACTGGGTAGCGCCTTCACTGCGCAGATCAGCAATCCACTGTTCATTGGTGCGGTCCGTCATGACGGGTTCCGATGATCATCCTGTGGACGGCGAAGTGTACCAGATTCGCTGCTCTCTCGCAGGAGACGCCGCGCCGAACACCCGCCACAGGGCTCGCCTGTCATCGCAGTGGAACGGGGAAAGGCAGAGACCTCACCCCGTGTGATGATCGGTTCAGGCGCTGACCGCCGCGTGCCGGCCTGGCTGGGCGGCCGGGCGAAGCCGCATCGCGAGTCGCGCCGGCGGCAGCTCGACCGTCCGCAGAATCGGGCGCGCCGGGTTGAAGTCCGGGTTGTGCCAGACGATTGCGGCCGCGAAGTTGTGGGTGCGCGGTTCTTCGATGTAATTGGGGATCAGGTTGTGCACCCGGAAACCCTTATGGAGCTGTTTGGTCAGGTTGGTATCGAAGCGTTTGCCTTCGATCACTTCCTGAACATACTGTTCCGGCGTCATCTGCCCGCTGACTTTGGCGTAGTCAATGAACAGGCTGCCCGCCACCATGCCGCGCAGATTGAGTTTTTTGAGGACGGCGAAGCGCGCATCCATAAGAATGCTGCCCACACCACGTCCCCGGTAATCCGGATCTACAGCCGAATCGACGCCGTACATCCATTCCCCGGTCGGGCGGTGCGTGCTCAGTCAACCATAGTTGGTCGTCTGGTACCAGCTCTCCAGAAGGGGCTGTTCGGGGTCGAAATCGACGCGCATGCTCTGCGTCAGCCCGACGACCTGATCGGTGGCGGTATCGACCGCGATGAACTGGCCTTCGGGGAAGTGGATCATCTGACTCCGGTAATAGTCCGGGGTAATCCACTGGGTCTTGTCTTCTTCGAGCGGATAGCACTTGGCATCAAGCTGGCACATCTGCTCGAAGTACTTCTCTGACGGTCGCAGGATCACAATCGGTGCTTCCTGCGCCGTCTGGGGTGTTGCCTGTCTGGCGTTCATGACCTTTCCTGTCTACCTTGACGACAAAATTTCTCGTGCTGCGCGGCGCCCTGTGAGGTAGGCACCGTGCACCATCGAGGCATACGGGTTTGGCGCAGTCGCCTCTCCCGCAAAGAACAAAACATCGCCCGATTCGCCGCTGACCGGCTGTGCGAGCACTTCCCGCTGCCCATCAGCACCGGGGGGAACGGTGCTGTACCCACCGAGGGCAAATTCATCGGCTGCCCAGTTCACCAGGCGCGCTTCCACAGGCGTCAGGTCAGGCTGGCCAAACTCGCGACGCAGCGTGTCGAGCCCTCGGGCGATGGCCCCCTGTTCACCCAGCGCCAGCAGCTCGCGCGCCCAGTCGCCGGTGGCCAGCGCTAGCCACACCTGCTCACCGTCCGCCTGGGGCTGCGGCGTCCACCACATCGGCGGCTGCCCATCGCTGTAGAGCGCGGTAGTCCCGCGGGGCGCAATCGGCCGGTCGAAGCGATAGACC
>Ga0224722_1001707_pt1 | contig 12038 bp, 15 predicted proteins | sample Balambano_FR1_Me_FD_161646 | JGI IMG/M metagenome (GOLD analysis project Ga0224722, IMG submission 161646) | Freshwater sediment microbial communities from Lake Towuti, South Sulawesi, Indonesia - Balambano_FR1_MetaG | ecosystem: Environmental > Aquatic > Freshwater > Lake > Sediment | place...
TTCTAATGCAGCGATCAGTCAATTTCCAGCGCGATCGTCACAATCCCCGACTTCTACAGCACCAACTCCATCTGCTGTTGTCTTGCCGCAATCTCCCAATCAGGCACTTGAAGTGGCCCGGGACATCTTGGAGCGCCGGAGCTATGGGGAAGCCCTGCAACTGTTGGATCAAGTACCTCAAAACGAACAATCCGATGAATTTAAGCGACTGTTGGATCAGGCTGCGATGGGAGTGTTGAAGGAGGCGAGAGCCGCTATCAGTCGGCCTCGCGCCCTGTCTGATGTCAACCAAGCTTCTGATTTCAGCACCGCTATCCAGTTAGCTCATCGGATAAAGCCAAATCATCCCTACTATGGGGATGCCCAACAGGACATGCAGCGCTGGAGTCGCATCATTTTGGAATTAGCAGCTAGTCGTGCGATTCAGCCCAATCAAGGGGATACGGTGATTGCCGCTCAAAATTATGTCTCTGCCATCAAAGCGGCTCAACTTGTACCAGAGGATCAAGGTGAAACCTTCACCACCGCTCAACGGTTGATTGCCCGCTGGAGCCAGAATATTTTGAGTCTGGCCGAAGCACGAGCCAAAGAAGGAGAGATTAACATCGCGATCCAGGCAGCTAGCCTGATTCCCACTGATGCTCCCATGTTTGATGCTGCTCAGCAGGCGATCGCAACCTGGCAACCCCCGCTGTATAACTAATTTAGGACTTACGCACTTCGTGGAAAAACCGGGATAGTTTGGGGGATTTGTGGGACACGAAGCGTCCCACAAATCCCCCAAACTGCCTAAGTCCTATAATTGACTGTCGAAAAAGATGTCACCCACGATGGGATAGGCATTTGAGCCTCAAAACCCCCTCAAATTCTGTCCAGACTATTATTGGAAAAAACAACCAGATATAATCCCGAAACTATCTTGCTCAAGACCATGAGATGTCGCACCCGCTAAAGCGTTGCCAAGATCTCATCATCGACAGAAAAGTCAACTTCGGCTCTGTCTCGTCCTGAAGCTAAATAGTCATTCTGGAAGGCATCCTTTAAGCCTGAAACCAGGCTAAATTCAGATTTCCAATGCAGGTCTGACATGGCTTTGTGGACATCGGTAAAGAAATGCTGGACGCGCAGGGGAAAGGATTTGCGCTTGCCAAAATCGAATTTCTTAGGGTCGTAGTGAACAATTTTGATATCTTCAGCCGATCGCCCTGTTGCCAGGGCACAAGCCTGGGCTAACCCATTAAAGGTAACAAATCGATCGCCCGAAATGTTATAAATCTGTCCAATCGCTCTGGCATTGCCCAGCACAGATACCATTGCTGTGGCTAGATCCTGCACATGACCCAACTGAGTGATAGCCTGGCCGTTCCCAGGAATGGGAATGGGGCGATTGCGGACAATCCGATCAAAAAACCAGGCTTCCAGATCGTTGTAATTCAATGGCCCATAAATGTAAACTGGGCGGAAGGCAGTGTAAGGTAAGCCTTGAGCCGCCAAATATCCCTCTGTCTCGTACTTGCCCTTATGACGACTTTTGGGATCAACGCGATCGCCTTCCACATGGGGCATCTGTTCGGCTTTCAGGTAAACCCCGGCTGAACTGACGTAGACAAAATGTTGCACTCGTCCCCGAAACAAGTCTGCCAGCGGCTGAGTATCGCTCAACTCTCGTCCATTGTTATCAAAAATAGCATTAAAGGTTTGACCCGCCAATTTCTCTTTGATTTGGACAGCATCGGTGCGATCGCCATGAATCTGCTCGACACCGGCAACGGGTGCAGGATGATTACCCCGATTGAAGAGCACCACTTCATGTCCCTGAGCCACCAAAAGCTTGGTGAGATACACACCAATGAACCGGGTTCCCCCCATGACTAAGATTCGCATTTACCCTTTCCCTCAATTATTCTGTCGTGGCATTCGAGTAACAAGTTTGCAGACCGCACTCCAAAAATTATTACTCGTTTAGGACTACCAACTACTCAGACCGTGCAGAATTTTTCCAATTTTCGTTGGGGCGGGCTGCGCCCGCCCCAACGAAAAACCTTGTTTGAGGGCTGTGGCGCGTCGCGCCACAGCCCTCAAACGGCGATTATCGAACTCACGTTCCTTAAAGACGGAGTTGGGTAATCGCAATCTGCCCAGAGAAGCAGACATCAACATCGGCTCCCGGATCGCGCGATCGCTTGTTATACTCCCCGCTGTAACGCAGTTGAGTGCCGTTGACTTCATATTGTAGAGGCAGGGGTTGGGTGCAGAGGGCACAGAATAACAGTTCTGGGTCAGGTTCTCCAGAATGCAGATGCGGCAAATTGACATTCCAAAACTGCCCAGGCTCCAGAGGTTGATGGAGTAATTTATCCAACACAGTCACAGTTAAGCGAGTGGCAGTTTCCCAGTCGATCGCCCGTCTTTGATGAATAACGTGAGAAATCGCTAAGCTGGGAAGCCGATGAAATGCTGCTTCCCGGGCAGCGGCCACGGTTCCAGAGATGTAAACATCTGTTCCCAGATTGCCGCCTGAATTGACCCCCGATAGAACAAAGGATGCTGTTGGACAAAGATGGCTCAAAGCGACCCGCACACAGTCTGCTGGCGTGCCTGCGATCGCAAATTCCCGCTCAGAGCGTTGTTGAATCTCGATCGGTCGCACTGTTGTCACTTGATGTCCACAACCGGAATGGGGTAAGGCTGGAGCAACGATCATATTGGGTAGCCCCAATTGTTGGACTGCTTGATGCAGCGCTTTTAATCCAGAAGCATCAATGCCATCGTCGTTGGTTAGAATAAAGGTCATGTGTGATGTGCAAGCGCGACTCTACAAAAATATCAGGCTTGTTCATCGTTGCAATTCACAATTCTGGTTAGTCTTGGCAGAGCGTTTGGCGCATCTTGCGGAGATTGGTTGGCAAATCCAGGCGGATGGCCTCCTGGATAATTTTGGAGGGAATCGGCAATTTGGGGGTAGCTTGTACGATGTAGGTCAACACGGTGCCATTACCGCAATCCTGTAACTGTAGCGTGGCTGCAAAATCTGTAAAATCCCCTTGCTCCATCCGAAACTGGATCTGATGCTCTGTTGTTTGGACTCGTTCAAATACCTTCAAGTAAATCTCAACTTGAGCGCTAAACATGAGAAAAGATTTACGCGCCACCTGGTAAATTCGTTTAATTCCTGCCTGCCCCTGCTCCCGAGCAATCACCTGGCTGGATACCAGATCCGGAAAAAACTTCACCCATTGCGGATAGTCGGTCAATTGTTGCCAGGCCTGTGATCGCTTGATCGGCAAATACATCCGAGCTGTTACCGCTCCTCCCCAAGCAGAATGGGGGCGAGTTTTCAGCAAAATTTCTCCGTCTAAAAGGGCTTGACGATCGCGATCGTCCATGACATTAGTCGGATTAGACTCAGCGATGACAGAGTTGAATGCAATATAACCACTCATCTTTGAACACACTCCTGGTTAACGTTGGTGATAGTCAGCAAGACAGAAGTTAATCGAAATCACAAGCAAAGATGATTTAAATCATTTTCACGAGTGCAGCTACGAACAGTTCTACCGATACCTTGATGAAGCAGTCTATCCCCTGAATGGGTATCAATCGTAAAGATTTAGCTAAGGTTTCTTTCAATATTTCTTAATAATCTTTGAAATGTAATCATATCAAGGGTTTGAGATACTAGCCTGATTCGCCTCACTTTAGTCATCTTCCGGAGAATATCGGCTCTAAGACTGGTGAAACTTTACCAAAACTTAGTAAATGAGGTAAAAGTAGCGATCGCCGCTTCATCTTTCCGGGAAACAGCAGAAAAGAGCTTTCTCTGCTGTTAAAGCCCTTTGAGAGGGATAGCGATCGCTGCTTAAGATGGATATGAGGCAAGTTATGGAACTGATAAGCTATCAGCCGTCTTTTGAAGAATTATGCAATTTCAGGTTCGAGTTTAAATAGACGCAAGAAACGTGAGTCTCTAACGAAGTGACCAAACTCTCAAATTACCGCCTGGTTTCTGTAGAATGTGCTGTGCTCTTAAACTTAATAAAATCGAATTCGAGTGCATCCCACTTTTGTAATCTGCTAAACCCGATTTTGCGAGTGACGCGGGCGCAGCCCGCGCCACTCGCAAAATCGGGATGCACTCATCGAATTCCAGCAATTTCATTAGAAAATGTTGATATTTCCAGGCTGGAAGATCTAGGCTTGAATAAGTCTGACTTGATTGCTAAATCTCCTTATTTGTACTATCCCTCATTGCTCGAATCTACATGAATGATCCATACAGCCCACAGGGTCCTCACGAAGACTGGGAACGCTCCTCAGGAAACGTCCGATTCATCCTTGAAGATGTTGTGAGACGAGTTGACCAACTCGAACAGCAAGTCGCCAATCTACAGATCGTTGGACCCCAACGCAAAACAGGGTTAAATTTAACTGTCCGGATTTTTCTTTACAGTGCTGGCACTTTGTTGGTCTTCATGGCACTGGTTTTGATATTGCAGTATTTTGGTATCTTGCAGAACAATGCCGAACCCGTCATCTGGGCGCTGGTGCTGTTGGCGATCGGATTAGGAATCCTAACGGGCATTCGCAATCGCTATCCCTAACTTTTGTTTGACACACCGAGGCTTATGGGTCGAAGAACGATTAAACCAATCACTACCGTCTTTTTGTCTATTCTGGGCGTGACTGTTGTGGTTTGGGTGTTACGGGGGCTAGCTATTCTCAGCTTCTTACCGGGCGTTGTCGTCTGGCTGTTGTTGCTTAGCACAATCAGTGCGGGAGTGATTAGTGTGGTTCATCGCACTATCCGCTAGCTGCCAGATACTTTGAGAGTCTGCCAAAGGACTTGAGCGCTGTTGCCATGGTTGGAAGGAGTAGCACGCTTAGACACCACAGTCATTAAGAACTATGCAGATCACAGGCAGCGATCGCGAAATTTGCTATTCTACTGAGCGAGTTCAGTTTGTCAATCGTCTATCATTTTATTTTTCGGATTTCGCTATGACCACTCGTGATGCAGGTAATACTCCCAATCGCGCCCTTAACTTAGGAGAACTGAAACGGAGAACGGTAATTCAAGACAGCTTAAGCCCACAAGACACGGCTGATGTTTTGCAATTCCGGCTCGATCGCGGTAAAAAATTTCGCAGTTCCTTTCAAGGACAGGGGAGCGGTGGAGTTGAGATGATTTTGACCGATCGCAACCAAAGAGTCATTGCCGCAGCCCAGGTGACCAACGGCAGAGGTGTGTTGGGCGCTACCCTGGAAGCTGGCGTGTACTATCTCACAACCCGTCAAGTCAGTGGAGAGGTGGATTACAAACTCATTCTGACAGCTAAAGGCGCACCTCCAGATTGCGGTTGCGGTAAGTAACCGATCAGTCCAAGAGTTACACCCTCTCGCTATTTGGGTTTACTGAGAGCAAATCGTGATTCTTGGTAACGCCGTGCGTCTACTTCCCTCCAAACCAATTCGCCGTTTTCTGCTGTTTGCGTTGGGTGTACTTCTGTTTGTTGGAGTCAATGCCTGGAGACATCACTCCGCTTTACCAACGACAGCACCCCCGCTCCCGCAAGATCCGTTGATTCAGGTATACTTCAACCATTCCCGTGCTGCAAGTTATCGAGAACCTTATCGAACACAAAGCCGCTACGGAGATGATTTAGAGAAAATTGTTATTGAAACGATCGCCTCGGCCCAATCTTCCATCGACTTAGCCGTTCAAGAACTCGCTCTACCCCATGTGGCCATTGCGCTCCGCGACAAATATCAAGCAGGCATAGCAGTACGAGTGATTGTAGAGAATGATTATAATTTTCTCTGGAGTCAAGTTGATCCAGCGCAAATCAATCTCGCTGAGGATCGCGATCGTTACAAATATGAAGAGTTTTTTAGCCTGGCAGATCAGGATGGCGACGGACAACTAAGCCAATCCGAAGTCGAGCAAACGGACTCATTGCTGATTTTGCAACAAGCAGGCATCCCCATTCTGGATGATACCGCTGATGGCTCCAAAGGCAGTGGCTTGATGCATCACAAGTTTATGGTAGTGGATGGACAGATCGTGTTGACTGGATCGGTGAATTACTCGTTAAGCGAGGTGCATGGAGATTATCTCGCTCCCAATACTGAAGGCAACGCTAATCATTTGCTTAAAATCCATAGCCCTGCCCTAGCCCAAATTTTTACCCAGGAATTCAACCTGATGTGGGGTCATGGTTCAGGCACAGGCACTCCCTTGTTTGGGCTTCAGAAAACCTACCGACCACCTCAGCAAATTACTCTAGCCCCCAATTCTCAGATCACTGTGCAATTTTCTCCGACTTCTAAATCTCAACCCTGGTCCAATAGCGTCAACGGCTTAATTGGAACTGTATTGAATTCAGCCACACGAACCGTTGACTTAGCTTTATTTGTCTTTTCGGATCAGGCGCTCAGCGATATTCTGGAAGCACGACATCAACAAGGTGTGCAAGTGCGGGGACTGATCGACTCTGGCTTCGCCTATCGAGATTACAGTGAAGCATTGGACATGTTAGGCACCGCTCTACCTAATCGCCAATGCCGTTATGAGGAGGGAAATCGTCCGTGGCGATCGCCAATCGCCACGATCGGCACGCCCCAACTTCCTAAAGGCGATTTGTTGCACCATAAATTTGCGATCGTCGATCAACATCTGGTGATTACAGGCTCTCAAAACTGGTCAGCCGCCGCTAACTATGAGAACGACGAAAATCTGCTGGTCATTAATAATTCCACTGTTGCTGCCCACTTCCAACGAGAATTCGATCGGCTCTACCAAACTGCCAATCTGGGCATTTCCAGTGCCCTCCAGTCCAAGATGCAATCGCAACGTGTCCAGTGTGGTCTTTAGCAGGGTAGAAGATAGAAGAGCGAAAACAATTTCCACCTCGTTCCCAAGCTCCAGTTTGGGAACATACCTCCCCACGCTCCAGTTTGGCTGCTAAGTGAGAGCGATCGTGCCCCAAGCGCTCTAATTTGACGGCAAATTCTCCAAGACTTTAATTTTACCTGCAATTAACGTGAATTCGATGAACGGGCTTTTGGGGATTTCTCGCGACGCGAGAAATCCCCAAAAGCCCAATTTTGCGTGCGCGTCGCGCACGCAAAATTGGGCTATCGAACTCACGTGCAATTAAGGGGTTGGGTCATGCCCTTCAACTTTTTGAGGGGCATGTCCGCGCCGGGTTGGGTCATGCTGTTGCTGGCGGGGTCTACCCTGATTCAGACTCCTGCTTGCTCTAGTAGAGATTGCATGGTTTCCCAAGTGAGTCCCTGTTGAATGTAGCGGGGGGCATTGGGACGGTAAGGGGCGTACAGGCAATCGATCGCCACAATCTCTGCCTCTCCAGGGATCAGGGGAATATCTGGATCAGCCGCAGTCGGGCGCATTAAGGAACTGGAGAACCCTTTGAAGATGAGAAGTTGATCGGGTTCTCCGGCGATCGTAATTTGCACCAACAACACTTCGTTGGGTTGCTTCAGGGTGTATTGCTCTAAACGATATCCAGGAGTTGGCATAAAAATTTGATCATTCAGCTTATTGTTGGATGGCAGAACGACCCTGCTTGCCCAGACGAACAAAGATAAAATAACCAAAATAGGCGACGTAGATCAGCAGTCCAACGATGCCGAGAAATCCCAAAAACCCAGTCTTATAGCCGCTGTGGAAATTTTGCCGAAAAAGCAGTGGGGGTTGCCGCCAGACCTGGCAAAAGTCGGTGGCAAAAAGATCGCTAGAAAACGCGCAGCGGATAAAAGGCAGTTCTAGCAATGCGCCTAAGATACTGTAAACGGTGACGGCCCAGCGCCAAGAGGTGAAGGTAAGTTTGAGGGAATCATTGCTGGGCAGATCATCGATTTCTTCATTCAAATCGACCCAAAACCAGAGTCCAGTAGGCATCAGAATGCGGGCAAAGATGCCAGTGAGGAAGCCGATCGGCAAGTTACCAATCAGCAAATAAACCGTAATCATCAGCAAGCTGGCCACTCGCCAATAGATAATCAGCAGTCGTTGGATGGCTTCCGATCGCTTGACCGTTGCCCAGATCAGCAGCACCAAAGGCAAGAGCACTGTAAACAGGACGGCAACTCGAAAATCGGTCCAGACGAGGGATTGCAATAATTCTTGAGACATGGGAGAAGAAGTATGAAGTTAGGAGGAAAGAATGAAGACTGACAAATTTATCTGTCACCCTTTTGACCCAGGAAGTCAGAAGGCATGAGAATAGACAAAATCTTACCTTTACCCTTTTGCCTTAGTAGCAAGTTGAGGAGTAGCAGTTGAGGGTAAAAAATTACTCACCTTTAGTGTACTGCTACATGTCTTGATTTTTGCCATACCAGCGGATTAGGGTGCGCGAGAGGCGTTGAGAGTCGTGACGCACCAATCCTGTATGGGGGTCTTCGTGCATGACGTTGGCGATAACGATGCGTTGTCCCAGTTGGCTGAGGGCTTCGCGATCGACAAACACAGGATGGGATTTTTCTTTGGCGTAGCGAATTAAAGCAGTGGAAGAGGGGGATTTTTTCTGCACAAGGACGGCATCAAAGAGACGTTGCCCGCATTGAGTTTCGATGGTTTGGATATGGTCGGAAACAGTGAAGCCCTCTGTCTCGCCGTGTTGGGTCATGATGTTGCAGATGTAGATGCGAGGAATATCAGTGCGTTTGGCGATCGCTGCTGTAATTTCTGGGACTAACAAATTGGGCAGGATGCTGGTGTAGAGCGAACCTGGCCCAATGATGATGTAGTCTGACTCTTGAATGGCTCGGATGGCTCGTGGTAGAGCTGGGGGATTGGCTGGACTGCAACCTAATCTGACAATTTTGCCGCCTGCATGGGTGATGTTAGATTCTCCTTCAATCCGTCGTCCGTCTGTTAGCTCAGCCCAAAGGCGCATATCACTTAATGTTGAGGGCAACACTTGTCCCCGCACGGCCAGCACTTTGGAAATGGCAGCGATCGCTCTTTCCAAATCACCCGTGACCTCACTCATCACTGTCAGAAACAAGTTGCCAAAACTGTGACCACTCAACCCATCTCCTGCCCTAAAGCGATATTGAAACAATTCAGTCAATAGCTTCTCTTCATCTGCCAGAGCAGCCAAACAGTTGCGGATGTCTCCCGGAGGCAAAACACCAATCTCGCGCCGCAACCGTCCAGAGGAGCCGCCATCATCGGCGACCGTGACGATCGCGGTAATGTTGGCACTGTAGGACTTTAGTCCCCTCAATAAAGTAGAGAGTCCTGTACCGCCGCCCAGAGCGACAATTTTAGGGCCACGTTTGAGGCGACGATGATCCATCAGGCGATCGATTAATTCCTCATCCCCTTCTGGCATCAATACCTCAGTGATGGCTCCTAAGCTGCGAGTCTGTCCGAGGAAAATAAATAAGAGGCCAATTAAGATGGCTAGTGGGCCGCTGACATAACTGGGAATGTAACTGGCGATCGTTTCCAGCAAATTCCCAATGAATCGACTAATGTGAAATATAGGGGTTAATTTTGACCAGATGGCCAATCCCAGGGCAAACAGGGCAACTCCTACTGCACTCAATAGCAACCACCGCTTAACAGATAGACCCGGTGCCAGCCATTTGAACCAACGACTGATTCGCACGGGAGTCCGGTGAGAACCGTATTTGATCACTTGCAATGCTTGTTTTAGTAAACCATTCACCATGTTGAAATTGCTGGAGAGGCTGAAGATTAAGAAACAGTAAGTTCGTTCAAAAATAGACACCCTTAATGCCAACACCGCAATCTAAACCAAAACCACGATAGGGTTTAGATTCATCAGTTCAAAGAGAATAACCATCCCATATCATAAGTGAATCCTTGTGGATGAAGCTTGAGCAGCAAGAATTGAGCAGACTGAAGGTGTTCTCCCAGATAGAATTGCATCAGAGTAGTCTGTCTCATGCAACAGTTGCCCAGCAAAGCCCTCAAGTTGTGTAAAATTCATATCCACAAGTGCTGGGAATTACGCTCTTAATCCTATTACCAAGCCCTCGATTCGGGACTAAATTTTGAGCCAGTTTTTCATTAAGAAATACAGATTTACCTGGATTTACAGCTATGGCTGAACCGTTAATTGAATTACGAGGGGTCAGTAAAGCCTTTGGTGATGCAGTGATTTTAGATCAAATAGACCTCAAGCTTTACCGAGGAGAAGCGCTGGGTATTATCGGGCCCTCAGGCACAGGGAAATCGACCATCTTACGGATCATTGCTGGTTTATTGGCCCCAGATTCAGGTGAAATTTATATCCAAGGAAGGCGGCGAGAGGGCTTGATTGAGGATGCCAAAGACCCCATTGGCATTGGCATGGTCTTTCAAAACGCGGCGCTGTTTGACTCTCTGAATGTTTACGAGAATGTAGGCTTTTTGTTGTATCAACACTCGCGTTTACCCCATCACAAAATTCGCGAGATGGTAGATCGCAAACTAGAGATGGTGGGCTTGCCTGGAATTGGCGATCGCCTTCCGGCTCAGCTATCGGGCGGAATGCGAAAGCGGGTGAGTTTGGCCAGAGCCATCATGGAGAATCCAGAAAATCCGGCAGAAAATCCTGAAGTATTGCTCTACGATGAACCCACAGCGGGACTAGACCCGATCGCCTCCACTGTGATTGAAGACTTGATTCGTGACCTCCAGTGCAGCAGTGGTGGATGTGGCACCTATGGCATCGTCACACACCAACACAGCACTATTCGCCGCACCACCGGTCGGATTATTTTTTTGTATCGGGGCAAAATTCAGTGGGAAGGTTCTGTCCAGGACATCGACACCACAGAACACGCGATCGTGCGCCAATTCTTCACAGGTAGTATTGCAGGCCCCATCCAGATTGCTCTGTGATTTCCCTGGTGCCAAGTTCCCGCTTGGGAACCGCTTTGGGGAAGAGCTTCCAGAGTTTCCCCAGCGCTAGGGAAGCTGGAGCTTCCTGGACAGCATGACCAAGCTGGAGCTTGGTAACGAGGGGGGCCACACACTTTCTTTTGCCCTTTTTGCTGCCCCGAAGACTGTGTCAGATGCTCTGGGGATGCAAATGATCCCCCTTGTCAACGAGACAGTGTTAGCATCAAACTATCGAAGTCACCCCTCATCCTGATTGACTATGACAACCCGTGCCCTATCCCAACTGCAATCTACAGAATCCTCAACGCTTCACTATCCTGTGTTGCTAGAAGTCGTCATGGGGGGATGGATCGCTACAGTTCCAGGATGGTCAGAGGCCAAAGCGATCGGCTCCAGTCGAGAAGAGGCAACTGCCCGGTTACAACATATTCTGTCGCAGCAGATCGGTCTTCAACCAACGAAAGGCGATTTAACAGAAATTGAAATCGAGTTCCATGAGCAACCCGAACATTCCTGGCTAAGGTTTGTTGGGATGTTTGAGCATGATCCATTGTTCGATGAGGTATTGCAGACGATTGAACAAGATCGGCAAGCCGACCGGGAAGAATATTTTCGGCAGTTAGATGCTGATGCCCAGTTGCAATGGTCGAGAGAAACCGCATGAGTTTATGGATTTTGGACACCGATCATGTTTCTCTGTTTCAAAGGAGACACCCACAAGTCGTGCAGCGTGTCCTTTCCGCCAGGCCCGAAATGGTTTCTGTATCAATCATTACAGTTGAGGAGCAGATGCGTGGACGGTTGTCCAGTTTGAAACAGTCTAGAGAAACCGAGCAATTGATTCAGTCCTATCGCAGGCTGGGTGAGACTATACAATACTTTTGCCATATTTCAGTTCTGGCATTTGACCAATCTGCCCATAAGCATTACATCGTTCTGTTGAACCAGAAAATCCGAATTGGTAGATCTGACTTGAAAATTGCGGCGATCGCCCTCTCTCGTCAAGCAACCCTCGTCACTCGAAACTTCCGCGACTTCTCTTTAGCCAACGGGGGTTTCGGGGGGCTATAGAGCTACGCGCTAAGATCGCGTAGCGATGAGCGTCGGGATACATGGACACCCCGCGTCAGACGGAGCGATGAGCGGAGTGTGACAA
>Ga0224722_1001708_pt1 | contig 12034 bp, 14 predicted proteins | sample Balambano_FR1_Me_FD_161646 | JGI IMG/M metagenome (GOLD analysis project Ga0224722, IMG submission 161646) | Freshwater sediment microbial communities from Lake Towuti, South Sulawesi, Indonesia - Balambano_FR1_MetaG | ecosystem: Environmental > Aquatic > Freshwater > Lake > Sediment | place...
GCTCAAGCTCGCCCCGTTCTTCCCTTGTCAACCGCACATGATATTTCTTCGCCATCTGCCTGCCCCTTTCCCGGACAAACAGTATATCCCCTTTCTTACCCACTCGCTTCCTTTTGGTCGTCTACTACTATGGGCAGATATACAAGTTGAGCCAGAATCGCCTCAGTTTCACGATCGTAAACCGCTATACCAGAATTTCCGTCGTTGTCAGTTGGAGCAGTACGACCAAGGAACTGCGTGCCTTGCGGATTCCATGTATCGGTACCGACCGAAACAATATCAACAATTTCAGTTGTAAAAGGATTCCAAATTTCTATGGGTACGCGAAGCATAACGAGGGCAAGTTGCTCGTTACTCAGCCATTGAATGGATTTACCCTCTACCAACGAATTTCCCAGTTCTACAGTTGTGACACGCTGGTAATTAGCAGTATCGACAATATCGACAACAATGCCATTTGACCGACTACCATTTTCTAATGCCAAATATCGCCCATCTGGGCTAAAGTCAGGTTTGAAAGGGGAACGATATGGATACGTAAAAAGTGGTTCGCCGGTGAAGGGTTGAACGATAGATATCTGCTGATCAGTTCCTAACAACAACTGGTTTTCATCCGTAGGATGCCAAACAATCCAACTCAGGTCAAATGCAAGGAGTTCGCTAATGACTTCGCCAGTCGCTGCATCCAGCACTAAATTACCCGTTACAACATAGTCTCCACTAGGACTCCACGAAATGTGAAAACCTCCACCGATCAGTGAGAACGTCTCTCTCCAGGATTGTGCATTCCATATCGCTGTGTACGAGCGAAGCTCCTCAATTCGTTGCCGACTGTAGAAGGTCGCCGCCAGAGCGGTACTATCAGGACTCCACGCCAGCTCTCCCCGTCCGCCTGCGTAAAGTCGCTAGGAAAGTTTTCCAGTTGGAGTGTTGCGACTGGCACTAAATCTGCGGTAAACACTTCGACTGTATTTACAATCGGATCTGTGTTGAAGATAGCTATGAACCTGCCATCAGGACTCCACTCCGCTTGTCCCCAACGGTTCGGACTCGACTGAGCGATTGCTCTGTGAGCCATGCTTGAAGAAAAGGCGATAATCAGCAGTACGGCAATGTCTAATGCTTTATTCCTCATATCTATCCTCCACGTTCTGCTAGATCACCCTTCTCTGTTATTTCACCGTTCACCTTTCAATTGACTTTCCTTTTTTGCGTACAAAATGACGCCACAATCATTCTGTTTCCCCATATACTACCCTTTGGCTTCATGCACCTTAAAATCCTCCTTTGCGTCTTTGAGCCTTCGCGCCTTTGAGTCTACTCCCTTGGCGTCCCTGGCGTCCTGGCGGTTCAATGTCCTTTCTCATCACTCATTACGCATCACTCACTACTTCTTTTCCCTCACTTTTAACCTTTAACTTTCAACTTTTAACTGTTTTAGTCTTTGCCGCCGTTGGCTGCCATTTTTTATCCCAAATTAAATTGTTAAAGGATTGTTACCCCTCAAAATCAGAAATTTGTTGCCGACCTGTGCCGAAAACGCCATTTTCGGCAGCCATCGGCGGCAACAAATTTCCTCTATGCGATTACATGCTAGTATTGTCGGTTCTCCTCTCTCCTCGCTTGCGTGGGAGAGGGGTCGGGGGTGAGGGGTATCCTGGCGGTTAAAAGTCCTTTACTCATCACTCATCACTTCTCTTACTTTTAACTTTTAACTTTGCACTTTTAACTTCTTTTGTTGCCATCCACCGGAACTTTTTTTATTTTTGGCGGCAACGGCGGCAACAAATTGACTTGGCGTTCTTGGCGACTTGGCGGTTCAATGTCCTCATTCAGCACTCAGTACTCGGCACTCAGCACTTCTCTAGGGGCGCTGCCCATTTTCCCTACTCCACACTTCGCGCTACACTTGACGGGTGAAGAAGGAGCAACCGCCATGTCCGTAGATCAGGCGTTTCAGGCGCAGGCAGTCTCCGAAAAGGAACTGCTCAACAAACAGAATGTCGTTGGTGTAGGAGTCGGCTACAAAGAGTCGAACGGCGTGACGACGGATGAACTTGCCGTTGTGGTCCTGGTAGAACGCAAGAAACCCGTCGCCGCGCTCACGCCCGAAGATACGATCCCGCGCACGATTGACGGCATGAGAACCGATGTCGTCGAAGTCGGCGATCTGCGTGCTAACCAGACCCCGCGTGACAAATACCGCCCGGTGGTGCCAAGCGGCGTCAGCATCGGGCATTTCAAAGTGACGGCGGGAACGCTCGGTACGATTGTCAAGGACAGGAACACAGGCGTATTCTACATCCTGTCCAATAATCATGTCCTGGCAAATTCCAATGATGCCGCGCTGGGCGATGCGGTGTTGCAGCCAGCGGCAATGGACGGCGGGCAGGTGCCGTTCGATGTCGTCGCTACGTTGGAACGCTTCGCCAAACTGCGCTATATCGGCGACCCGGCGCTGCCGCCGGAGGTGATTGGTACGCCCGTCCCTGTCGCGCCGACCCCAACCGCGCCGAATACCCCACCCGTCGGTACACCAACCAACCCGCCGACATCGCCGACTCAGCAGGGGTGCGACATCCTGAACATTGTGATCGGGCTGTTGAACGGGCTGGCGACAGTGTTTGGCTCAACGCGGCGCGTGACGACGCAGACCGCGACCGCGCAAACGGCGGGTGGTAGTGGCGGTGTTATCATCACGGGAAAAGCGCAGGAAGCGCAGGCGGTAGCGGAAAATCTGTGTGACTGCGCCCTCGCCCGCCCGCTGGATGCGGCGATGTTCAGCGACGATATTCGCCAGATCGGGCGCGTGGATATCAGCACCGCGCCGCTGCTGGGGATGCGCGTGCGAAAGTTCGGGCGGACGACGGGTTATACCGAAGGCACGATCAAACTGCTGAACGCGACGGTTAACGTCGGCTATTCAACGACAGCGGGGCAGAAGCAGGCGCGTTTCGTCGGGCAGGTGATCGCCGACCCGATGAGCCAGGGTGGGGACAGCGGTTCACTGGTCGTGGATGCTGCGACGAATCAGGCGGTCGGGCTGTTGTTTGCGGGGTCAAATCTCGCTACCATTTTCACGCCAATAGATGTGGTTTTGAATACGCTAGGAGTGACGCTATGACCATGCCGACACCACCAGCGCAGCCCACGCAGCCCGACTCGTTGAACCGCGCCATGGAAGTTCAGGACAAATATCGGAATTTGCTGCTCGCCCTGCCAAACGTCATCGGCGTGGGCATCGGGCGAGTCATTCGTGCTGGCGAAGAACTGGATGAGATCGGCGTGATCGTCATGGTGGATACCAAACTGCCGCAGGATCAATTGCAGGCGCAGGCACTCATCCCCCGCGAAATCGAAGGCGTACCGGTGGACGTGCAGGCGATGGGCGGGTTCACGGCGTTCTAATGGCAGGCAGTATTGCAACAAGCACCAGTCACGGCTGGCGCTCGGATCGCTGATGGACTGGCTTACTGTGAACGTCATCATCACCGGCTTGCCCGCTGTCAGGCGGGCGAAATGCGAATATCGCTGATAAATACACCCAAAAGGCGTTGATCCGTGCTGTCAGGGGTTTCATCGCATGGGCGAGCGACACGATCCGTATGAAACCTAAGCCGGGTGAACGGGCGCTGCGGGTTAATCAGCGACGGTATAATCGTTCCTTTGAGGAAAACACCGCCCTGTGGATGTGCCACCGCCGAAAGCGCCAGTTCGGTATCATCTATATAGGCGCGGAAACTATCCAGCACAGACTGGTTGATCGCGGTGATGATACGGAACTCCAGCTGTAACGCCCGATCATTCACCAGCCGTAAATCGAGTGTCGCATCGGATACGTTCGTCCAGCGCCCATTTCCGGTTGCTTCAAACTCATCCCATCCTTTACCGGGCATTGGCTGATCCATGTTGACCTTGATCGCAGACACCTTGATCAGATTGTGCCGCGACATCTGCACCTCATAATGGCGTTCCAGCAGTTCAGCCATCATCGCCTGATAGCGGTCAGCGAAAAGCTGGCGGGCAAAGGCGTACAGGTCAAGATCAAAGCGATTGATTTCATGAAGATAGTCGATCACTTCATTGTCTAAGTCCGCTATCTGAAACCGTTCCGGGGCGCTATTCAGGCGTGACTCCGTCGAAAACGGCTGCCAGCCCAGCATATAGACAAGCAAATGGAGCGACTCGGAAAAGCGCTCGACCAGACCGACGAATGCTATCGTCTCCAGCCGTTCCTTAGCGGTATCCAGATCACGATCTTCAAGTTCCCAATAGCGATACAGTTCAATCCCGCCGCGTGGCATCGCCAGTGAGCGCGTTTGCAAATTGCGGAGTTCAATACCAATATGCCTGCTCTTGAGAAACGTCATCATATTGCGTCGGTGATACAGCCGGTTCGCATCATGTTCAGCGTATCGGCGAATATGACTGAGATTGGAAAGGGTGCGCTCGATTGGATCGCGCAGCAGGGTTACCACGCGCACTGGTTGGGGAAGATACTCCAGCAGACCGTAGCCGAAGTGTCCGCGATAGTAACGATAAGCCGGGCGTTGTTCCTCGCTCAACTTGAAAAGCTGAAGGTAATCATACGCCGGGCACGTTTCTCCGGCGGAAAAATACGTTTGCAACAGCGCGGAAAATGTTGTCCCCGCCGTCTTCTGGATATGAAGGAAGTACAACCGTTCATCGTTTTTGAACGGCTTGGGGGTGTTCTGGATGATCAAGCGGCTGAATTTCTTCCGTGTAACACGGTATCTATTGATCCAGCATAAATTTGAGAACGCTAATTATAGTGGAGCAGATCACGCAATCCCAAATGAACTTCAACTTGCCTGCGCCGCATTTGACAAACCCCCTTGTCCATTTATAATCAAATCCAGATTCGATTATTTTTACCGATTTTTGGGATAGACGCTTTGGCACGTAAACCCGCCGACATGACCGTCAGCCGTGAGGACATTCTGCTGGCAGCCGCCGAAGTGCTTCAGCAGCGCGGTTACAGCGGCACGACGATGAAGGACATTGCTTCGGTAGTGCAGCTGACCGCAGCCAGCCTGTATCATCATTTTCGTAATAAAGATACGCTGATCCTCGCTGTACTGGAACATGGCTTATCCGAAGGGACGCGCCGCGTCGAATCGCTGGCATGTTCAGGGCAGCCCGCGACCCAGCGGCTGAACGCCATGATCCGCGCTCACATTATCGGCTTGACAGAGCGCCCCGCCATTGGCGCGGCGATGGTGTTTGAGATTCACGCGCTGGCGCATGTCACCCCGCCCCGGAAAACAGCCAAAGCGGATGAACTGGAAGCGTATACCGACTTTACTGCCCGACGCAATCATTTTTTCGCCCTGCGTGATCGCTTTGAGGAATTGTTTCGTCATGTGGTACGCGAAGGCATTCGCAGTGGTGAATTTCGCCCGCAGGATGCCGCAATCACCGTCAAAACGCTTTTGGGAGCGCAGAATTGGGTCGGCGTGTGGTATCGCCCTGACGGACGCTTGAGCGGAGAGCAGATCGCCGAGCGTATGGCGGCGATGTTGATGGAAGGAATTGTAAAGGAAGTGATGAGTAACGAGTGATGAGTAATGAGTGAAAAGCGTTTTGACTCATCACTCATCACTCATCACTCATCACTCATCACTCATTACTCGCTACTATGGTTTTTAGGAGACCTGCCCGATGATTTCATTCACCCCAACAGACGATCAGCAGCAGTTAATCGAAACGATACGGCGGTTTGCCGACAAGGATGTGCGCCCGATTGCTCATGAAGCCGATGAACACGGCGAACTGCCCGATAGTGTCGTTGACAAAGGCTGGCAGATCGGGTTGGTGCCGACGGCGATTCCTGAGAAATTTGGCGGTTTGGGCGAGATGAGCGCCGTTACAGGGGCGCTTGCCGCTGAAGAACTGGCGTATGGCGATCTCTCGGCAGCGCTGGCGATCCTTTCGCCCGCGCTTTTCGCCTATCCGATTGCACTGTACGGCACAGAGGAACAGCGCGAGGTCTGGCTGCCGCGCTTCCTTGAAGAGTCTGCCCCGCCTGTGACGGCGGCGCTGCTCGAACCCGGCATATTTTTCGACCCGAATGATTTGAAAACGACAGCAACCGTTGAAGGGGATAAGATTCGCCTGAACGGGATAAAGGCATATGTCCCGCTGGCGCGAGACGCCGAAATCATGCTCGTCTACGCGAAAGACAGCGAGACGGGTTCGCTTGATGGCTATCTGGTGCAGCGCGGGCTGGATGGCGTGGAAATCGAGACGCAGGAGCAATTGATGGGGCTTCGCGCCCTGCCGACGTATCGCGTCAGCCTGAACGATGTGCGCGTGGACGTGCCGTGTAAGCTCGGTGGCGCGGCGGGCTGCGACACTCAGGCGATCCTCAATCGTTCGCGGGTGGCGCTGGCGGCGCTTGCCGTCGGCGTGGCACGGGGAGGGTTTGAATATGCCCGCGATTACGCCAAGGGGCGCGTCGCCTTCGGTGCGCCGATTGCGACCAAGCAGGCGATCGCGTTCATGCTGGCGGAAATGGCAATTGAGGTGGATGCGGCGCGGCTGATGGCATGGGAAGCCGCCTGGCAGATCGATCAGGGTCAGGACGCGACCAAAGCCGCCTATCTCGCCAAACAGTACGCCGACAAAGCCGTCATGTTCGTCACCGACAGCGCGGTACAAGTACTCGGCGGCTATGGATTCATCCGCGAGTATCCCGCCGAACGCTGGCTTCGCAACGGGCGCGGCTTCACGACGTTTGAGGGGTTAGCGATTGTTTAAGGACAGTGAAAAGTTAAAAGGTGAAAGCTGCTCTGTTGCAAAGATAAAAATGATGAGGTAAACCAGAAGGATGAAAACAACCAGACCCCCTCACGAAAGTCGTTATGTGACAGCGGCACGGATCGCTTATCAGTTGGCGCAGGCAAGTATGCCGCGCTACGCGCACCCGAAAAGTCCGCACCGGTTCACCCAACCGCAGGTGGTGGCATGTGTGCTGCTGACGTTTTACGTCGACCTGAGCTACCGCGACTGGATCAAAGGGGCTTACGCCGTTGGTCTCGGCTCGCGGTTGGTGCTGGCGTGGGCGAGTGGACCGGGTAGTCAGCCGGATTTTGGCTACTTGCGTCCGCTCAAACGACAAGCCCGTGCCGACCTGGTGGCTGCCGCCCGTCTTGACGCTCTTTATGGACAGCGTTGGCTCATCGAAACCGTCAACTCGCTGATTAAACGCAAGTTTGGCGATACCATCCGTTCCCGTTCGCGCCGTCTCCAGCTTCGTGAACCGATTGTCAAAGCCCTGGTCTACAACATCCATCTCTAACTGTCCCTTTTGTCCTTTTTATCTTTGCAACAGAGCAACTTTGCGTTTAATCCCTTCGCCCGGCGCTCCTGGCGACCTGGCGGTTCAAAATCTTTATCAGTTGAATGAGTGATCAATGGCAGCAAAAACACGCAAGGACAAATACTATCTGCTCAGTCTCGGCTGCTCGAAAAACACCGTAGACAGCGAGAGCATGGCGCAGGTCCTGGGCAGGCACGGCATGAAAGGCGTTGCCGCACCGGAGCAAGCCGAAGTGCTGATCGTCAATACATGCGGTTTCATTGATGCCGCCAAGCAGGAGTCGATTGACCTGCTGCGCGAACTCGTCGAAACGCGGCGCGACGGGCAGATGGTCGTCGCGGCGGGCTGCCTGAGCCAGCGCTATGGCGATGCGCTCGTGCAGGAAGTGCCGGGTCTGGACGGCGTGATCGGTACGCGCCGCTGGATGGATATTTTCGACCTGATTGCCCGTTTGCGGGCGCGAAAGCACCCTGAACCGCTGTATCACCTGCCGACGGACGCGCCAACCGTCGGGCGCGATGACGGCGGCGTCCTCCGCGCCAGCATTCAGGGTAAGAGCGCCTACGTCAAGATCAGCGATGGCTGCCGCCGCCCGTGCGCCTTCTGCGCCATCCCGACGATCAAAGGCACGCTCGTCAGCCGCGAGATCGACTCGATTCTACGTGAAGCACAGCAGTTGGAGGCGATGGGCATTCAGGAAATCGTGCTGATCGCACAGGACACCACCGATTACGGGCATGATCTCGGCATGAAGGACGGCATGGCGGATTTACTTGACGGACTCACCGCCGCCGCGCCGAACATCCCATGGATTCGCCTGATGTACGCCTATCCCGGCTATGTCACGCCGCGCCTGATTGAGACGATGGCGAAACACAAACAGGTGCAGAAGTATCTCGATATTCCGTTGCAGCATGGTCACCGCGACACGCTGATCCGGATGCGCCGTCCGGCGAATATCGAGTGGGTGTATGAAACGCTGGCAAGTATGCGCCGCGCCATGCCCGATCTCGCCGTGCGGACGACGTTCATCGTCGGCTATCCCGGCGAAACCGACGCCGAATTTGACGGCTTGCTCAAGTTTGTGCGCGATCTCGAATTTGACCGCGTCGGCGCGTTCAAATATTCGTATGAGATCGGTACGCCGAGCGCGACCCAGCCCCATCATGTGCCGGATGAGGTCAAGCAGGCGCGGTACGAGGCGCTGATGGAACTTCAGCAGGGGATCAGCCTGAAGAAGAATCAGGCGATGATCGGCAGGACGATTGATATTCTGGTCGAAGGGCATGGTCAGCCGGAGGACGAGGATGGCGAGGACATGGAAGGCTCGCTCAGTCTGGGGCGCAGCTATAGAGACGCGCCGGAAATTGACGGCTACGTGATCGTCGAGGGCGAACTGCCCGTCGGCGAGATTGTCCCGGTGCGCGTGACCGGCGCGACGACTTATGACCTGATCGCCACGCCCGACATCGGCGCACCGCTGATCATCCAGCCCGGCGTGAAATACAGCGAGGGGATGCTGGGGTGAGGGACTCGCCTGCCCATGCACACACTCTATATCGTCCCGACGCCGATTGGCAATCTCGAAGACATGACGCTGCGGGCGCTGCGAATTTTGCGCGAAGTATCGCTGATCGCCGCCGAAGACACGCGCACGACGCGGATTCTGCTCCAGCACTATGACATTTCCACGCCGCTGACCAGCTACCACGAGCATAATAAACTGAGCAAACTGGACGCGATCTTTGCCACCCTGGAAACGGGCGATGTCGCGCTGGTCAGCGATGCCGGAACACCGGGTATCAGCGATCCCGGTTATGAGTTGATTCAGGCGGCGATCCAGCGCGGCGTAACCATCGTGCCGCTGCCCGGCGCGAACGCGGCGATTACGGCGCTGGTTGCCAGCGGTCTGCCGACGGAAACGTTTATCTTTCTCGGCTTTCTGCCGAAGAAAGACAGGGCGCGGCGCGACCTGCTCGAACGGCTCGCCCACGTCGAACGAACATTGATCGTCTACGAAAGCCCGAACCGCCTGACCGATACGCTGGAAGCGGTTATCGCGGTTTTCGGCGCGGATCGTCCGGTCTGTGTTGCCCGCGAAGTGACCAAGCTGTACGAGGAATTTCGGCGCGGTTCAGCGGGCGATGTGCTGGCACATTACACGGCGAAACCACCGAAAGGCGAGATCGTCCTGCTGATCGGCGGCGCACCGCCGCAGGTCATTGAAACGTGGGATGAAGCGGATGTGATGGTCGCGCTGCGCGAACGACTGGATTCAGGCGAGGCGCTCAAAGACGCAGCGAAGGCGGTGGCGGCGCTCTCCGGCTGGGATCGGCGGACGGTGTACGATGTGGGGGTGGTGCTAAAAAATTGAAAGTGTAATTTCCCCCTAGAAACATCGCAGCCGATCTATATAATGGAACATTACGTTGGTAAAACACACGCTCGCGGGAACAAAATCCGTCATCCCCGCCGAAGAGTCACGAGGTTAAAGTTAATGGCATCGTATCACGGTCCCAAGGCAAGAGTTCAGCGCCGCTTCGGTGAGGTGCTGGTTCCGCGTGCCAAGTATGCAAAAATTCTGGAAAACCGCGCTTATCCGCCCGGTGATCATGGCAAGGACAAGTCGTTCCGCAGCGGACGCCGCAGCGACTACGGCTTGCAGCTCAACGAAAAGCAGAAGCTGTCGTTCATCTATAACATCCGCGAAACGCAAATGCGCCGCTATTTTATGAAGGCGCGTCGCCAGCCGGGTAATACCGGTGAAAATATGCTCCGTTTGCTCGAACGCCGCCTCGATAACATCGTCTATCGCTCCGGTTTCGCGGCGACGATCTGGGCAGCCCGCCAGTTGGTGCGTCACGGGCATATCCTCGTGGATGGCAAGCGCGTTGACCTGCCCTCATTTCAGGTTAACCCCGGCATGACCATTTCCGTGTCCGACAAGATGCGGAAGAATGTCCATGTCGTCGAGTCGTTTGAAGGGGCGCTGTTCAATCTCGCCTATCTGAGCGTGGACAAGAGCAGCTTCACAACGACGTTTACCTCGCTGCCTGCCCGCAACGAAATTCCCGTGCCGGTGACCGAACAACTGGTGGTCGAGTTCTACAACCGCCTCGCCTAAGGTCGGGCTTTGCTGAACCATCGAACCCCTCTCATGTGCGAGAGGGGTTTTTGATTCGCGGTTGGTATAGGCAAAGCAGGCTATAATGAATGAAGAAGTGAAGGTGAGGCGATAAAGATGATCAATTTACCCGCCATTCTGGATGTCCCCTTGCGAACGGACGAATACGGCACGATTCGGGTTGGTCAAACACGAGTTACGCTCGATACGTTGATCGCCACGTACCAGCGCGGCGACAGCCCCACAGATATTCACCGAAGTTTTCCAACTGTCCCCTTAGCGGATATACACGCTGTCATCAGCTACTATCTGGCACATCAGGAAGAAGTTGACACTTACATACGAGAGGGCGAAGAAAAGGCAGAAATCGCCCGACAGGAGTTTGAAGAGAAGTTTCCTCCCAATCAGGCGCTGCGAGATCGGCTTCATCGGGTAAAGGCGCTGGTGGAGCGTGTGCGTGAAGAGGCGCTCAACGGGGAACTAACCAATGATCTCATCCCTGAAAACAGTTTACCTATCCCCCATGAAGTGACTTAACGCCTGATGCGCTTTCTTATCGATGAGAATATTGAAAACAAAATCATCCTTGGGATACGCCGCCGCATACCTGACATTGACGTGGTTCGGGTTCAGGATGTTGACGCTATATTTCATGCTCCTGATCCCGACGTTCTTGCATGGGCAGCGCAGGAAAATCGCATTTTGCTCACCCGCGATAAGCGAACGATGCCTGATTTTGCCTATCAGCGCGTTGCCGATGGGTTGTTTATGCCAGGTGTGTTCGTTCTGCTGCCTGATTTAACCATTGGGCAGGCGATTATGGAAATCGAAATTGTTACCGCAGCAAGTGAACAGCCCGAATGGGAGAATCAGGTCGAGTATTTTCCGTTGGCGACATAATGCCTGACTCGAACTCCACCTGCGACTCTCCGCTGCCGCCGCTGGCACTCGAAGCGATTCGCCTGTTCAATGCCGGCGAATATCACGCCCAGCATGAGTTGCTTGAAGACGTGTGTCGGGCAGAACCCGACCCCGTGCGCGATGTGTATCAGGGCGTGTTACAGGTCGGCCTGGCATATTATCACATCGTCGAAGGCAACCGGCGCGGGGCGCTCAAGATGTTCAAGCGGGCGGAACGCTGGCTCGCGCCCCTGCCTACCTTTTGTCAGGGGATCAATATCGCTCAACTGCGCGAGGATGCCGCCAAAGCCCGCGATGCAGTGCTGCGCCTGAAAGACGGCGAACTCGATCAGTTTGATCGGGCGCTGTTGCAGCCGGTGAAACTGGTCGCGCCGCCTTAACCCTGCCGGGCGTTGTAAACCAGCGCCTTGCTTGCCGCGAAATCGCGGTATACGGCAAGCGCCTCATCGCGCAGGACGTTGTTCACCAGCTCAATCCCGCGCTTCGCCAGTTCCGCATCCCACAGCGGATGGACAGGTCCTTCATCAAAGCCCGTGATCGCCTCCAGTTCGGGGCCGTTCCCAGCGATGACCAGTGAGCGCACCCCCGACCACAGCGTCGCGCCGTAGCACATGGCGCACGGACGCCAGTTGACAACCAGTTGGTGT
>Ga0224722_1001709_pt1 | contig 12033 bp, 10 predicted proteins | sample Balambano_FR1_Me_FD_161646 | JGI IMG/M metagenome (GOLD analysis project Ga0224722, IMG submission 161646) | Freshwater sediment microbial communities from Lake Towuti, South Sulawesi, Indonesia - Balambano_FR1_MetaG | ecosystem: Environmental > Aquatic > Freshwater > Lake > Sediment | place...
GTTTAAATTCAATTAGGTTCGGCATGCTAATGATTGCAGGTAAAAGCAATAGTGCATTTTGAATCTCTGCAGTAAACCAGTAGCTCAAGTCAGTCCAAAAAGAACCAAGTGTAAACTTGGTATTGAAGTAGGGAAGTGTAAGGGCTGCGAATAAAGAACTTGATAAAGCACCTACACAGCAAAAACTAAATAAAAATAAGTAGAAATAGCCATGATGCATTGAGCGTATTAAAGCATTAAAGCGTATATAAAGAACGAGGGTGGTGATGACATAAAGTACGTTGGCAAAAGTTAAACAAAGATTGAGTAAAAATGGAGTATCTTGTGAGCTGTCGGCAAGGAGATAGCCCACAATTGCGCCAACAAAACTGATTGGATGACGTGTTTGTGGAAAGCGGATGAGTAAGCCCAATAAAATGGAATTGGCAGGCCAAAATGATGCGAGAAAAGTTAAATGTCGGGTTGCAATACCGAAGATGCAGCAAAAAAAGATCACAGCAGCAAAAAGTAAAAATAACTGCAAAAGCGATGGAGGCTTTAATTCTGCTACTGATTGAGTCATCCTGACACGTATCCTTGAGGAATTTGGTCGGATTATTATATAAATTTTGTTTAAATTTTCAGCGCAATTTTGTATCAGTGCAATGATTTAGTTCATGCTGCAATATTTTTGCGCACCTGTAATAAATTGCGAATGTTTTTGGCGCATAAATAATGAAAAAAATGATCAAGATGGAGTATTTGATTAGATAATTCGATTTTTAAGGGTGAATTCGTAGTGATCTAGGATAGATCAGTAAATTAATCAATGAAATCATCCTAAAGACTAAAGCGCTTCAACTAGCATGAGAAATTAGAAATCAGGTACAATTGGCGGGATTAATTTTGTGTTTGGTGTATTTGAAGGCCAATACATACATTCTTTGTTAAAAATAGGCCTGCCAGGAGTTATCCCCGCATGAGTGCCATTACTCCATACGATTGGGCGATTATCGCCTTCGTGATCGGCGTTACATTTCTTTGCGTTTTTATGCTTACCGTTCCCTTACTCCTCGGGGGTAAAGCATGGGGGCGTGCGAAACAAGAGCAGTTTGAATCAGGTGTAGTTAGTGCGGGCGGCGCTCGTATTCGCTTGTCAGCCAAATTCTATTTAGTTGCGATCTTCTTTGTGGTTTTTGATTTGGAAGCCCTTTACCTCTACGCATGGGCAACTTCTGTTCGTGAAGTAGGTTGGTTTGGATTTACCACGGTCGTTATTTTTGTTGTTGATCTATTGATCGCCTTGGTTTATGCAATTTCTGTAGGAGCGCTGAATTGGGCACCTGTAGATCGTCGTAAAGCTGCTGGTATGACAATAAAAATTGGTTCACCGAATATGAATATTGCTGACATTACTCGATTCAATAATATTGAAGAATTGGTTGTCGATCCTACTGGTCATATTCCAGCGCAGTCTTCTGGTCGTGTTAAGTCTAAGACACCGACTACATCATCATTTAAACAGGAGTAAGTCGGGATGAAATATACTTTAACCCGTGCGAATCCAGATGCCGATCAATATCCATTACAAGATCGTCAAATCGTAACTGATCCTCTTGAGGAAGAAGTGAATAAAAGTGTGATGATGACACGTCTTGAAGATGTGTTGCATACCGCAGTGAACTGGGGGCGTAAAAACTCTTTATGGCCTTTTAACTTCGGTACATCATGCTGTTATGTTGAATATGCAACAACATTAACTGGCGTACATGACTTATCACGTTTTGGTGCTGAGGTGATTCGTGCTTCACCACGTCAAGCGGATTTAATGATTGTTGCAGGAACCTGCTTTGTCAAAATGGCACCCGTTATTCAACGTTTGTATGAACAAATGCTTGAGCCTAAATGGGTTATCTCTATGGGTGCTTGTGCAAACTCTGGTGGTATGTACGACATCTATTCTGTGGTGCAAGGCGTAGACAAAATTATTCCTGTTGATGTGTACATCCCAGGTTGTCCTCCTCGCCCAGAAGCACTCATTCAAGCGTTGATGTTACTTCAAGACCAAATTCAACTTGAGCGCCGTCCACTTTCAGCGGTGATTGGTGATGATCTTCAGCCTGTGTATAAGCCAAAGATGATGCCAGAACGCGATCGTAAGAATGCTGACCGTATTGCGGTGAAAAACTTACGCTCTATGGATGAAATTAAATAATTTGAACGATGAGTTTTGACATATCTAATGGATATGGTCATCGGGAAAATTGCCAGAATTTGTATTAAATAGGAAGCCAAGCCAATGGCTGAAACTGACATTGCTATGCCAGAATCAACGAAAGTTGATTCACGCCCAGCATTTGCAATTGTAGAAGAGCTCAAAACCAAATTTGGTGAGAACTTCTACGTGCAGGCGACTTTTGAAGAGTTTCCAACAGTCTGGGTTGAGCGCGCACGCGTGCAAGAAGTCCTTATGTTCCTCCGTAAAGTGGAACGTCCTTATGTGATGCTGTTTGACTTGTCTGCGGTAGATGAACGCTTACGTGTTCACCGTGATGGTTTACCAGCATCTGATTTTACTGTGTTTTATCATTTACTTTCACTTGAGCGCAATAGTGATATTCGTATCAAAGTTGCATTGAATGAAAATGATTTAGACATTCCAACAGCAAGTAATATCTGGCCAAATGCGAACTGGTATGAGCGTGAAGCCTACGATATGTTTGGGATCAATTTCGCAGGGCATCCAATGCTCCGTCGTATTTTGTTACCAACTTACTGGGAAGGTCATCCTTTACGTAAAGAGTATTCGGCGCGTGCGACAGAATATACGCCGTATATGCAAGACCAAGCGAAGCAAGATTTTGAACAAGAACACTTGCGCTTTGTACCTGAAGACTGGGGTCTAAAACGCGGCACTGCCGATGAAGACTTTATGTTCTTAAACTTAGGCCCTAACCATCCATCTGCGCACGGTGCATTCCGTATTGTTTTGCAGTTAGATGGCGAAGAAGTCAAAGACTGTGTGCCTGATATCGGTTATCACCACCGTGGTGTGGAAAAGATGGCTGAACGTCAAACATGGCATTCATTCATTCCGTATACGGATCGTGTTGACTACTTAGGTGGTTGTGCGCAAAACATGCCATATGTGATGGCGGTTGAGCAGCTTGCAGGGATTAAAGTTCCTGAGCGCGCACAAGTCATTCGTGTGATGTTGAATGAATTGTTCCGTATCAATAACCACTTGTTGTTCTGTGGTACAGCGATTCAGGATGCGGGTGGTATGACGCCAGTATTCTATATGTTTGCAGACCGTCAAAAAGTCTATGACATCGTTGAAGCAATCACGGGTTACCGTATGCACCCAGCATGGTTCCGTATTGGCGGTACAGCACACGACCTTCCAAATAACTGGCAGAAGCTAGTGAAGGAATTGTTGGAGTGGATGCCGAAGCGTTTGAACGAGTACTACACTGCAGCACTTAAAAACTCAGTATTTATTGGTCGTACTCGCAATGTTGCGCAATACGATGCTAAATCTGCGTTGGCTTGGGGTGTAACAGGTACAGGTTTGCGTGCGACAGGAATTGACTTTGACGTTCGTAAATATCGTCCATATAGCGGTTACGAAAACTTTGACTTTGATGTGCCAGTAGAATACGAAGGCGATGCTTATGCGCGCGTATTGGTTCACTTCCGTGAAATTACTGAGTCGTTGAAAATCATTCAGCAGTGTTTGGATAATATGCCTTCTGGTCCTTATAAAGCGGATCATCCATTGGCAGTTCCACCACCAAAAGATAAGACATTACAAGATATTGAAACTTTGATTACGCACTTCTTGAGCGTGTCTTGGGGTCCTGTAATGCCTGCGGGTGAGTCATCGTTCATGACTGAAGTGGTGAAAGGTGCGAGTACTTACTATTTGACTTCAGATAAGTCAACCATGAGTTACCGTACGCGTATTCGTACACCGACCTTCACGCATTTGCAGCAAATGCCTTCTGTGATTAATGGCAGTTTAGTTTCTGACTTGATCATTTATTTGGCGACCATTGACGTGGTTATGGCTGACGTGGATCGCTAGGGGCAAACGATTATGATGATTTTGACTGATAAAAAACCTCGTGTGAATGTTGAAGGGATTTTGACAACTGAAGAAATCCATGAAATTGAACATCACATTGATCACTATCCGTACCCACGTGCAGCATCACTTGATGCGTTAAAGGGTGTACAACGCCGTAATGGCTGGGTAGATGATGCTCAGATGAATGCAATTGCACAATTGTTAAGTATGAGCGTGGCTGATTTAGAAGGTGTAGCAACGTTCTATAACCGTATTTATCGCCAACCTGTGGGTCGTCACGTGATTTTATTGTGTGACTCGATTGCGTGCTTCTTGATGGGCGCTGAAACTTTGGCAGAAGCGTTCCAGCGCGAGTTGGGCATCCAGTATGGACAAACCACAGCAGATGGTCGTTTTACCTTGCTCCCAATTTGCTGTTTAGGCAACTGCGATAAAGGTCCAACCTTAATGATTGATGAAGATACGCATGGTTTAGTGGACGTATCATCAGTCAAACAGTTATTGGAGAAGTATGTATGAATACTGAACCAAAACCAATTTATGGCGACGGTAATCCAGAAACGCATCCATTGACTTGGCGTTTGAGCAAACAAGAGTTTGTTCGTGCTGCCGATGAGTACGAAGCACTTGAAGGTTATGCTGGCTTTAAGAAAGCATTGGGCATGCCACCGAAAGATGTACTTGACGTCATTAAAGCTGCGACAGTAAAAGGTCGTGGTGGTGCAGGCTTCCCAGCAGGAATTAAATGGTCACTCATGGCACCAAATGATGGTGGTCCACGTTATTTGATCTGTAATGCTGATGAAATGGAGCCAGGTACCTTTAAAGACCGTTTGTTGATGGAGCAGCTTCCTCATCAATTGATCGAAGGGATGTTGATTGCAGGGTATACCCTTGAAGCGACTCACGGTTATATCTTCATCCGTGGTGAATATATCGAAGCGGCTCAATACTTAAATGAAGCATTAGAGCAAATCCGTGCCAAAGGTTACTTAGGTGAAAATATCCTTGGTACTGGCTGGAACTTCGAGATGCATGTGCATACGGGTGCAGGGCGTTATATCTGTGGTGAAGAAACCGCATTGATTAACTCGCTTGAAGGTCGTCGTGCCAATCCACGTACTAAGCCACCATTCCCGCAAGTTGCAGGGGCGTGGGGTCGTCCAACGATTGTCAATAACGTTGAAACCTACAATAACTTGCCTGCAATCATGTTGCGTGGGCCAGAGTGGTATATCAACCTGTCTGCTGGTAAATCGAAAGATCCAGGCACCAAGATTTATGGTGCATCAGGCAAAGTGAAATTCCCTGGTTTATGGGAACTTCCATTTGGTACAACTGCGCGTGAAGTGATTGAAGATCATGCGGGTGGTATGCGTGATGGTTTAACCCTGAAAGCATGGTTACCAGGTGGTGCGTCAACAGATTTCTTAGCGGCTGAACACATTGATCTTCCAATGGATGCTGAAAGCATCATGAAAGCAGGTTCACGTTTAGGAACATGTTTGTTGATGGTGGTTGATGAAACCCAATGTATGGTCTCTGCAACGCGTAACTTAGAAGAGTTCTTTGCACGTGAATCATGTGGTTTCTGTACACCGTGCCGTGATGGTTTACCTTGGGCAGTCAAAGCGCTGAAAGCACTCGAAACAGGTACAGGTAAGAAAGAAGATATCGATCATTTACAAGAACTCACTCGTAAATTATGGATCGGTAAAACTTTCTGTGCTCACGCACCAGGTGCGATGGAGCCGCTTATGGGCGCATTAAAATATTTCCGCCATGAGTTTGAAGCAAAGGTTAAAACCCATGCTCCTGCTCTTGACGTAGAACAAGCTTAAGGAATTCGACTATGGCTACAATTCATGTCGATGGAAAATCGTATGAAGTCAATGGCTCTGAAAACTTGCTACAAGCATGTCTCAGCCTTGGTATCGACATCCCGTATTTTTGTTGGCACCCATCCTTAGGTTCTGTTGGTTCTTGTCGTCAATGTGCTGTTACGCAATATAATAATGCGGAAGATACACGTGGGCGCTTAGTCATGTCTTGTATGACACCTGCTGCCGACAATACCTTTATTTCCATTGAAGACAAAGAAGCAACGGATTTTCGTGCATCAATCGTCGAATTCTTGATGACCAACCACCCACATGACTGTCCAGTCTGTGAAGAAGGTGGTCACTGTCATTTACAAGATATGACGGTGATGACGCAACATGATCGTCGTCGCTATCGCTTCACGAAGCGTACCCATCATAACCAAGAGTTGGGTTCGTTTATTGCACATGAAATGAACCGCTGTATCGCGTGCTATCGTTGTGTACGCTATTACAAAGATTATGCGGGTGGTACAGATTTTGGTGTGTATGCCAATGCATCACGTGTCTATTTCGGTCGTCCAGAATCAGGAACTTTAGAATCTGAATTTTCTGGTAACTTGACTGAAGTTTGTCCGACTGGTGTATTTACCGATAAGACGCATTCAGCACGTTATAACCGTAAATGGGATATGCAGTATGCGCCAAGCGTGTGCCAAGGCTGTTCTTCAGGTTGTAACATTTCACCGGGTGAGCGTTATGGCGAAATCCGTCGTGTTGAGAACCGTTTCAATGGTTCAGTCAACCAATACTTCCTGTGTGATAAAGGTCGTTTCGGTACAGGTTATGTGAATCGTGAAGATCGTCCACGTCAACCACAGTTCCGTAATGGCGACGCTGTTACAACAGTGAGTGTGGATCAAGCACTTGATCAAGTCATTGCTCAGCTTCAAGGCAAAAAAGTGTTAGGTATTGGTTCACCACGCGCAAGCTTGGAATCAAACTATGCACTGCGTCAATTGGTTGGACAAGACAACTATTCAACTGGATTGTCTCAAAAAGAGCAAAATCTGGTTGAATTAGCTGCATCAATCATGCAAACACAGGGTATTTACAACCCGAACATGCGTGAAATTGAAAGCTACGATGCGGTGTTGATCTTAGGTGAAGACTTAACCCAAACTGCACCACGTATGGCTTTATCGGTTCGCCAAGCAGCGAAAAATAAAGCCAAAGAAATGGCAGCTAAAACACGTACACCTGATTGGTTGGCAGAGCCTGTACAACGTATTGGTCAAGATGCTAAATCTCCAATTTACATTCTTGCTGCAACGCAAACACGTTTAGCAGATGTAGCAACGGGTGAAGTAGTTGCATCGCCAAATGACATTGCACGTTTAGGTTTTGCGGTGGCTGCTGCGCTTAAAGGTGAAGCACTGACTGGTTTGGCTGATGATGCAAAAGCATTTGCACAAACCATTGCGGATACCTTGAAAGCAGCGAAAAAACCATTGATTATTTCTGGTACGAGTCTACAAGACGCTGCAATCATCGAAGCTGCTGCACAAGTTGCTCAGAATCTAGGTGAACATGCAGGTTTATCATTGACTGTTCCTGAAGTGAACTCAATGGGCTTGGCATTGTTCGGTGGTTTAAGTCTAGAGCAAGCATTTGCACAAGATTATGATGCAGTGGTTGTGATTGAAAATGACTTAACTCGTCGTTTACCTGTTGCACAAGTGAAAGCAGCATTCGATAAAGCTGAAACAGTGATTGTATTGGATCACAGTGAAACGCCAACCTTGAAACTTGCGGATATCGTACTTTCTGCGGCAAGTTTTGCTGAAGGTGACGGGACTGTGGTGAGCCAAGAAGGTCGTGCGCAGCGTTTCTATCAAGTCTATGATCCAAGCTACTACAAGCCTGAATATGCGATCAAAGAATCATGGCGTTGGTTACATGCCATTGAGACAGGTCTCAAAGGTAAAGCAGTCGATTGGACATTGCTTGACGATGTGATTGATGACATCGTGAAAAATGTTCCTGTGCTTGCTGCAATTGAAGACGTTGCTCCAGATGCAGGCTACCGTGTTCATGGTTTAAAAATTGCACGTGAACCACGTCGTTACTCTGGTCGTACAGCAATGCGTGCGCCGTTATCGATTCACGAACCTAAACAGCCAACGGATATCGACTCAGCATTAACTTTCTCGATGGAAGGTTATGTGGGTAATCAGACACCTTCTTCATTGGTACCTTTCGCATGGGCTGCGGGTTGGAACTCGCCACAAGCGTGGAACAAATATCAAGATGAAGTCGGTGGTCACTTAAAAGGTGGTGATTCGGGTGTGCGTTTATTCGATCGCTTAGCAAAACGGCCTGCACGTAGCTATGTTGCACCGACTGCCGTGGTTGTGAATCCTGAAAGCTTCCGTCTTGTGCCAATGCACCATATCTTTGGTTCTGGTGAATTCACCATTAAAACACCTGCAATGGAATCACGTATTCCTGAAGCGATGTTTGCGGTGGGTGAACAAGATGCAACACGCTTAAATGTTCAAGATGGTCAACGTATTACCGTGAAAGCAGGTGAAACGAGTATTAGCTTACCTGTACAAGTCATCGAATATTTACCAACTGGCTACATTGGTTACCCAATTGGCTTAGCACCAACCGTTTCATTGGCAGAGCCTGTGTCTGTGGCAGTAGGAGTGTAATTCATGAATCAAGAAATTATACGTCAAACGCCACTTTGGGCTGAAAACTGGCCAATCGCTTATTCAGTGATTCAAGCTGTCGTAATCTTGTTGGTGGTAGTTCTGGTTGCTGCGTTGATGTCATTTATTGAGCGTCGTCTCTTGGCATTATGGCAAGACCGTTATGGTCCAAACCGTGTTGGCCCAGGTGGTATGTTCCAGATTGTTGCCGACATGCTCAAGATCATGTTCAAAGAAGACTGGACACCAAAGTTTGCTGACAAATTGACTTTCCGTTTAGCACCAGCAGTTGCGATGGCAACTGCGGTACTTTCATTTATGGTCATCCCAGTGAGTCCAACACTGGGCGTTGCGGATATGAGTATCGGTTTATTGTTCTTTATGGCAATGGCCGGTATTGCAGTCTATGCCGTGTTATTTGGTGGTTGGGCATCTAACAACAAATATTCATTATTGGGTGGCTTACGTTCTGCTGCTCAAACCATTTCTTATGAAGTGTTCTTGGGTATCTCGTTGATGGGTGTGGTTGCGATCGCAGGTTCATTCAACCTTCGTGAGATTGTTGAAGCACAGCGTGATGTTTGGTTTGTTATTCCACAGTTTTTAGGTTTCTTAATCTTTGTGGTTGCAGGCGTTGCGGTGACGCATCGTCACCCGTTTGACCAACCAGAAGCTGAGCAAGAATTGGCTGAGGGTTATCACGTTGAATATGGTGGGATGAAGTGGGGGATGTTCTTCGTTGCGGAATACGTGAACGTGGTTTTAATCTCTGCACTCATCGTGACTCTATTCTTTGGTGGATGGCTCGCTCCATTTAACTTAGAAATTCCATTTGTTCCGCCAGTATTCTGGTTCGTAATTAAAACAGCATTTTTTGTAATGATGTTTGTGTTGGCGCGTGGTTCTTTGATGCGTCCTCGTTATGACCAAGTAATGAACTTCGGTTGGAAAATTTGTTTGCCATTGGCGTTGGTCAACTTGTTAGTGACTGGTGCTGTGATTCTGATGAATCAGGCCTAGGACAGCAGGGAGTACAAAATGTATAAATTTCTAGCTGGATTTGGATCGGTTGTACGTTCGTTATGGATGGTGTTTAGCCATGTAACACGCAAACGTGACACGATTTTATATCCAGAAGTACCAGCCGAACAAATTGTGCCGCCACGCTTTCGTGGTCGTATTGTATTGACACGTGATCCCGATGGTGAAGAGCGTTGTGTGGCATGTAACCTGTGTGCGGTTGCATGTCCTGTTGGTTGTATTTCATTACAAAAAGCGGAAAAAGAAGATGGACGTTGGTATCCAGAATTTTTCCGTATCAACTTTTCACGCTGTATTTTCTGCGGTATGTGTGAAGAAGCATGTCCTACGACTGCAATTCAGATGACACCAGATTTCGAGCTTGCTGAATATGTACGTCAAGACTTGGTTTATGAAAAAGAAAACTTATTGATTTCTGGGCCGGGTAAATATCCTGACTATAACTTCTACCGTGTAACTGGTATGGCAGTGAATGGTAAGGAAAAAGGTCAAGCACAGAAAGAAAGTGCACCAGTTGATGTACGGAGTTTATTACCATGATGTGGCCATTTTATTTGATGGCACTTGTGGCCATTATTTCGACCGTTCGTGTTGTGACTAACACGAACCCTGTGCATGCACTTTTAAGTTTGATTGTTTCTCTACTTGCTGTTGCTGGCATTTTCATGATCGTGGGTGCGCCGTTTGCGGCTGCACTTGAGATCATCGTTTATGCAGGTGCGATCATGGTCTTGTTCGTCTTCGTTGTCATGATGTTGAATCTTGGACAAGATACGGTTGAACAAGAACGTAAATGGTTGAGTTCTGATGCATGGGCTTTTCCCGCACTGATGAGCTTTTTATTGGGCTTAATTTTAGTGTGGATGCTCGGTGGAGAATACACTACGATTTCTGCGCCAATGGGTACAGAAGTTGTCGGACCTAAAGCAGTCGGTCAAGCATTATTTACTCACTATCTATTATTGGTAGAAGTTGCCGCGATGTTATTGCTTGCAGCATTAGTTGCTGCATATCACCTCGGCAAACGTGAACCAAGCGCAGAAGAGGATAAAGAATAATGGGACACATCCCTTTAGAACATGGTTTGATTGTTGCAACCATCCTTTTTGCACTCGGTTTTTACGGTGTAATGGTGCGACGCAACCTATTATTTATGTTGATGAGCCTTGAAGTCATGATGAATGCTGCCGCATTGGCATTTGTTTTAGCAGGTAGTGTTTGGGCTCAACCAGATGGACAAGTGATGTTCATCTTGATCTTAACACTTGCAGCAGCAGAGGCATGTATTGGTCTTGCGATCGTCCTTCAGTTTTATCATCGCTTCCATCACTTGGATGTGGATGCTGCTAGTGAGATGCGCGGATGAGTACATTATATTTAACAGTTTTATTTCCGCTCATTGGTTTTATCTTGTTAGCGGCAGGGCGTGACAAACTTTCTGAAAATGTAGCTGCCATTATTGGCGTCGGTTCAGTGGGTTTATCTGCGTTATTTGCTTTAATTGCGGGTCTTGCATTTACCAGCAGCGGTCAAACCATTTTTGTACAACACTTATGGACGTGGTTCAGTGTTGGTGGTTTTGAGCCAGGTATCAGCTTACATCTCGATGGTTTGTCATTATTGATGACAGGCATGGTGACAGGCGTTGGTTTCCTGATTCATATCTTCGCATCGTGGTATATGCGTGGTGAAGAAGGCTATGCGCGTTTCTTCTCTTATTTCAACCTATTCGTTGCTAGCATGTTGTTGTTGGTACTCGGCGATAACTTGGCGTTATTGTTCTTGGGTTGGGAAGGCGTAGGTCTGTGTTCATATCTATTGATTGGTTTCTACTACTCAAATCCTGCAAATGGTTGGGCAGCAATCAAAGCATTCACCGTAACACGTGTGGGTGATGTCTTCTTACTCATTGCATTGTTCTTGCTCTATCAACAATTTGGTACCTTGAATATTCAGTACATTGTTGAACATGCGGCGACTGTTATGACGCAAAGTTCATCATTGTCGATCTGGACAGCATTGATGTTGTTCTTGGGTGCGGCAGGTAAATCAGCGCAAATTCCATTACAAACTTGGTTAGCTGATGCGATGGCTGGTCCTACACCAGTATCTGCATTAATCCATGCTGCAACAATGGTTACAGCAGGTGTGTACTTATGCTGCCGTATGTTCTCTGTAATGGAAATGGCACCAGAAGTAATGCAGTTCATCTCGATTACAGGTGCTGTGACCTTGCTTGTAGCTGGTTTTGCCGCATTGGTGCAAACTGATATTAAACGTATCTTGGCTTACTCAACTATGAGTCAGTTGGGTTATATGTTCATGGCAGTGGGTGCTGAAGCTTACCAAGCTGGTTTATTCCACATGCTTGCTCACGCATTCTTCA
>Ga0224722_1001710_pt1 | contig 12030 bp, 11 predicted proteins | sample Balambano_FR1_Me_FD_161646 | JGI IMG/M metagenome (GOLD analysis project Ga0224722, IMG submission 161646) | Freshwater sediment microbial communities from Lake Towuti, South Sulawesi, Indonesia - Balambano_FR1_MetaG | ecosystem: Environmental > Aquatic > Freshwater > Lake > Sediment | place...
GCTCTGCCCCGCCACGCCCGGTGCCGACGTGCGTGTGCTGCGCTCCGGGCGAGCACTCAAACAGGTGGGAGGCGTGCTACCACCCGGCAGTCGCGTCGTACTCGAACTCGTGGCCGCCGGCAAGTCCGGTACCCAGCGCGGCGCGCTTGCTGTGCGTTCTGGCCGCTACACCACCGAGATCCCCTGGGAAGCGCACGCCCGGCCAGGGCTGCCCGTGGGCCGGCGGATCATCACGGCGCTGGGCGAACTCGATCCGGCTCAGCCGGGTCTGGTTGCGGCATTGGAAACGCTGGCGCGCAAGGGCACGCTCGGGCGCTGGCTGCGCGCACAGCGCTTGTCCACCATCGCGGCCCAGATCGACACCGCCGCCAAAGCGGGCGATGCGCTCCAGACCAGGCTGTTGCTTGGCGCACTGCTCAACGAACTGAGTCCGGCTCGATTTCCGCTACTGGCGCTGGGAGGAAAACCGGCGCGGCTCAAACTCGTCGCCGGAACACACGGTTATCTGACGCTCGTGATAGAGAACCGTGGCAGTGTTCCGTTTGTGGCGCGCAGCGGGCCGGGGACGCCATGGGCGCATTGCCGCGTTGCGCCGGCGGTAGTAGCGCCGGGAGCGCAGTGTCAACTGGCGATCACGCTTGCGCCACCGGCTGATCTCATCCCCGGCATCTATCAGCCGTCGGTCGTTGTATGCGCTGGCGAGCTCGATCTGCCGCTGGCGTTCGAAGTCGAAGTGGTGCCAGAAGCCTGGTGGCAGAAAGCCGTGCGCTGGATCACCGGCTGAGGATGCAACTGCGGCACGGCTTTTGCATCCATTGGCTACAACCAGCGTATCATCAGTGGAACACGGAAGGGCCGGGAAGGGGTGCCCTGCCGAACCACGAACCCCACAAACAGCAGCAGCAACGAGGAGCGGGAGACAATGCAATCGGGCGAGATTCAGCGCGTCTGGCAGCGCTATCGGGCGCGCGTGGGCGCCATCCTGTCGCACGAAGAGTGGGAATGCTACGAGGCGTATCAGCAGCGCATCCGGCGCGCGATCGACCGTGGCGACGTGGCACCGATCCCGGTGACGGACGCCGAACAGGCGGTGCTCGACAAGATCGCCGCCGACATCGAGGCGACCGCGATCGACCGGCAGTTTCTGGCGCTGATCCGCGTGGCCAAGCTGCCGCAGTAGAGGGGCTAGGGGCTGGTGGAGCAGCGCAGTCACTGCCTCTAGCCTCTAGCCTCAATAAAATACACTTCTTGCGCGATGGCGCGGCTTGGCTTGCTTGTACGCAGGCTGCTGGCCACGGTTCCACAGCAGATAATCGAGCTGCATGGCCCACACCGGTTTCCCTGCGGCGGCGAGCGAGTGTTTCATCAGTTCCACTGCATGGAGCGCGCCGGCACGCAGCTCCACTTCTGCGGGCGAGCCGGGTTCGATCAGCTGCTCGGCGTCGATGCGATCCGCTAGCTCCTCATCGTAGCGCAGCACGCCGTCGAGCCGTAGTACGTGCGGTACCAGATTGTCGGCAAAGATCGTCAGCTGCTCTAGATCATAGAATGCGCCTGAACCCTGACCACCAAAGGCTGTCCACAGATCGGCGGCGGTGATCTGCGCGCGTTTGAAGAACGGCACCCGCCGCCCTCGGTACTGTGCCACATCAAGAAACATCGGCATTTGCGACAGAATACCTACGAGTTTCTCAGCCGAGCCGGCGGCGGCCGCGACGAGCGCGACAAAGCGACCATCGTACTGTTCGAGCACCAGCCGCCCGAGGTCGCGCCAGGCTGCGGCAAATAACTCCATCAGTTCCATGGCAGACTGGTTCCTCTGTTCCTGCCCGAAGATCGCCGCGCACTCCACCGCAGTCGCGCCTGCGAGTTGCTCGGCCGTGAGCGGGCCGTTGGCGCGAAAATGCTCGCTGAGCGCGGTAGCCACGGTGAAGTAGCCCGACATACCAGGGCGTTTGCGGAGCTGCGGGAAGTAGCCCGAGCCAAAGTTTATCGCATCGAGCGCAAGAAAGAACGCAACGGTGTCATCGCCCTGGCCCAGGTAATGCGCCTGAGCATCGTGCTCGGGGTGCGCGATCTGTTCGAGCGGCAATGAAGCAGCGTAGGCCGCGATGCGCTGCTCGTGGATCCGCACGAACCGCGCCTGCTCGGCCACCCACGCACACGCGCTGCGAACTTCGGCAAGCGCACCAGGCATGAGCAAATCCTTTCGAGGTTCTTGAAAAGCAGGGGCTTGGGGACGCAGCCGCAGAAAAGAAAACCCCTTCATCCATCCGCCAGAATAGCTCTCTTGTAGACGCGTAATGCCTTCCGATCTGACCCTCACCCTGGCCGGCGAGAGTGTGTTGTTGTTGCCGGAACGCGCCCTGTTCTGGCCACGGCATGCGACGCTGTTCGTGGCCGATACGCATTGGGGCAAAGCCGCCGCCTTTCGCGCTGCCGCCATCCCGGTGCCGGGTGGGGCCACCAGTGCCGATCTCGACCGGCTTCAGCGCGCGCTCGATCGCAGCGGTGCCCGGCGGCTGGTGGTGCTGGGCGATTTGCTGCACGCGCGTGCCGGCCGAGCGGAAGGCACACTTGCTGCAATCGCGGCCTGGCGCAGAAGCCAGCCAGAGCTCGAAATCCTGCTTGTGCGCGGCAACCACGACCGCAGCGCCGGCGATCCGCCGCCGGAATGGGGCTTCGAACTCGCGAGTGAACCCGTTACGCTGAACCCATTCGTGCTTCGTCATACACCGGAACCCTCGGCCGACGGCTATGTGCTTGCCGGCCACCTGCACCCCGGCGTACGACTGCTCGGCGCTGGTCGCCAGCGTGAGCTTCTGCCATGTTTCTGGTTCGGTTCACGAGTTGGCGTGCTGCCGGCCTTCGGCAGCTTCACCGGTAGCCTGCCGATCGCACCACAACCCGGCGACGCTATCGTCGTCGTTGCCGGCGATGAGCTCGTGTTGAAGTGATAATCTGGCCGCGCCAATCGGGAGTGAGGGAGACTATCCCTGCATCCGCGCGCGTGAAAGCGCCAGTACCGCCGCGATCTCGTCGTCCAGGCCCAGCGTGAGGTCTTCCACCTGGGCACGCGCTTGGCGCACGAAGATCTGGTCTTCGAGCATGTGCAGGTTGCTTTCCACATTGATCAGTGCAGCCGGAACTGCGGCGCGGATCAGGATCGCGGCGGCGGCCACATCGCTCACGGCGGTGCGATTGCCACGCTGCGCCAGCGGCGTGCAGAGCGGCAGCAGCGAAACCACGGCGCGCGCGGTTCGCAACGGCACATCGGTGGCGTCGCGCAGTACCTTCTGGATTGCGGCCTTGCGCGTTGCTGCATCGGCCTCGGTGGTTCTGGGCAGTTTGTAGGCCGCCGACAAATTGTTGAACACGGCGATGTCGGCCTGTGCCAGCGTTTGCAGCTCGGAACGGGCAGCTTCGGCACGATCGCGGATGCTCTGGGCCTCGGCCTCGAACTCGGCGTACGATTTCTTGCCGATCGTCAGGTCACAAACCATGGTGATCAGACCGGCGGCCATGGCGCCGGTGAGCGCGGCCACACTGCCGCCGCCGGGCGTTGGTGTGCCGCTGGCGAGCTGATCGAGAAACGTGCCGAGCGGCGTATCGAGGAGCTGGTCGCTCATGGGTACCTCCGGTGGGTGGCGAATAATAGTTTGGGGAGGTTCTTCTCTCGGAGGGCTGCGCCCTCCAAACCTCCCCGCTTGGGCGAGGCTCTCTCGGAGGGCTGCGCCCTCCAAACTTCCCCGCTTGGGCAAGGCTCTCTTGGAGGGCTGCGCCCTCCAAACCTCCCCGCTTGGGTGGGTGAAGCCTGGAAGACTATGGCCTCCAAAGCTCTCCTTCGGAGTGGGAGATGTTGTTCTTGGAGCGCTGCGCCCTCCAAAGCTCCCGTTTTTTTGGCGGGCGCTAGCCTTCAGACCTCCCGGGCTATTGCCGGATTGCTGCGGCTAGTGCGCTACGCGGGAGGCTGTGCTGTTCGCCGCTGCGTAGGTTCTTGAGCACCACCTCGCCGCGCGCGAGTTCGTCCGAGCCGAGGACGAGGGCAAACGGGATGCCGCGACGGTCGGCATACTTCAGCTGTTTGCCAAGCTTATCGTGCGGATCGAGTGCCTGTTCGACCTTGAGGCCGGCGGCGCGCAACTCGCGGGCCAGTTGCAGACTGGCGATGGTGTGGCTTTCATCGAAGATCGTGACAAACGCCTCGGCCACGGTACGGTTGCCCGGGCCGATGCCGAGTTCGGTCATGACATCGTGCAGGCGTTCGATACCGAAGGCCAGACCAACGGTTGGGATTGGGCGGCCGGTAAACTGCCCGACGAGTTCGTCGTAGCGGCCACCGCCAAGCAGCGAGCCGATCGGCGGCGACTGAAGCTGGGCTTCGAACACCGAGCCGGTATAGTACGAAAGGCCGCGCGCCAGGCTCGGCGAAACGGTGTAGGCCTGCTCCGGAACGCCAAGCGCTGCCAGGTAGCCAATGATCTGGCGCAGATTTTCGAGCGCGGCCGCAGCGCGTTCATCGCCCGCCAGCTGGTCGGACAGAGCTTCGAGCACATCGTTTGACTGGCCCTGGAGCAGCACCAAGTCCATGATGCGGCCGGCGGCCGCAGGCGCGACGCCACTTTTCAGCAGCTCCTCGCGTACGCCGTCGGCGCCGATCTTGTCGAGCTTGTCGATCGCGCGGTAGACACTGCCGGCTGCGGCTTCGTCCAGGCCCGCCACACGTGCGATCGCACTCAAGACCTGGCGGTGATTCAGGAGCGTTGTGAAGCCAGTGAAGCCAAGCGCCGTCAGCGCCTCGGTAAGCACCGCGATGATTTCGGCGTCGGCAAGCGGCGTGCCGGCACCAACGATATCGAGGTCGGCCTGCCAGAACTCGCGGTAGCGGCCACGCTGCTGGCGTTCGCCGCGGTAGCTCTGCCCGATCGCATAGCGCCGCCAGGGGAAGACCAGCTGGCCCTGATACTGTGCCACCACACGCGCCAGCGGCACGGTCTGGTCATAGCGCAGCGCCACCCGGTCGCCGCCGTGGGTTTCGAAGCGATAGATCAGCTTTTCGTCCTCGCCGATCTTGCCTTCGAGCGTAGCGGCGTACTCGATGATCGGGGTTTGCAACGGCTCGAAGCCCGAGCGCTCGAAAACGTCGGTGAGGGTTGTGATGATATGTTGACGCAGGATCATTGCCTCGGGCAGATGATCGCGCATGCCTCTGACGTTCTGTGGTTTATTGCTCATAGCCGCCCTACATGTTCGATTCGCCGGGCTTCATGATACCACGAAGGAGGCGTGCTACAATACGAACGATGTCATGGAGGGGCGGTGTGTCATGCGGGAGCGCTGGGCGAGAATCGTGCAGCCCTGGTGGGTGGCGCCACTGCATTGCGTTGTGGCAGCGCTCGTTTGCGCGCTGGTGCTGTTCTTCGAGGATCGTCGCTTCGAGGGTAGTGCCGGCTTATCTGCGACGCAGCTCCTGGCGCTCGGTGCTGTTTTCATGGCAGCCTGGCTGATCGAAACAAGCGCTCTCGGCTGGCCGCGGCTGCTGTTCCTGGCTGCTACACTGCTTCCAGCAGCATTAATACTCTATGATGGGCGCGATACAATCGCGCCATTCCTGCCGATGACGGTCGCGTCCTGGGGTGCCTATGCCGGCAGTAGGCGAACGCGGTACGTCACGCTTGCGCTGGCACTTGCAAGTCTGGTGCCGACGTTTATCCCTGGCAGGGGTGAGCTGGACAACCTGGTCTCGTGGAGTCTCGGCATCCTTCTGACGTGGAGCATGGGTGCGACACTCGCGCGGCAACAGCGCCTGCTGGAGCAATTGCAGCTGGCGCGCGAGCGCCTGGCACAGCAGGCCGCCGCCGAGGAGCGGCGTCGGATTGCGCGCGAGATCCACGATGTTGTCGCCCACACGCTGGCCGTCACGATGCTCCATATCACCGGCGCGCGCCATGTACTGGGCCGCGAGCCGGCACGCGCGGCTGAAGCACTCGAGCAGGCCGAGGCGCTTGGCCGTCAGAGCCTGGCAGACATCAGGCGCGTCGTCGGGCTGCTCGGCGATGACAGGGCCGCTGTGGTGCCGGCAGCGCCGGATCTCGATCAGTTGCCCGCGCTCGTGGGCTTGTATAAGTCGGCCGGGATGGACGCACACCTGTGTGTCGATGGCGATACGACAACGATTGGGCCGGCGCTTGGGCTCGATCTGTATCGGATTGTCCAGGAAGCCTTGACGAATGCGGCGCGCTACGCTCCCGGTGCACGTGTTGAGGTGCGTGTGATCATGGATGCGACGATCGTTCGGCTGACAGTATGGAACAGCGCGGCAAGGCAGGGAAGTCGGCCTGCACTTGGGCTTGGCGGCGGGCGCGGCTTGCTCGGTATTCGTGAGCGCGTGGCCTTGCATGGCGGGCTCACGGATGCCGGTGCCGACCGAGACGGCTGGCTGGTCGCGTGTCAGATCCCGCGAGAGAGCAGACACGTCAGGCAAACTCCAGCGGCGGAGGTTGCATGATCCGGGTGCTGCTGGTAGATGATCAGCGCATGGTGCGCGCCGGCTTGCGGCTGATTCTCAGCCCCGCCGACGGCTTCGAGGTGGTTGGTGAGTGTGACGACGGCGCCGCTGTGTTGGCGTGTGTCGAGGAGCTTCGCCCCGACGTGGTCGTGATGGATGTGCGGATGCGCGGCGTGGATGGCATCGAAGCGACCAGGCGCGTGCGAGCGCGTACGGGTGCTGCGCCGGTGCTGGTGCTGACGACTTTTGGCGAGGATGAGGTGCTGGCGCACGCATTGCGCGCGGGTGCGGCGGGGTTCATACTGAAAGATGCGCCTGCCGAGGATCTGATCCGCGCCGTGCAGGCAGTGGCTACCGGAGACGCCTGGCTCGACCCGGCAGTTACTCGCCGCGTGTTGGCTCAGTTTCGCGCACAGCAGCTGGCACCGGCTGATGATCGGCGTTTGAGCGGCCTGACTGCGCGCGAACTCGAAGTCTTGCGCCTGGTTGGCCGCGGCGCCAGCAACCACGAGATCGCCGCAGCGCTGGTGATTGGCGAAGCGACGGTAAAGAGTCACATTGGGCATATTCTCGCCAAACTAGAGTTGCGAGACCGCGCGGCGATGATCGTCTTCGCCTTCGACAATGCGCTGGTGCAGCCACACGGCTGGCAGTGCTGAGTTTCCACCCCCTGGTCTGATGCTCCACCCACAGTTGGATATTCAAGACTCAACCCTGGCGCGATGACGAGCAGCGCGCCGGGCGGTAGACTCGCGCCATACACAAAGCGAGGAGAGCCGCCATGACGACGAGAGCGCTCCGAACCTGGGTGGAGCAGCGTGCGGTGGCCGGGGTACAGTCAGAACGGGTCGCCGCGATCGACAACCTGCGCGTCTTGCTCACTGTGCTTGTGATCGCGCACCATGCCGGGCAGCCATACGGCCCCACTGGCGGGCAGTGGCCGATTTTCAACGACGACCGCGCCTGGGTACTCGGGCCGTTTTTTAGTGTGAACGCCGCTTTCTTCATGGGTCTGTTCTTTCTGATCTCGGGCTACTTTCTCCCCGGTGCCTTTGAGCGCAAAGGCGCGCGCCGCTTCATTGCGGATCGTAGCCTGCGTCTGGGCGTCCCGGTTCTTGCCACTGCGGCACTGTTTGCGCTGATCGGCTATGGCGAGCGCGGCGATGGCGCGCCATTCCTGGCCTGGCTGGCAGGCGAACTCGGCACCGGCAATGGCATCGAGCTTGGCCACATGTGGTTTGCGGCTCATCTTCTGCTGTACGCACTGCTTTATGCTGCCTGGCGCTCGGTGGTGCACGGCGTACCGCTGGAGAGCGGGCCGCCAGGGCATCGGCAGATCCTCGGGTATGCGCTGGTGCTGGCCGGCGTCACTGCGCTGGTGCGCCTGTGGTATCCGATCGACCGCTGGGAACGGCTCTGGGGTATCGTGCCGTTCGAGCCGGCGCATCTGCCGCAGTATGTTTCACTCTTCGTGCTCGGCATCTGCGCCGCACGCGGCGATTGGCTGCGACGCATGCCGGCCAGCACCGGCGCTATCTGGCTCGGAGTGGGCCTGGGAGCGGCGGCGCTGCGCTATCTGTATCCACTCGGGCGGGAAGCGGGCCTACCAGCGCTGATCGCTGGAGGTGGCGCCGGCTGGGGCAATGGCCTGTGGAGCGTTTGGGAAGCGTTGATCTGCACTGGGATGTGTGTCGGGCTTCCGCTGGTCTTTCGCGATCAGCTGGGCCGGCAGAACGCGCTGTTGCGGTTGCTGGCCGCCGCTTCGTATGCAACGTATGTGGTTCATCTGTGGCCGGTGATTGGCGTGCAATTCGCGCTGGCACCACTCGCTGCACCGCCGCTCGTCAAATTCGCGCTGGTGGTTTTGGCAGGACTACCGCTGTCGTTTGCAGCCGGCATGCTTCTGCGTCGTTTGCCTGGTGCCCGGCACATTTGAAGGAAGGTTCAAGGGAGGGCTTGGCCCTCCCTTGAACCTTCGCGTTTAGTTTAGCGGCTCGAGCAGGCCGCGCAGCGAGCTGATTGCAAGGCGCATGCCGGCCTCGCCGCTGTAGCCGCCGGAAGGGCCGGCGATCTGCAGGTGTGGTTCAAGGGTGAGAAAGCCGTGGTACTCGCGCGCCACGAGTTCGCCCAGCAACTCAGGGATCGCCCCGTCGCCCTGGCCGGCCGGGCGCACGCCGCCATCGGCGAAGACCGCATCCTTGATATGGACATGCGTGACGTATTCGTGCAGCAGCGGCCAGGCTTCTTGCATCGGGCGCACGCCGCACTGCACGAAGTTGGCCGGGTCGAACGCCATCCGCAGCGCCGGCGAGTTGATTGTTGCAAGCAGATCGAGGCAACGCTCGCCGGTGTCGCCATAGATCTCTTTTTCGTTCTCGTGCAGCAATGTCACACCGGCTTCGGCGGCACGCGCAGCCAAGGCGCCCATGCGCGCCAGCACTTCCTCGCGCTGCGTGGCAGCCTGACCGGCGGGCACGAAGAACGAGAAGACGCGGATGTTGCGCGTGCCAAGTGCCTCGCACGCCCCAATTGCGCGTTCGAGCCGGGCTTGCTCGAACTCCGGCGGCTGTTGCAGGCGCGACTTGCCAATTGGGCTGGCGACGGCCGAAACGCCGAAGCCTCGTTCGACGAGCATGGTGTGCGCTCGAATAAGCTCTTCCGAATCGAGTTCGAGCACATTCTTGCCCCATGCGCCACGCAGCTCCAGGTGGCGCACCCCTTCGGAGGCCAGCACATCGAGTTGGGTCGCCAGGTCGTCGGCGATCTCGTCGCCAAAGGCGCTGAGTATGAATTGTGAGGTCATGAGCTACTCCAGATCTTACGCGATAGATATTGGCTCTAGTGGCCAGCCAGGCTGAGTGTGATGCGTACGGAGCGAGGGGCGCGGGGAGGGCCTAGCCCTCCCCGCAAACCCCACCCCTCAGAACCAATGTGGTGAACCACTAGGACGACGCAAGGTATTCTCGTAGCCGTTCGGCGTGCTGGGGCAGCGCGATCTCGGGTTCGGCAAGTGAAGGATGCCACTTCTTCTCCCACTCCACCGCCAGCCAGCCGTTGTAGCCGGCGGTCTTGAGTGCGGCAAGGATTGCTCGGGTAGGCACAGCGCCCTCGCCCAGCAATGTTAGATCCCAGTTTGGGCCGCCCTCCGGCTTGGGCCGCCCGTCTTTGATATGCACATGCAGCAGACGGTCGCCCAGGCGCGCGAGTGTGGTCTCGGGCGCTTCGCCGATGCGGTAGGGGTGCAGCAGATCCCACAGCGCACCGGTTGTTTCCAGCGGGGTTGCGGCAAGCACGCGCGCAACCGTTTCGCTGCTGCAGAAGGCGTCATGCGTTTCGAGCGCCACCGCAACGCCAAGCAGGCGCGCGCGGTCGGCCAGTGGCTTGAGCGTGGCAATCGCCCCGGCGATAGCATCTTCGTCGCTGGTGCCTTCTGGCGGGCCGGCAAAGACACGGATCATTGGCGCGCCAAGTTCGGCGGCCATTTCCAGCATCAGCAACCCATCGTGCAGTTGCTTGTCGCGGGTGGCGGCGCTAGGTTGAGCGATACGCACCGAAGTGTCGAGACACACGAGTGCGAGGCCGTTGACGGCCAGCACATCGCGTACGCGCTTGCGCCCACCGATGCTCAGTTCCGGGCCGACCACCTCGCCGTCGAGCAGGCGCAATTCGATGCCCTCGTAGCCGGCGGCGCGCCCGGCGGCAGCGGCCTGTTCGAGCGTCCAGCCCGGGCAGGCGAGGGTCGTGAATGCAAGTTTCATGCCGAATCTCCTTTGGAGTTCTCAGTTTTGAGTTTTGAGTGTTGATTTGTTTCGCGCGGCACTGCAGGCCCCAGCGCAGCCGATTGAGAACTCAGCACTCAAGACTGCCGGCTGTGTTCCCACTGCTCGCGCATATAGGTGAGCGCGCCGGCGGCTTGCTCTTCCAGGTTCTCCCAGCCGCACTCAGCTGAGATGCGTGCATCGTACTCGGCCTCGCGCAGCGCACGCATGAAACCGGCATACTCATAGCCGCCAACGCCCGGGTGGCGTCGCCCGCCATCGGCAACGTGGACGTGCACCAGCAAGGGTGCAGCAGCCACCACTTCTTCGAACGGCTCGTGTTCGAGTTCGAGATGGTGCAGGTCGGCCAGCAGCTTCAGGCCATTCAGGCCGCGTTCGCGGATGAAATCGTGGCACTCGGCCAGGCTCGTGAAGACATTGCACTCGCCGCGGTTAAGGTGTTCGAGCGCCAGCGCAACCCCGGCGCGTCCAGCTTCATCGGCAGCGAGTGCGAGCGACTCGGCAAGTTGATCCAGTGCTGCTTCACGCGGCATGTCATCCGGGATGCGCCGGGCACCACCGCTGCCCAAGACAACCGCAGCAGCGCCAAGCGAGACCATGCGGCCGAAGGCGCGCCGCAGATATACCCGCAACCGTTCGAGGTCGCGCTCCGGCCCCACCAGGCGCAATTCGGGCGGCACCAGCACATTGAACGCCTCGGGGTGGATCGGCGCTGTGGCGATTGCGCGCAAGGCCGGCAGCGCCGTGGCGTCGTCTTCGAGCGGCAACACAGCCCGCGCCGGCAATTCACAGAAATCGAACCCGGCGCGGGCGATGATGTCGATCTGCTCGGGGGGAACGCAGACTCCGTAGCGCATCAGAACTCCTTTGTTACAGAACGAAAAACGAAGGCACGCAGGAGCGACGGAACACGAACGCACCTGGTACCCTTGGGCGACACGAAGACACGAAGAGGAGGAGAAGGCTTGGTTCGGTAGCGCTGTACAGGCACTTGCCTGTCTGCGCTGGTACAGCGCTGTAGCTGCAAGAACCACGCAGATTTTCGTGCCTTCGTGTCTTGGCGTCTTCGTGTCCCGGTATCTACCCCGGGCGCGCCACAGAACCGGTGCGAGCTGCCTCGTACACCGCAAGCACGGTTGCGAGCGAGCGCCGGCCTTCTTCGCCGGGCACCAGCGGCGCACGACCGGAACGAATGGCCTCGGCCAGATCCGCCACCAGGCGCGTATGGCCGACGGCGCTGATGCCGGTTGGGCTTGCGCCGGCGCCGGCATCGGCCAGGCCGCCTTCAGCGCGCTGTGGGCCGTCGGAGGTATTCCAGCGCACGATCCCCTCGCCCTCGATCTGCACTCCGCCGCGCTCGCCATAGACCTCGACCCGGTGTGGGAAACCGGGGGCAGCAGCGGTTGTCGCACTGATCGTGCCAAGCGCACCACTTGTGAAGCGTAGCGTGGCGGTAACACAGTCCTCGACCTCGATTGCGTGCGCCAGTGTGGCACTGTTGGCCTGCACCTCGGCCACACCACCCATGAACCACAGCAGTAGATCGACGAGGTGAACACCCTGGTTCATCAGCGCCCCACCGCCGTCGAGCGCCCAGGTGCCGCGCCAGGCAGCGCTCTCGTAGTAGCTCTGCGGGCGCAGATAGGGCACGTTGACGCTGCCCAGAACCATCCGGCCCATGGCACCCGCTGTGATCGCTTGGTGCACCGCCACGAACTCCGGCTCGGTGCGGCGCTGCAATGC
>Ga0224722_1001712_pt1 | contig 12026 bp, 11 predicted proteins | sample Balambano_FR1_Me_FD_161646 | JGI IMG/M metagenome (GOLD analysis project Ga0224722, IMG submission 161646) | Freshwater sediment microbial communities from Lake Towuti, South Sulawesi, Indonesia - Balambano_FR1_MetaG | ecosystem: Environmental > Aquatic > Freshwater > Lake > Sediment | place...
TCCGAGAGCGACATAGGTGTCGCTCTCGGACGGCTGTGCATCGCGCTGAAACGCCAATCGGTTACCAGCGTTTGTTTTGGCCCGGCACCTGTGCGCCGAAGATCTGAGGCGGTAGCTTGAAGCCGTGTGCTTCGAGACGGGTCGTGAACCGTGGCCGCGTCCCGGTCGGGCGCATCTCGGTCTGCAGGCGGCCATCGGCGGTTTTGCCGAGGATGTGGAGCGTGAAGATATCCTGCAATACCACTACGTCGCCCTCCATGCCCTGCACCTCGGTAACATACGCCACCTTGCGCTGGCCGTCCTCGAGGCGCGTTTGCTGCACGATCAGATCCACCGCCGAGGCAATCTGCTCGCGCACCACCTGAAGCGGGATGTCCATGCCGGCCATCATCGCCATGGTTTCCATGCGTGCGATCGCGTCGCGCGGGGTGTTGGCGTGCAGCGTGGAAAGTGAACCATCGTGGCCGGTGTTCATGGCCTGCAGCATCGCCATGGTCTCGCCGCCACGGCACTCGCCGATGATGATCCGCTCGGGGCGCATACGCAACGAGTTGATCACCAAATCGTTGATGCTGACACGCCCGCTGCCGTCGATCTCGGGTGGCTTGGATTCGAGCCGCACCACATGATCCTGCGCCAGCTTCAGTTCGGCGCTGTCTTCGATCGTCACGATCCGCTCGTCATCCGGGATGAAGTTCGAAAGCACGTTGAGCAGCGTGGTCTTGCCGGAGCCGGTGCCGCCGGCCACGATGATATTGAGCCGGCTTACCACACACGCGCGTAGAAACTCGGCCATCTCGGGCGTCATCGAGCCGAACTTGATCAGGTCGTCCACCGTCAGCTTTTTCTTGGAGAATTTGCGGATGGTGATCGATGGGCCGTCGATCGCGCATGGCGGGATCACAGCGTTCACACGGCTGCCGTCCGGCAGGCGAGCGTCCACCATTGGCCACTTGCGGTCGATGCGTCGCCCAAGCGGCCGGATGATGCGGTCGATCACTTTCAACACGTGCTCGTCATTGGCAAACTGTACGTGTGAAAGGGTGACTTTGCCCTTCTGCTCGATGTATACCATGCGTGGGCCGTTGACCATAACTTCGCTGATATGCTCTTCGCGCAGTAGTTGCTCCATGGGCCCAAAACCGAACAGCTCGTCCATGACCATTTCGTACAACTTCTTGATCTGGTTGTCGGTCAGGCTGACGCCGCTCTGGCGGTAGAAGTTCGTGAAGCGCTCCTGCAACATGCGCTCGGCCTCGGGTGTGCGCTTCAGCTCGGATTGCGTGCCGAGCGATCCCTGAATGCGGTCGACGATCCAGAGCGAGAGTTCGAGCATGCGCTGCTCGTTGACGGCGGCCTCGCCCGGCTGAGCGGCCGCGCTCTGGGCTGGTGCCACAGGACTCTGTGCTTGCGGCGCATGCGTCGCAGGCGCGGGTGCAGCTGCCGGACGCGCCGGTTGCTGGGCTGCGGGTGTGGGGACAACGGCGGAAGGTGCCGCAGCGCCGGCGGAGGCTGGGTCGTTGGATGGTGGCGTGCCGCCAATACGCTTCAGCAGTGACATGTGGTGTTCTCCTGTAAAGGGTAGGCTCGGGAGGGCTCAGCCCTCCAAAACCGCTGCCGCTGGGTAGGCTCGGAAGGGCTCGGCCCTGCCGAAACCCCTGCCGGCGGGTAGGCTCGGGAGGGCCGAGCCCTGCCGAAACCCCTGCCGGCGGGTAGGCTCGGGAGGGCCGAGCCCTGCCGAAACCCCTCTTTCGTCAAGCAAGCTTGACGAAGTACGCATCATACGCGCGGTCGAGCAGCTCACGTGACATAATCGGTGTGCTGTTGCGATACTTGGCCTCGTCCAACAATTGCTCGCACAAGTCGCGCGGGTGGCACGAGCGCAGATCGCGTCCGTCGCGCTTGTAGCGCTCGAGCAACAGGTAGCGCAGCCCTTCGTCGCTATACTGTACGCCCTTGGCCTGCGCCACGCGCCGAAAAATCTCGCGAAACTCGTCGGGAGCCGGGTTGGGTACTTCGATTTTGTGGCGGATGCGCCGCAGAAATGCGTCGTCTACCAGGTCCTGCGGCGAGAGATTGGTCGAGAAGACAATCAGGACGTCGAACGGCACCTGGATCTTCTTGCCGGTCTGGAGCGCCAGGTAGTCGACCTTCTTTTCCAGGGGCACGATCCAGCGGTTGAGCAGATCCTGCGGTCGGCATTTCTGGCGCCCGAAGTCGTCGATCAGGAACAGCCCGCCGTTGGCTTTCATCTGGTATGGAGCTTCGTACACTTTGGCGATCGGGTCGAAGATCAGTTCGAGTTGCTCCAGGATCAGTTCGCCGCCCACCACCACCTGTGGCCGTTTGCAGATCACCCAGCGCCGATCGGGCTGTGGTGGTAGCGGCAGCGGCTTGCCGTCGTAGCCGATGCGCTCCTCGGGTGCGGTGCTGCTCGGAAACGGCACAGCTTTATGGTTCAGCGGGTCGTAGACTTTAATAACCTGGCCGTCCACTTCCACCGCATACGGTATCAGCACATGCCCGCCAAGCATATTGGCAATCCCTTCGGCGATCGTAGTCTTGCCGTTGCCGGGCGGCCCGTACAGGAAGAGCGAGCGCGCCGAGTTGGCCGCCGGGCCGATCTTGTCGAGCATGCGCTCGTTCACCACCAGGTGGCTGAAGGCCTCGCGCACCGCCCTGGTGTCTACAATTAACTCGCCCACCGCCTGGCGTTGCACCATGGCCAGATAATCAGCCAGCGGCACCGGTGCTGCGCCGGCATATTGCGAACGAGCGATCACTTCGTGGATTTTGATGCGGCCTTTGCCCGCCAGGGTATACTGGAACGAGCGTTCGCCGAAGCCGCCCTGCGCGCCAATGATGTCGACATACTCTTCGAGCTTGAGGAATTCGAGCACTTTGTCCAACACGCCGAAGAAGGGCAAGCAGGTGGCATCGGCGATCTGTTGCCCGGTGATGTTGCCGTGGAAATACACGACCTTCAGCACCAGGTCGTTCAGAAAGCCCTGGCCGAGGCCGGTTTCGGCGATCGAGGTTGGCTCAGATGGCAGCTGCTCGGCAGACGGAGCAGGCGCCTGTGCTGCCGGGGCAAATGGTGACGCAGCAGGTGCCACCGGCACTGCACTCGGTTCGAGGATGCCGCTGTTCTGCTGCGCGCGGGCCTGTTCGGGCGGGACAATGCGGCGCGACAGGAGACTCATGCTTCGCTCCCCTCGCTCACCGGCGCGCGCCACGGCGCAGGTAGGCCGCCGGCGAGCAATTCGGTGGGGCACACGCTTGCAACGTGCTCGTAGGCCACCAGCACGAAATCGGCACGATACAGCAATGCCTGGTCTGCGCTGTAGATCTGCGGCTCGGTTACAGGCAAGAAGCGCGCACGGGCATCGTTCAGTTCGTCGCGCAGGCGCCGCGCCGGCCGCAGGTGAATATACCCGTCGATCGTGAGCGTACCAGCGCTGATCACCACCCGCAAGGCGTGCTTGTGGACCCGCAGCGAGAACGATTTGCCGTGTTCATCGATGCGCGGCGCGGCTTGGCTGTGGGCTACCTGCGTTGGGTGCGGATGCTGCTCGCTCTTCCACGGTGCCGGTCGCAGGGCTACGAGTGCCTCGAGCTCGCCGATGGCAATAATGCTGTGGTAGGCCAGCATCAGCAGGCTCGTGCGGTGCAGCAAGGTTTCATCGGCGGCGCGAAAGACCTGCGCGTCGGTGATCGCAAGAAACGGCGCAAGATCGCTGTTGAGCTCGTCGGTGAGGCGGTAGCCTGGGCGCACATAGATCGATCCGACGATCAACTGGTCGGCGGTGCGGACGAAGGCAACGACGGCTTCTTTTGCGACGCGCGGAGTAAAGTATTTGCCTCGGTCGTCGACCCGCATAACAGTTCCTTTCATGGGGAAACGCAAAGGCCGGACGCCTGTACGACGCCCGGCCCAAGTATAGGCCGCGATATTCGGTGCGGCAATAGTACGCCAGAGCTACCCGGTGCTAGCCAAAAGGTTTATTCTTCGTTCATATCTTCTTCTTCGCTGATGTCCTGCTCGATATCGTCGAGGCCGAGTTCTTCCTCGTCGTTGCTGAAGACTTCCTCTTCGGCCTCCTCGCGCTCGTCGGGCGTCTCGTCTTCTTCGAGCAGATCCTCGCCGAACTCGTCGTACTGCGCGCCGGTGAGGTAGCCGCGCATCGCACCTTCGCTGAGTTTGCCGGGGAACGATACTCGACCGCGCTGGCTCGGATCCTGGTAGGTTTCGCGGATCAGGATTCGCAACTGATGGCCGTGCATCTGCGCCACGGCGGCGATGTAACGATTACCGCCCGCCATGAGTTCGCCGAGGCGCTGGGCCAGCTTCGGCTCGATCCGACCGAGCAGATTGCCGTCGGCATCATAGATCAGCACATTGCGGCCATCGAGGCGCAGTTCGACCTTCTCGCCGGTGACGATTGCGGCAAGCACAGGGGTGCGCGGAACGTCGATCGGGCTGGTGAGCGCCGTTTTGCCGTTTTCTGTGATGAACATCCGCAGATCCACCAGCTGCCGATCGCTCTTGGTCGGCGCGGCTGCCACGGCCGAGCGACCAATCAAATCCTCGATGCGATCCACGTTCTTGCGGGCGATCGGGTTGTTTGGCGTAAGCTTGAGCGCGCGCTGATAGGCATCGCGCGCTTCGGGAAGCTGACCGAGCTCGAAGTAGGCTTTGCCAAGCCGGTTGAACGTATCGGTATCCTCGCCGAGGCTCATGATCTGGAGATTGGTATCGACCGCCTCCTGCCAACGGTTGCGCGCAGCAAAGTCTACCGCCTGCGACTGGAGGCGGCGGCGCAGGCGGAGCTTTTCGTCCTGTTTGGTCAAGGAGCACTCCTTAAAAAGGCGGGCAGGTCAGCGAGGGCTCACCCCTCGCTGACCTGCCCTCTTTCAAAAACCGGGGCACAATCCAGGGTTATTGACGCATGTCACAAGCGCGAGCAGCGCAACGCCATTGTTCATGGCATGGGCAACGATGGCCGGCAGCACCGAACCAGTGCGGTGCACCACATATGCCAGACCAATACCCATCACGAACGTCGGCACGATCAACGCGACCACGCCTTCGGTCGCGGCGAGCGAATGCGCCAGGCCGAACAGTAGCGCGCTCACCACGAATGCCAGCGGCAAACCCCAGTTCGTACCGGCACCGATCCGCCGCAGTGTATGGAAGAGATAGCCACGAAACAGGATCTCTTCGCCGATCGGCACGAGCACTGCCGCGCCGAGCATGAAGAGCGCCTGGCCGACATAATCGCCGGCGAACAGTGGATACTGCTCGGCCTGACTCTGCCGCACGCCAAACGATGCAAACAGCGTGCCGAGTGCGGCGTTGGCGACGAGCAGCAGCAGGCCGGTGGCAATGCCATAGCCGAGGAGCCGCAACGGGCGCGGGGCTTGGATGCCGATCGACGAGAGCGGTTCACGCCGCACCAGGCGCGTGCGAAGCAGCGGCACCCCGGCAAAGATCACATTCTGTACGATCAGCGCCAGCAGGATACCATCTACACCAATCAGGCGCAGCATGCCATCCCGGCCAAGCGCGTTGATGTCACCGAACCCCAGTCCCTGCTGCACGGCACGCAGGCCCACCACAAGCCCCACCACGATCACGGAAGTGACGACCCAGGCGAGCAGGATGATCAGCAGATCGAGGACAAGCACCAGCGCGAGCCGGCGTGGAGTTGGCTGGGGTGGCACGCTGCCGAGCGAAGCGACGAGTGGGGGATCATAGTGCGTCATCAGGCCGGCGTCCCCTCGCCAATCAACGTGCCCTGCAGCGCCCATGGGCTGGTTTGTGTGATCGTGACTCGTGCGAGGCGGCCGGTCCAATCGGCACCATCGGCGAAGAACACCAACTTGTTTCCGGGGCTACGGCCGCGCCATTTGCCGCGGTGCTCACCTTCCACGAGCACTTCGAGCGTTTGGCCCTGATGGCGCGCGTTGCGCTGGCTGGCGATCCCCTCCTGGAGGCGTTCGAGCTCCACGCGCCGTAGTTGCTTCTCGCCTTCTGGCACCGCCTGAGCCGGATCGTCCTCCATTACAGCGGCGCGGGTACCGGGCCGGGCCGAGTACGCAGCGATATGGACTTTGTCGAAGTGGATCGCTTCGAGCAGCGCCACCGTATTCCCAAAGCGTTCGCGCGTCTCGCCGGGGTGGCCCACGATAATGTCGGTGGTAAGCGAAATATGGGGCACGGCTGCGCGGATGCGGTCGATCAAATCGCGGTAGCGCTGCACGGTGTAGCCGCGGCGCATCAGCTTCAGCATCGCATCATCGCCGGATTGCACCGGCAGATTGATCTCCGGCATGCAGCGCGGCAGTTCGGCAATCGCTGCGATCAGCCGGTCGCTCATCCAGGCCGGGTGCGAGGTCAGGAAGCGCAACCGGTGCAGACCGGGCACCTCGTGGACTGCACGCAGCAGGTCAGCCAGATCCGGGCGACCGGGCAAGTCATGACCCCAGGAGTCGACGATCTGACCGAGCAGGGTGATCTCACGCGCGCCACGCGCAACGATCCGGCGGCATTCTTCCACGATCTCAGCCAGCGGGCGCGAGCGCTCTTTGCCGCGGCGCAACGGGATGACACAGAACGCGCAGCTCATGTTGCAGCCGTACTGGATCGGCACATGCACCGAAACCGGCGGATGCGTCCAATCGGCCACCGGCAGCGCGGGTTCATCGAGTTGATACACCGGGTTGGGTGCCAGCGCCAGCACTTCGTCCACTGCCGAGGGCGACACGAAATGATCCACCACCGGCAGGCGCGCTTTGAAGATCGACTGATTGGCCGGGCCGACCATGCAGCCCCACAGCACGATCTGGGTGCCGGGCTGTTCTTTCTTGACGCGCTGCAGCTCGCCTAGCTTGCCAAGAATGCGTTCTTCGGCCGAGGCGCGCACACTACACGAGTTGAGCACAATGAAGCTGGCATCTTCGGGCCGCTCGGCCGGGGCATACCCCACGCCTTGTAAGGCTGATTCGAGCCGCTCGGAGTCAGAGATATTCATCTGGCAGCCGACCGTCCAGACGTAATAGCGCCGCTCGCGGGGGGTGCCATCGCGCGAGGTGGCTTGCGCCAGTGTTTGTTCGTGCGGTATCAGCGTGATTGTATCGCTCATTGTGGAACAGCTACCATACGATAATCGGCAGATCATTGGCGACGCTCTGATCTGCGGCGGTGCGAAGGACGCGCAGGCAGCGCAGCGCCGGGTGATCGTTCGGGACACCGGCCTGTCGCAGCCGGTCGTCGAGTTCGGTGAGTTCGCGCTGCAAACCGATCGACGAGCCAAAGCTCACGACCGAGTCATCGCCCTCCTGCTGGTCCTCGTCGTCATCGTCAGCCTCGTCGTCCTGGTCGAACTCGACCCAGATCGGCTCGGCGAAGTCAGCCGTGAGATAATAGCCGCCATCGGCCTGATGGTTGATCAGGTGCGGATAGGCCGTGCTCGTTTCGCCCTGCCAGATCGCCGCCAGCAATTCATCGGGCTCGTCATCGATCGGAACGCCGTCGCGCAGCAGCGGGGCAAGATCGCGACCCCGTTCGTGGTAGGCCGCCAGCAGGCGCAGCGCGTATAAGTCACTGAAGCGCTCGATCCCACCTTCCCAGATCTCGACGCCGGGGCGCGAAAGCAGATCGACCTCGACACCCTCTTCACGCAGCAGATCCTGAATATCGGACAACCACTCGCGCTCTTCCTCGTAGAGCTCGCGATCCTCGTCAGGGCGGGCGGTAAACATCGAGCCGACCAGCAGATCGAGTTCGGTCATCCCGGTGGCTTCGGTCATGGTGTTCTCCTTGCTGTGGAACGAACGGCGGCGCGCACGTATTTCCGTGCAACCTGATCGAGCGCCGTTGCCCCACACGATGCCGGCAGGAAGTATACCACGAATAGGCGGGCAAGCCGAAAAAGAACGCCTACGGCCTCACGAAACTGTTATGTGCCGTGGGACGGATTCTGCTATACTGACGATATTCGGGGTGCGGCTCGGTTCCACTCGTGTGTTCCCGGCAGCACTACCCCAGCACAGGACGTTCGGCGTCTGCCGGAGCGCAGACGGCTGTGGTATAACACGCGCTGTACGAGCCGGCCCACGTCGTTCGGGCGCGCAACGCAGTTCTAGGAGGCTACGAACCGATGCAGCACCCCTCCGTGCAGGTCTACATCCGTGACCTGCTGGATCACCCCAAGGTGGTCGAGACGCGTGACCACCTGCACCATAGCATTGCCAAGCACGATCATCTGATGCGTTCGGTGAAATATTCAGCACGTTTCGCCCGCCTGCTGCGCGCCAATCAACGTGTGTGCGTGCGGGCGGCGCTGATTCACGACATCGACTCGCGGCTCGGCACGCTCACGACGCATGGCAGAGTTGCCGCAGACTGGGCTGCCATGCAGGGCGAACCGCCCGAGGTGTGTACGGCGATCGTCAGCCATATGTATCCATTCGGCCCACCGCCGCAAACGCGCGAGGCCTGGGTGTTGGTGTTGGCAGACAAAGCGGCGACACTAGGCGATCTGAAGCAGTTCGTGCGGGGTCTGCTCGATGGTTCGAGCCTCAGTGCGCGTCGACGCCTGAAGCAAACTGATCCATATTATCCGCGCCGTGCGCGCAGGTTGTTGCGGCGGCGGGCAAGCGCGGAATAAGTCGTCCGCCGAACCTGGAGTGGGACGTACGCCGTAAGGGTGCCGCATGCGGCACCCTTACGGCGTTTTCGCGTTGGCGGCAGGTGTGGTTGTATGGTGCATAGCCTCGACTTCGGCGCGCGCCACGGCGGCCGGGCGCCCATCGAGGCGCTTGTATGCATACACGAACAGATCACGTACCACGGCGGCAGCCGGCGGGGCAAGAATAATCCCGAGTAAACCGAACAAATAGCCCATTGCGAGCATCAAGACGGTGAGCACTGCCGGGTGAATGCCAACGCTCTCGCCGATGATGCGCGGCACCAGCAGGCTATTTTCGAGCTGTTGCACGCCGAAATACAGGAGGGTGACGGCGATCCCGGTGCCCGGCGAGACGGCCAAGCCGAGCAAGATCGCCGGTATCGCCCCGATTGTTGGGCCAAGCACCGGGATGAATTCGGTCACACCGGCAATCAGGGCCAGAACCAGAACATAATCTCCGATTGGAAAGCCCAAGAGCTGCAGGATCGTGAGCCCGATGCCCACTGCCAGACCGACTGACAGACACAGGATCAGCTGCCCGCGCACATACGATCCCAGCACCCGGTCGAACACCGACCAGACGTTCCAGAAGTCATCGCGCAGCCGTGGATGCAGCAATCGATCGATCGCTATGCGCCCACGATCCACATCGTTGAGCACATAGAACAGCCAGAACGGCAGCGCGATGAAGCCAAGCAGAAAAGTAACGGTGTTGAGCAGTTGGGCAACCCGGTTCACCAGAAACGTGCCGGCGCGCTGCAAGTAGGTGGCCACGTTGGCCTGAATCGTTTCGGCCGCATTCGCGATCGCATCGTCTACCGGCTTCTGCACCGAGTCCGGCACCGAGGCCCGATACTGTTCGAGGAGCTCGGTGATAATCTGCTGCAAGCGCTGCACAGAGGGGATGCTGACGAGCAAGCGCTGGATCTGCTCGGCAACCAGTGGGATCACATAGGCGAACGATGCCACGAGCAACACCAGACTGACGAGATAGACAATGACGATCGCGAGCGGCCGGGGCATCCTTCGGTTGAGGATATTGACGAACGGAAGCATCAGGTACGCCAGAACCAACCCGAAGATGAATGGCGTAAGCGTGGTTTGTGTTGCCCAGAGCAGCCAGCCGATCAGGTACAACGCCAGCGCTACCAGCAACCAGCGGGCGAGTTGCGCGCGCGACGGGTAGCCGATCGGGGCAGAGGGGATAGCCACGGCCGGCTCGGTAGCGGAACCGGCTGCAGCAGGAAGGGCAGCCTCATCGGCAGGCGCGGCGTGTTCCACGGAAACTCCTCGTAGGCAAGCGCTGAAATCTATTCGGCTGGAATGGGCTCGTCCTCCGGGCGATGTTCTTTGAGCGTCGAAAGATCGCGCATACGTTCGGTGAACAACACACCGTCGAGGTGGTCAATCTCGTGCTGCAAGGCGCGGGCAAGCAAGCCGGTAGCCCGGCGGATGCGGCGGCGCTTGCCATCGAGATCCTGAAAGTCGACCGTGACCCACACGGCGCGCGGAACATCGCCATACCAGCCGGGCAGACTCAGGCACCCCTCCTGCCCGATCTCTTCTTGATCGGCGGCTTTCACGACCGTCGGGTTGATCAGCACATAATCCTGCCCTGGCTCGACTTCGACTGCCGAGCCGTCTTCACGTTCCTCGACCACCGGCGGGATGGTGATCACTGCCAGGCGCTGATTGATACCGATTTGTGGCGCAGCCAGACCAATGCCATTGGCAGCATCCATGGTTTCGAACATATCGGCGACGAGCTGCCGCAAACCAGGGTTAGGCAGTTTGACGGCGTGCGAGCGCGTCTTGAGGACGCGTTGCTCGTCTGGATTGTTGATACGGAGAATGCGACGTACAGCCATAGAAAGTATCCTTGAAACTCTATCGGAGGGGCGTTGCCCCTCCGAGCCTCCCCGAGCGATGATGCGTTATGCCTCGAGCAAGAGCGCCTCTGGATCTTCGATCAGCTCTTTGATTCGCACCAAGAACGACACCGCTTCGCGCCCGTCGATGATCCGGTGGTCGTAGGAAAGCGCCAGGTACATCATCGGCCGGGCGACGATCTGGCCACCCACGACCATCGGACGCTCTTTGATGGCGTGCATGCCGAGGATGCCAACCTGCGGCGTGTTCAAGATCGGCGTGGACATGAGCGAGCCGAAGATACCACCGTTGGTGATCGTGAACGTACCGCCCTGCAAGTCGGCGATCGCGAGCTTGCCTTCGCGAGCATTGCGTGCCAGTGCTTCGATGCCCTTCTCGATCCCGGCGAACGAGAGCGTATCGGCGTCACGCAGCACCGGCACCACCAGGCCGTCGTCGGTGGACACTGCGATGCCGATGTCGTAATAGTGTTTGAGAACGATCTCATCGCCCTGGATCTCGGCGTTGACCAGCGGGAATGCCTTGAGCGCACCGATCACGGCACGGGTGAAGAACGACATAAACCCCAGGCCAACGCCGTGGCGCTCCTTGAAGGCATCGCGGCGGCGCTTGCGGAGCTCAATGACGGCCGTCATGTCGACTTCGTTGAAGGTCGTGAGCATGGCAGCGGTCTGCTGCGCTTCCACCAGGCGCGTAGCAATCGTCTGGCGGCGGCGGCTCATGCGGATGCGCTCTTCGGGGCGGGCGATTTGGGCAGCAGGCGCGGGCCGATTCTGGGCCGGCGCTTGCGGCACTGGCGTGGGTTGAGGAACTGCGGCCGGCGGCTGTGGCGGGCGCGCAGCGCTGGCCACGTCTTCCTTGGTAATCCGACCGCCCGGCCCACTGCCGGCCACCACGCTTAGGTTCACGCCCTCGGTCTGGGCGATACGCCGTGCGACCGGAGTTGCGACAGGGCTTTCCGCCACAGCGGGAGAAGACGCCGTTGACGATGGAGCTGAATCTGCGATGGCTGCTTTCTCCACGTGCTCGGTGCCGGCTGCGGCAGCTGCCGGTGCCGCGCCGTTGGCTCCCGCGCCGGCACCATCCCCCGCGCCAAGCATTCCAAGTGCCTCGCCGATTGTGACACTGGTGCCCTCGGCCTTCAGGATGCGTTCGAGCACACCGGCCTGCTCGGCAGTAACCTCGACGTTGACCTTGTCGGTTTCCAGATCTACCAGCGCCTCGCCGGCAGCGACGGTATCGCCCTCGCGCTTGAGCCATTTGCCGACAGTGGCTTCGATGATTGATTCGCCCAGGGTTGGCACTTTGATCTCGGTTGGCATGAATCGCTCCTGCTGAAGCAGTGCTGATACAAAAATAAGATTCTGATAGGGGATTTTCTTGGGGGCTGCGCCCCCACACCCCCGCTCTGGCTGCGCCAAGGGTTCAAGGTTTCATGCGGGC
>Ga0224722_1001713_pt1 | contig 12018 bp, 12 predicted proteins | sample Balambano_FR1_Me_FD_161646 | JGI IMG/M metagenome (GOLD analysis project Ga0224722, IMG submission 161646) | Freshwater sediment microbial communities from Lake Towuti, South Sulawesi, Indonesia - Balambano_FR1_MetaG | ecosystem: Environmental > Aquatic > Freshwater > Lake > Sediment | place...
AAATCACGGGCCAACCGCGCAGACCCCGACCGCCGGTAAATTCTGCCGTTAGCCAGCATATTAGCCGTTATCCTGCGTGGGTAATCTGTAAGACTTTTCTTGAATAGTTTAGGTAGTCATAATTCCCGGCGTTGGCGTAGCCCCCCGCAGGGAATCGCTGTCAGCACTTGGCTATTCAACGGCTTGACTCCTTAGAGATAGTTAGCGATTATTGAGACTATCTCGCAATAATCGCCTATACTTACCATGAGCCGCTACCTAACTGCCCAAGAACATGATGAAATTTGGCTGGAAGCCAAGCAGCACTGCCCGCCTGCGACCTCGATTGATCGCGTGGAAACAATTTACAGCGCGTCGTCTAGCCTGGGAAGCGTCTACTTCCGAGAGATTGAGCTATATCCAGGTTTAGAGCTGTGTATTCAGCATGCAACTCACTATGAGAATCTGATCGTTCAAAGTCTGGAAAATGAGCATCTGGTGCAGTTTCAGGTGTGGTTGTCTGGAGTAGCAGATGCGGGTGATCATATGTCGATTGATGCCGAGCAGAGCTATATCGGCGGCAGCGGCATTCAACCCAGTCATCAATGCTTCTATTCCAAAGCTCAACCTGTGATTGGTGTGAATATTCACATGCAGCCGCATCTACTGAGCCAGTTTTTTGCTGCGCCCACTGGGGAACTGCCCGCCGAACTGCAACCGCTGGTGCAAGGCGATGACTGGCAACGACGGTTTTCGCCCAAGACAACCGGGGAAATGCGATCGGTGGTGAAGCAGATGATCGATTGTCCGTTTTTGGGGGCAGCGAAGCGGCTCTATTTGCAGGGCAAGGTGTTTGAGTTAATGGGGCTTCAGCTTAATGTCATTATGGAGGGTCATATTGCCTCTCTCACCGCATCGCTTAAGCCAGATACCGCAACCCGAATTCACTATGCCGCAGAAATTTTGCGATCACAGCTAGAACATCCCCCTTCGCAACTTGAACTGGCTCAGCAAGTGGGGATTGGTCACTGCACGCTGCATAAGGGGTTTCGATCGCTGTTTGGCATGACCCCGTTTGCCTATTTAACCCAGCAGCGGATGGAGCGGGCGGAACGTTTACTGCGGGAACCTGGCGCGACGGTCGCTGAAGTAGCAAATCGGGTGGGCTATGCAAACGCGGCTCAGTTTGCGGCAGCATTTAAGCGCCAATTTAAGATTACCCCCAGTGATTGCATCCGGGGCAGAAAAGCTGCTTCCCGAAAAAATTTTCAAAAACAGAATCTTGGGGTGATGGTGTAGGTTTGGGGTAGATTTGCCGATCGCCTTCTGTTTACACTCAGTTCTACTAAACAAGAACTTCTCGCAATTGAGAACTTCGGGTGAACTGGTGTGTGAGGGTAGCTATGGTGATGAGTCGGGTTTGGGCGATCGCGCAGTGGGCATTGGCGCTGAGTTTGGTGGGTGCCGCGATGGGTGCAGGCATGTCAGCGAGGGCACAGGAGACTGTGAGTCGGGATGTTGAAGCGGTAGGACGTGAGAGGGTAGATGAGTGCATAAGTGGATGTGTCGTATCTCCTGCTCCGCTACCCAACCACGCATCTACCCACCCACCCGCGACTACGGTTGAAGAATGGGTTGCCCAAATCGAAGCTTCGCTGACGCAGATTTCTGTCGTGCGCGTCGAAGAAACCGAGGCAGGGTTGCAGATTGTGCTGGAAACTGCTGAGGGTGAACTGGCAACCCCTACGACGCAGACGGTAGGCAACGCGCTGATTGCGGAGATTCCCAATGCGGTGCTGGCGTTGCCTGGTGGCAATTCATTTGAGCAGTTTAGCCCCGCAGAAGGCATTGCGTTGGTGAACGTAACGAATGCGCCAGGAGACCGCGTGCGGGTAGCAATTACCGGGACGGATGCGCCGCCTGTAGTTGAGGTGACTGCTACTGGGCTAGCGGTCACCTTGGGACAGGCAGTTGCGGGTACAGATGATGATGCAATTCAGGTGGTGGTGACGGGTGAGCAGGATGAGGGCTACAATCCGTCCAGTACAACGACAGCAACGCGGACGGAGACACCGCTGCGAGATATTCCCCAGTCCATTCAGGTGATACCTGAAGAAGTATTCCGCGATCAACGGGCTGATGTTTCTAGTGCGCTTCTGAATGCTCCAAGCGTGCGTAATTCGGCTCCAACCAACTTCGACTCTCTGCGGCCCCGCATTCGCGGATTCTTTAGTCAGATAACGATTAATGGCATTCGGGAAACCAATGGCTCAGGTGCGAGCCTTGGTCCTGATCTCACGGGAATTGAGAGAATCGAGATTTTGCAAGGGCCAAATTCTGTTTTGTTTGGGACATCTTCTCCTGGTGGAACAATTAACTTTGTCACAAAGCAGCCATTACAAGATCCGTATTACTTTCTAGAAGCAACTGTCGGAAACTTCGATTTTTATCGCGGCGAGATTGATTTATCAGGGCCATTAGATGATGCTGAAAGAGTTTTATATCGGCTCAATGCGTCCTACAGAAATCAAGGATTTTTTACGGATTTTAGCGAAACGAGTAATTTGGTAATTGCACCCGCCGTTCGTTTTGAAATTGGAGAAAATACTCGCCTAACGATTGAGGGCATCTATAAAAACCTATATCAAGATTCCTACAATTTGGGCTTACCAGCAATCGGAACAATCTTGCCAAATCCAAACGGCGACATCCCACGTACCCGGATTACAAATGAAGGAAATCTTGATGCCGTTAATACAAGAATTGGGTTTACGTTGGAACACCAATTTAGTGAAAATTGGTCGATCAATAATACGTTTCGATATTCATTCCTCAACTTCGAGGCCGACGATGTCACCATTGGAACATCACTTTTACCAGATAATCGTACTCTACTCAGAAATTCTTTCGATTTAGGGGATCGGTATATTGACTACAGGCTACAGACTAATGTTGTTGGCAAGTTCTCAACGGGTTCAATTGACCACCAGTTACTCTTTGGTGTTGATCTAGGGCGGTTAAATAACAACTTAATCTTTATTAACCGACCCGGTGCGCCGATTGATTTGTTCAACCCAATTTTTGGTCAACCAGCTGGAGCCGTTGACTTTGAGCTAGATGGCGATACTGTGACTGATACGCTTGGTTTCTTGTTGCAGGATCAAATCACAGTTTTAGATAACTTGAGGTTTCTTGTTAGTGGACGATTTGACCTATTTAGACAAACCAATCGAGACTTTCTCGCTAATTCCGAAACCAGTCAATCGGGAAGCGCCTTCAGCCCACGGTTAGGGATTGTTTATCAGCCAATTCCTGAGATTGCACTCTATGCTAACTATAGTCGCTCATTCGAGCCAGCGATCGGAACTTCTTTTAGTGGCGAAGAATTTGAGCCAACTCGGGGCACACAATTTGAAATTGGCGCTAAAGCCGATATCACCGACAACCTCTCAGCTACGTTAGCGCTGTATGATATTACTCAATCAAATGTTTTAACCAGCGACCCCAACAATCCAGGCTTTTCCATTCAAACTGGGGAGCAAAATAGCCAGGGGGTTGAGCTAAGCCTGACTGGGGAAATTTTGCCCGGGTTGAATGTGTTTGCTAGCTATGCCTATAACAATGCGCGTGTGACTGAAGACAACTCAATTCCGGTAGGTAATCGAGTTCTACAAACTGCACCCCATGCTGCTAGCTTATGGACAACCTATGAAATTCAGCAAGGAGATTTACAAGGTTTAGGATTTGGTTTGGGTCTTTTTTATGTGGGAGATCGCGCCGGAGATGCAGCCAATACCTTTGAGGTTCCTAGCTATTTAACAACGGATGCCGCAATTTTCTATGAACGAGACAGTTTTCGCGCCGCTCTCAATTTCAAAAACATCTTCAATGCAAATTATTTTGAGAACGCCTTTAGTCGATTGCGAGTTTCTCCTGGAGCACCGTTCACAGTGCAAGTAACTGCTTCTTGGACATTTTAATGTTTCTCCTATTAATGCTGGCAGCTAAAATGCTGAGATTAGCCTGGTTTATGAAACGTTCTGTGCGCCGTACTCTGTCCCTGTTTTTGTTAGGAGCCTTGATATCTTCGCTCATTTTAGCCTGTGCCCAACGTGTTCCTCAGACTTCTACAGATTTAGAGTCTAAGCAGGTCGTAACCAGTTGTCGTGTGGTCAAACATGCGAGAGGGAAAGCCTGTATCCCTTACAATCCACAGCGGATTGTGACACTAGACTTTAATAGTTTTGCGGCAGCTCTTGTGTTGGATGTTGAACCCATCGCAACCTGGATCACGACTGAGGTTGAAGATGATTTCGATTACTTTAAAGCTGAATCGAACAGAGTTGAAATTTTTCGTAGTCCAACAGGTCAGCCTAATTTGGAAAAGCTTGTAACACTCAGTCCTGATTTGATCGTCGTCATTTCTCACTCGGCATTTGAAGCGGTTTATCAATATTTGCCAAGCATTGCACCGACTGTAATTTTGCCTTGGGTAGAGATCATGGGTGATTGGCAACGACAAACAGAAGAACTGGCAAGAATATTGGAGAAGTCAGATATTTTCACCCAGAAAATGGATGACTACCACCAAAGAATCAGGGAGCTGAAACAACAGTTCAATCAAGAACAGAAAATTAAAGCATCATTTATGTTTGTTGCTACAGGGCAGTTGGTTATGGCCCGTGAGAACTCCTTTGCAGGTAAAATCTTAAAAGACCTTGGTATTCTGAATCCACTATTTGAAGGATCAGGCGATCTCGATCTAACTATTTCTGAGGAAGTTCTACCAGAGGTGGATAGTGATGCTATTTTTCTTGCACCTTTACAGCAAGACGATCATACTGTCATTGATAAACTTCGAGAAGATCCCCTTTGGTTACAACTCATTGCCGAGGAGCAAGATCAGGTATACTTAGTTGATTTTTCAGTGTGGCGTGGCTTGAATTTTTTTGCTGCCCAAAGGGTTCTTGATGATGTTTCCAAGTACCTTCTTAATACCTCTAAAAAGTGATTCATTCGATTCATCCACTTCAGCGCCTCCTTCGCTATGGCAAACCCTATCAGGGACAAGTCTGGGGAGCCGTCATCTGCTCCATCCTTCGCACCCTGCTTGACCTCGCACCCCCCTACCTGATCGGCGTTGCCATTGATGTTGTGGTTGAGCGAGAAGCCTCATTGCTTGCTCGCTTGGGCATTCAAGATCCGCTGACGCAACTGCTGGTGCTGTCTATCCTGACGATCTCCGTCTGGGGCTTAGAATCCTTTAATCAATATGCCGCCGAGAAACTTTGGCAAAACCTAGGCCAAACGTTGCAGCACGAACTGCGCGTCGATACCTACAACCACCTGCAAGAGCTAGACCTAGCTTACTTTGAAGATTGCAGTACCGGAACGCTGCTGTCCATCCTCAATGACGATATCAACCAGCTAGAGCGCTTTCTTAACTTTGGTGCCTTGTATTTAATCAGCTTTTTCACGCGGGTGTCTGCCGTTGGCATCAGCTTTGTGCTGCTGGCTCCGGGCATTGCCTGGTTAGCGATGCTGCCGATTCCCTTCATTTTGTGGGGCACCTTCGCGTTTCAATCCCGCTTGGCTCCTCGCTACGATGCGGTGCGCGACCAGGCCGGGCTGATTAGCGATCGCCTCGCCAACAACCTCTCCGGCATTGCCACCATTAAAAGTTTTACGGCTGAAAGTTACGAAAGCGATCGCGTCTATCAAGAAAGCGATGCCTATCGTCGCAGCAACAAACAAGCGATCGCCCTCAGCGTTGCCTTTCAGCCCTTGCTGCGGGTCTTTATCCTATCGGGGTTTGTGGTGACGCTGTATCTGGGCGGGCGAGAGGTGCTTCAGGGAAATCTCACGGTTGGCACCTATGGTTTCATGGTGTTTATTGTTCAAGACCTGCTGTGGCCCTTTACGGAACTGAGCGAAATCATGGATGAGTATCAACGAGCGATGGCATCGGTGCGGCGAGTGATGGGATTACTCGATACGGCGATCGCGATTCCACATGGCGATCGCTCGCTACCGCTCAACACAGTTCAAGGAGAAGTCCAGTTTGAAGACATCACCTTTGCCTACAACGGTCGCCATCCAGTTCTCAAACAGCTTTCTCTCCAAGTTCCTGCGGGTGCAACCATTGGGATTGTTGGTGCAACGGGGTCAGGTAAAAGTACGCTCGTCAAGCTATTGCTGCGGTTCTACGAAGTGCAAAGTGGACGCATCTTGATAGACGGTGTAGACATTCGCGAACTCAACCTGCTGGATTTGCGACGGTGTATGGGTTGGGTCAGTCAGGATGTATTTCTGTTTCATGGCACCGTAGCCGAAAACATTCGCTATGGCAGTTTTGATGCAAGTCGTGAACAGATCATTCAAGCCGCAAAACTAGCAGAAGCGCATGAGTTTATTGAGCAACTGCCGCAAGGCTATGACACGATCGTCGGGGAACGGGGACAGAAGCTTTCCGGAGGACAACGACAACGATTGGCGATCTCCCGTGCCATTCTCAAAGACCCGCCGATTTTGGTTCTGGATGAAGCCACTTCTGCGGTGGATAACGAGACTGAGGCAGCGATTCAGAAGTCCCTGGCCAAGATTACGCAGAACCGGACAACGATCGCGATCGCTCACCGCCTCTCCACCATTCGCCAGAGTCACTGTATCTACGTGATAGAGGAGGGTCGAATTGTGGAACACGGAACCCATCACCAGTTGTTGAAGCTGAGCGGTATTTATGCCGGGCTTTGGCATGTGCAATTGGGGTGGGAATCCGATGTGGCTGATGAAGGTAGCGTAGGGGCGGTCGCGGACTAACACTGCGTGGCAGCGGACGGTCGAAAATCTTAGTGGTGAGTTCAAGGCTCACTGCCGCCGCTGCACTTCACCGTTAGCCCACACACCTTTTGTTATTTATAGTTGGAGAAAAACAATGCCTGAGTTAGAGTCTGCTACTGCAATACCTTCTGAACCTGGAACCCTAGAAAGAGAGATTTGGGGTAAATGCGTTGGTTTTGACAGAAGGGTTGCAGGAAGACGAGTGCGATTCACTGCTTGCGCTCGTGTGGTAGAGAGCAATGGAAAGTTCTTATTTAAACTATGTGGTAATGACAAATGCCTAAGCTGGAATCTTGCTGAGGGAGAGTACAGTGTTGGTATTGAAGTCGCAGGTATAGGAATAGATATCGTTGCCAAAATTAGTGAACTCACTATTACTGGTAGCTATATTTCTTTCAAATTAAATGTTGATGCCTGCTTCAACGTCATAAGGAGATTCTGTGCAGATCTTTTTGAAGAAACTGTTAGGATGGCCAAACTTGATAGTGACTTCAAGTCAAATGATGTATCTCTTCTAGCTGGCACATGGGTAATTAACTCCTCAAGATTAATTTGACCTACGTCCTGATGAAACTGAAGATTAGAGTTTGGTAGGGTGTATCCGCACCCCACCTATTCCAATGGTGTAGTTGCAGGTTAAACTGAAGACAGGTAAGCAAGATCCCCCTAATGCCTACGGTTCTACAGGTTGGTCCTTACAGTTTCATCTTTTTCAGTTCTGATAGAGGTGAACCTGCTCATATTCATGTTAAGCGCGACCGGCAGTTGGTGAAGTTTTGGCTGAGTCCTGTTTCTTTAGCCAAGAATCGAGGGTTCAAAGACCACGAACTAAATGATATTGCTCGGCTTGTGGAGGAACACGAACAAACATTGTTGGAGGCTTGGCATGACTACTTTGACGCTTGAAACAGAACCCCTTGCTGCACAAGTCAGAGTAACAGATGAGAAATTAGTTGTAGATTTGGTCGATGGACGAAGTTTAATCGTTCCTCTACATTGGTATCCCCGTTTACTGCAAGCTTCTCAAGAGGAAAAGCAGAACTGGCAACTCTTAGGAGATGGCTACGCAATTGAATGGGTTGATTTGGATGAACATATTGGTATTGAAGGTCTGTTAGCAGGTAGACAAAGTGGGGAGAGTCATCAGTCTTTTGAACGTTGGCTAGTGACACGAAGCACTTCTTCACAGCTAGAGCGGGCTAACAATTCAAATGTAGCGGACGGTTAAAAGTTGCTGGTGCTGAGTTCGAGGTTATCTGCCGCCGCTTATCTTGGTCGTTGTGCAGCTTAAGCCCTTGGTGAGGGCGTGGCTGTCTAGAAGCATCCTTCGAGGTGATACAAAACAGAATTTGGCCATGATAGTTTTTGAATCTAGTACTTCTTGAATAAAGAGATGAAGCCTCCGGAAGTGTTCCAAACTCAGCGTTTGTCCTTGTGTCCACCTATCATGGAAGATGCTGAGGTTATCTTCACTCAATATGCTCAAGACCAGGACGTTACAAGATATCTAACGTGGCAACCCCATATCGATATTCAGGACACTCAAAGTTACCTCCAGAAGTGTCTATCCAATCGAGAAAGCGGAGTTGATTTCCCTTGGGTCATCCTCTCAAAAGAAACACAGTTATTGATTGGCATGGTTGCCTTACGTTTCATGAATGGTGCTGCAATTGGTTACGTCTTAGCCAAACAATATTGGGGGCAAGGATATATGCCAGAAGCCGTTCAGTCACTTGTGGCCTGGGCACTAGCACAAGACAGTATATATAGAATCTGGTCTGTGTGTGACATCGAAAATCACGCATCTGCGCGAGTTCTAGAAAAAGTTGGGATGAGTCGTGAAGGAATATTACGGAAGTGGCTGAAGCATCCTAATATGAGCGATCAGCCACGGGACTGTTATATGTACGCCAAGATTAAATAATAGGAGGTTGTAGGAGGTGAGAGTTTAGCGATCGCTGTAGAATAAGGAAGTCAACTGCCCAATCTCACTATGAGCGAGACTGTCTATATAGAAACCAGCATTATTGGTTACTTGACCGCTAGAACCAGTAACAATCTCATTGTGATGGCAAATGTAGAAGCAACACGCGAATGGTGGGATACTCGTCGAACTCAGTTCGACCTCTACATTTCCCAAACGGTTCTAGATGAGGTTGCACGAGGTGACGCAGAGATAGCAAGTAGGCGACTGGAGATATTAAGCAATTTTCCATTGTTTGAAGTGGATGAAGCTGTCCAGGATTTGGCGATGCAGTTTCTCACAAAAAGCAATCTTCCGCCCAAAGCTGCCGATGATTCCCTCCATATTGCGGTCGCTACAGTCTATGGCTTGGATTATTTGCTAACGTGGAACTGTAAACATATCGCAAACGCTCAAATTCAGAAGAAGCTAGCTCAAATCAGCTTGGATGCTGGGTACGAGTTGCCTACGATTTGTACACCTTATGAATTAATGGGAGATTAAAAATGTGGAGAGATGAAGTTTTGGAGGAAATCTATAAAATACGAGAGGAACACGCAAAAGCATTCAACTACGATTTGAAAGCCATTTGTAATGACCTGCGGAAACGGCAAGCAGCAAGTGGTAGAAAAATCATTTCAAAACCTCTTCGGCAACCTCGCCAGCCGCATAACAAGTCGCTGCACCCGACCGGATAAAAGTTATCTGCTGAGAGCCAAGGGTTATTAGCGGCGGGTGAGCTTGGTCGTTAGGGTGGGATGGAATAGTTTCCAAAGGCTACAGGTATGGCTCCGGCGTCCAGTGGACAAACAGCGATCGTTTGCACAGAACGTGGATTGGCGATCGCTAGAACATAAATCCCCTTCTACAGTAGTAGAAATTAGCTGCCAGCAGGATGAATACCAAGTTTTAGACGGAGGTATGTCTTGAGATGGATTCCACACAAAGAATGGACTATCTTTACAAAGAATATACGCGCCTTAATGAAAAGGTTGAGGAACACATTAAACACTTGTATGAAGACTTCAAATTTCTTGGAGCAATTGGGGCAGTTGTAATTCTTTGGAAACCCATCGCTGATCTGATTGTGTTAGCAAATCCTAAAATGAATTATAGCAATCTCTTATTCCTCGGTTTCTTAAGCCTGCTCCTGACTGTGGTCATAATTGGTCTCATGAATCTAGTCAAACAATCCTACGTACTGTTCTGTGTCTCTAATCTTCAGGGATATGAAAAAGAAATTAGAAGAATACTTGATGAAGCAGGTGACGCAAAGATTTTTTGTCTAAATCTTGAAAAAGAAACGAAGTTTATTAAGACTTTTCGTTTAACATTTGGAGCATTTGCAGCAATTTCTGCCTTAGCAATCACCTGTATACCGTTTGTAGTTTTATTGAACTCCAATGTTCTCCATGCTTTGATCTATTTGTTAATCGCAATAATGGCGTTTACAGGCTATTTTCAGGTATTCCGAAGAATGGTTAAACAGTATTTCAACAAGGCAAATTTTCTCTAATTTTTTTAGAATGTCATCCTAAGGCTTATTTGGGCTGCCGATCTGGGCATTACAAGGCAACAGTGGATCTTCTTTCTCAGTCCTTATGCAGTTTTTTGGCGATCGCAGTCATTTTGTGGACGGTGCAGCATAACAAATCGTTGCAACGAAATTTTGTGAGCGGAATTAAAGATATTGGTTGAGTTGCTAAGTTTCTCCCCCCTCACAAAATCCGCTGAACTCAATCGTTCTACTGCTTCGTGCTAAGGCTTTTGTAGCCTCTGCGTCCAAGGTGCTTGACAGCAAGCATTGAACCAGAACTAGAGAACTGGAATCTTAATCCAGTTTTGTTATGGCTGGTAAATGCCAGATTGTAAAATAGAGGTAGTGAACCATTATTCTTGAGAAATCCATGTCTGCTGCTGCTATTGCCACGATTGTGAAGATGGTCGAATCTTTGCCCGATGAGTTGCAGGAAAGAGTTGTAGAACACATCCGAGACTACATTGCAGATCTAGAAGATGAAAAGCTTTGGGATGCTTCATTCCAACGGACACAAGGTAATCTAGTCGCGACAGCCCGGAAAGCGAAGCAAAAAATTGCAGCGGGACAATCAGTGCCGATGGACTATGAGCAACTATGAAGTCTGCAACGCTACTCTCTTTTTGGTCGAGATATCGAGAATTAAGCAGTTCCGTGAGGGCAGGGGCGCAAAAAGCATACCGACTTTGGGCAGAGAACCCATTTCATCCATCGTTGCATTTCAAGTACATCAACAGCGAGGAAGGCATTTGGTCTGTACGAGTGACACGAAGCCATCGTGCTCTTGGAGTCTTAGAGGGTGACACAGGGTTGTGGCAGAGTTAGTGACAGCCGCTCAATAGATCCGTTAGCCTGCCTGAGTTATCTGTTGGGATGCAGCGAAAGTTTATCTGTGAGATCCGATGCCCAGTTCGTAAGATTTTTAGTTGGGATTTGGTTTGGAAGTTTGGAACTTCTGAATTTCAGGTAGTTTCTGTAAACTACATTACAGTCAGCCAGACGATAGCCGATACGGACTTTCACCTTGATACCTTACTGAATCTACATAACCTTACCGTTGAAAGCTGTGTCCAAGGGGGGCAACAAGCTTTTCTAAGGCTGTGTTTCTAAATAAATCAGTGGCTTGTCCTGATTGCCAACAAACCAGCGACACATTCAATCAAAACTGGGATATTCGACCTCCAGGTCGGTGGGTTGAGAGAGGGCGACTGTCACGATACTAAATCAGCAGGAGTGCTTTATAGCTCAAAATTACTACTTATGGCCGCACTGGATATGGGGCCAAATCCCAGATCACGCTTCACTTTGTCTTCAGTAGGGTGTTGATTTGGGTAAAAATCTCCTCAAATAATTGAGGCGGTGCGCCGCCCGGAATCAGCAGGTCGTTCATGATGAAGGAGGGCGTGCCCTGAAGTTGGAGTTTTTGAGCGAGTTCCAGATCTTGCTGAATGGCGGCTTCGGCCTCGGCACTGGCGCGATCGCGGTTGAACTGTTCCATATCCAACTGCATGGCCTCGGCCAGTTCCAAGTAAAGGTCTTCTCCCAGCCGGGTTTGGTTGGCAAACAGGCCATCGTGATAAAGCCAAAACTGCCCCTGCTGCCCCGCTGCCCAGGCCGCTTTAGCAGAAGGTACTGCTTCGGGATGAATTTGGGTCAGCGGGAAGTGTTTGTAAACGTAGAGCAAATCGGCTTCGTGTTT
>Ga0224722_1001714_pt1 | contig 12018 bp, 9 predicted proteins | sample Balambano_FR1_Me_FD_161646 | JGI IMG/M metagenome (GOLD analysis project Ga0224722, IMG submission 161646) | Freshwater sediment microbial communities from Lake Towuti, South Sulawesi, Indonesia - Balambano_FR1_MetaG | ecosystem: Environmental > Aquatic > Freshwater > Lake > Sediment | place...
ATGGAAGACAACAAGCCCGTCATTCAGCAAGTGCATTGCGCTGTTGACTGCGGTATTGTCATCAACCCCATCGCCGCCACCAACCTCGCCGAAGGTGGCGTGGTGGATGGCATCGGTCATGCCCTCTACGGTGCGCTCACTCTCAAAGACGGTGCACCCGAGCAGCGCAACTTCGACAAATACCGCCTCATCCGCCACATCGAAGCCCCAAAATCCATCGAAGTCCATTTTGTAAAAAACAATATTGACCCGACCGGCTTGGGCGAACCCGTCAATCCGCCCATCGTGGGCGCGCTGGCAAATGCGCTGTACAAAGCAACGGGCAAGCGGTTTTATAACCAGCCGTTTTTGGGGGAGAAGGAGGTGTTGGGGTAGGAGTAATATCGAGCAACCGATTAGGAAGATTTGCCAAATCTTAAAGATTTGGTAAATCTTTCAATTGAAGTCCCTGCTATAGCTCAATGCGGCAGCACCTATAGCATATCAATCAAACATCCAGGCAATTATGTATATTATTAATGACAATATATACTTGCCTGCTTTGAAGTAACTCTTGTTTCCTGTATATTTAGATATCTTTGATAGCACATTCGGAATACCGAAAAGACCTATCCATAAAGCAAATGCCATTATAGTTAGTGTTATCCTTAAAACTACGCTAATTGTAAAAATCAGAACAACTAATATGCTCATCAATCCGAAAAATGATGACATGATACTACTAGCTAAAACTATCTTATTCTTATCCGTTGTAGGTGACTTAGGTATTGTTGAAGGGTCAGAGTATTTTATGGTTACATAATTTAACTTACTTAATGTTTTGTAAAAACTAGATATCATTCTATATTCAAAAAGTGGTAATTTCAGATAATAGTAATCCTTAGTGACAAAAACATTAAATAAGTTTGGTAATATGAAATTTAATTTTACAGAGACAAAAGCAAAAATCAAGTAAGTAAATATCATAAAAAAATAGGTCGCCAAATAATATATCCATTCAAAAGTAAATTGTTCGATCCACTTTATAACATACAATATTGATTTCCATATCAAATAAAAGATTAGAAGTACAACGCTGTAAGTACAAACTAATGAAACAAATAAAAACATTAAATTTTGTACTATTCTGATAAATTTAGAAAAGTATCCTCGCCATTTTATAAAAATATTGCTTGCTATTTCTAACCATCTTTTTTCAATTTTTTGAATTCTATCAGAACCAACTAAATCTTCTATTGAAAAAATCAATACTAAAGTAGCACAAATGAATTTAAACTCTGTCATTTCGCATAATTATGAATAAATTATCATTTCATATTGTTTGCTATTACTTATTCTGTAAGGGAAGATCCGGCTAGATAAAACGAAATTATATTATCAATCCTCCCATCCATTTGTATCCAATTGCACGATGCCCCTTGCCACCTCCCTCCTTTATTTACCTTTCTGCTTTTCAATCACTTCCCTCACCGCCTCCTCCGAAATACCCACCGATTGGGCGATCAGGCTGATAGCTATTCCATTATTATAAAAATTGATAATCAATCTATTTCTCTCCCGATTTCTTTCCCGACTTGTTGCTAATTCTATCCTACCTTTCTCGTCTTGCTCTCTGATACCGGCATAGATGTACGCATCATAGGCTTCCTTCGTCCAGTTGTGTTGGGCAGCTTCTTCGTATGCCGCTCGCAAACCTTCGTCCTCTACATTATCGGGTATGACTTCTAATTTATCTGCATTTTTAATAAAAAAAGTCCATTTATCAATGATGCTGTCTAATTCATTTACTTTTTTTGTAAATTTTGGCAATTCAATAAATCGAAAATTCATATCTTTAAAAACACACTCGCCCGTTTCTTCGTCCACGATCAAATGAGAGGAAAGGTAATTTTTACCTGTGAAATATTTAAAATCCAATACCCCGATGAAATAAACCGGGCGCAGTTTTGGGTACTCCTCGCCGATATGAATTTGCCCGGCGTAATCTTTACAGGTATAATACAGTACGCGCTTGTCGAACCCTGCCGGCTCGGCAACTTGCATTTCAACAATAAACGTGGCACCTTTTTCATCGGTCGCCTTTACATCAATAATGGAAGATTTTTCTCCGACGATACGAGGCAGTTGGAAAGGGTTGAGCAACGTCACCTCTCGCACGCGGTCTTGACCTTCCAAACCCAAAACCGCGTTTAAGAAGGAAATCAAGATAACTTTCTTGTGTTCATTACCAAATATCTTGCGAAAGGCGACATCGTTTTTTACATCCACGAATCTCATAAATTTGAACTCATTTTTTACAAAGATAAAAGAATAGGAAGAATAAACCAATTGGCATCGCCGCATCTATCCGATGGCAGCTCAAAAGGTATATTGCGTTATTAAAATTTCGCAAGTGTGAAACGGTAAGTGTAGGCAGGTGAGGTAAAAGTTGGAGTAACTGCCCCTTGCGGGGCAGTCTCTAACCCAAACAAATAAACACAAAATAGTAGATTTTTAATTGATTTTTTAGGGCTGCAATGCGGGGCTTAGATGTATTAGACATTGCTTTTATATATCGGCAAAAATAGGCGAAGAATGTTGTAAAATTCGGACGACTATTCTCAATAATCGGACAAATCGCATTTTTTTTGGTAAAAAATGAACAATTCTCTCTAAAAACTACGGTCGTTTTTTTCAATTCGTCCGTTATATTTATATTTTTGGTAATTAATCAAACCGGTTGATAACGCGCCCGGATTTCGCAAATTTTGAAGACTTACGAAACCACGTCCACCCTCTTTTACCTACTCCCCTGTTTTTCAAATGTGGGGCGAAGCGTGTTTTTCTGAAGAATGGATGGAGGCGTAAGATGCGCGATGCACTGCTGCTCTGCGGTATCATTGGTTTACACAAAAAAGAAAATAGTCATGAAGTTTGCCGTTTTCATAGGGTTGTTATGGTGGAGTGTACTGGTGCAGGCACAGTCCTACCAATGGAAAGTGCGCCACCTCAGCATGGAGGACGGCTTACCCAACAATTTTGTGGGCGGCACCTTGCAAGACCAGGAGGGCTTTATGTGGATGGCGACTAACTACGGCTTTTGTAGGTTTGACGGGCTGCAATTTCAATACCACCATCAACACACGGATAATCAACTGAGTGGCGCAAGCTATAACCGGATTCGCTCCATTTATCAGGATAAAACGGGTAAAATATGGTTGAGCTACCTGACTCGAAATGCGTTTCAAAGTGACGAAGTGCGGCTCATAGAAATTCACGACCCAGTAAGCGGCACAACCCTCTCATTTGACGCTTTTTTTAAAAATAAGGCTCCTTTTGCAATGCGTGATATAGCCGTGGTAGCAGGTTATACTTCTGCTGCGCTGTGGATTGCGACGGTGAAAGGCGTTTTATACCGCTACGACGGTGATTTTCATAAAATAGGAACGCTGCCTGCCACTTCCTTTTACCTGCCCAGTTTTTTTTATAAAAATATGATTGCCGGTGATAAAGTCTTTTGGAATATTGACGCTGCCAATAAGCGGCTTTATGAGATGACGACTGACGGCAAACTGCGAACCTACCCGCTAAACGGAAAATTTGAACAGGGCTGGGTGGATCAAGATGGCACGTTGTGGATGGCACCTCTTGACCGGTGGGAAATCTGGTCGAAAAAACCGGGGCAGCCCTTCCAAATCCTGCCGCTTGGTTTGAACCCCGCTTTACTCAAAGACGGACGACCGGTAAGTATCATCCGAGATCATGCCAAGCGGCTGTGGCATATTTGCGGCGGGCAGATTGTTGTGTTTGACCACCGGGGGCGGTTGTTGTTGAGTGCTTCAAAAGACCAGCCCTTCCGTGCTGCTCAAATTCACGGGGCGATGCTCGACCGGCAGGGGCAGGTGTGGTTGCATACCAACAACGGTGTTTTTGTGGTCAGTATTTATCAGTCGCCGTTTCAAAATTACCTGACCGGCAGCATTCAGGACATTCGGGGCATCATTGCCGAAACGCCCAACCATATTTATGTCAATCGCTTAGCATTATTTGAAATCAAAGACACCGCCCCGCCGCGCTCGCTTACGCCCTCGGTGTATGGCTTGGGTAATTTGAAAATCGGTGCGCATATTTGGCTGGGTTCTTACACCCCGGCGGTATTTCAGTACGACCTCCACCGCGGCACGCTAAAAAAACTGCCCATTGACACCTCACAAACCACCCCACTAGCTTATGCCGCTACTTTATATCAATCCAAAAAAACCGGGCGCATTTGGCTGGGCGGGTATCGTTTTTTAGGCTATCTCAATGCTGCTCATAACCAAGTAGAAATTTACCGGCAATACAATCGATTCACGCAGTTGCAAAAAGGATTTGTACAATTTTTTTACGAAAATACAGCCGGTATCTGGCTTTGCACCGAGCATGGGCTTTACTTGCTGGATGAGCAAAAAGGCATCATGGCGTATTATGGCGACGTTTTTCCTTTTAAAGATTTACTGCATTTGCACGAGGATAAAAACGGTATTTTTTGGATTGCCACCCGGGGCGGCGGATTGCTACGCTGGGACCGGACGCGGAACCGGGTGCAACAGTTTCGGCAGCAAGATGGTTTGTCGAACGATGTACTCTACGCCGTGTATGAAGATGCCTATGGCTACCTGTGGCTGCCGAGCAATTATGGCTTGATGCGCTTTAACAAAACGACGCATGAAACCACCACGTACCTCCCCAAAGACGGTATTCCAAACCAGGAATTCAACTACACCTCGCATACCCAGGCACCCGACGGGCGGCTGTTTTTTGGAAATTTAGGCGGTGTCACAGCTTTTTATCCAAAAGATTTTATAAAAAACACCGTTACAAATACCCCGCTGCGCATCACCGCTTATGAAAAATCGGACAACAACGGGATGGTTAAAGATCATACCCGGCAGCTGTTGTCAACCCAACAAATTGTGCTGCATCCGGGCGAGCGTTCCTTCACCCTCAAAGTGGCGCTGCTCGAATACATGAATACGCAAAACAACCGCTACGCCTACCGCATTGAAGGCTTGAGCCGGGACTGGACGTATCTTTCTGACCAAGTGCTGCACATCGGCGGCATTCCGTATGGCGAGTACACCCTGCACATTCGCGCCAAAACCCACAACGGCACCTGGTCCACTTCTGAATTGCACCTGCCCATCCGCGTACAAAAACCTTTTTATTTGCAAACCGGGGTGATTGCCCTGGCTGTTATCACCGGCATTTTACTCCTGGTGTTTTTTCGATACCGGCATATTTACCGACTAAAACAGGCAAATCTTAATTTGGAAAAAGAAGTGGCACGGCGTACGGCAACCATCAAGCAGCAGGCGCAGGAGTTGCAGGCATTGGACAAACAAAAATCGCGCTTTTTTCTCAACATCGCCCACGACCTGCGCACCCCACTCACGCTCATTACCACTCCGCTCAACTTGCTGTTAGAACATCCGTTGTCCGCCGAAAAACAACGGTATTATTTGCAATCCATTCAAAAAAGTACCCGTCAACTCCTCGGATTGGTGGAAAGTGTGGGTGACTTGTTTCAATTGGATGCCCGACAACTGAAATTGCAGGAAAAACCCCTTGATTTTTTTCGGGTGGTGCAAGGCATTTTTGCCATGTACGAATCGCACGCACAATTGCATCGAGTTGAGTACACCCTTGATTATCAGCCTGATAGAAAATTGCATTTGCTATTAGACCAGCCGAAGTTTGAAAAAATAGTACACAATCTGATTGCCAATGCCTTCAAATTTACAACGACAGGTGGCAAAATCGGCATACAAATCACCGAGCAACCCGATACCCTCACGCTCCACGTCACCGATACGGGCACCGGCATTCACCCGGAGGATTTGCCCCGCATTTTCGACCGTTATTTTCAATCCCAGCAAGCCAACGCGCCTTTGCAGGGTGGTTCGGGCATTGGGCTGGCAATTGTGCAGGAGTATGCGCAGCTAATGCAAGGCAAGGTGGAAGTGACGAGCCACCCCGGTAAAGGAAGTACATTTACCTTCCAATTTCCCAAAAAATCGGTATCTCTGCTCCCCACTTCGCTTCCTGATACTGCGCTTTTGCCCACTGCCTCTTCTCCGCTGCCGCCGCCCACCGCTCTCAACGGTAAGCAAACCGTGCTGGTGGTAGAAGATAACGTTGCCATGCAGGTGTTGCTGTGCGATATTTTACAAGCGCATTACCGGTGTTTGCGGGCAGAAAATGGGGTCGCTGCCTTAGAAATATTGCAGCAACAGCCCGTTGACTGTTGCATTACCGACCTGATGATGCCCCAGATGGATGGTTTTGAACTGGTGGATGCCTTGAAGAAAAATTCGCGCTGGCAATCCGTTCCCGTCATTGTGCTAACGGCACGCGCCAATGAAACCGACAAACTGCAAGCCCTGCGCATGGGCATTGATGATTATTTGTACAAGCCTTTTTCACCGGCTGAATTACTCACGCGGGTACAAAATCTGCTGAACTATTATGAAAACCGACGCACACAACGACGTTTGGATCACCTCGTACAAGAGCACCTGGAAAGTGCCGACCACGTATGGCTTCAACAAGTGGAACAATGCGCCCTGCGCCTGCTCGGCTCGCACCCTGGTTTTACGCTTTTTGACCTGGCGGCGGGCGTGAGCCTGAGTGAGCGGCATTTGAGAAGACGAATTCAGGAGGTGACGGGCATGGCTGCCAATGAGTACCTGCGCGAAATTCGGCTGCAAAAAGCCAGGCAACTCCTGGAACACAGAGCCAAAAACACCATCGCAGAAGTGTCTTACGCCATCGGTTTTTCCTCGGCGGGCTATTTTACCAAAGTTTTCACGGAGCGATTCGGCAAAAAACCGGCAGATTATTAGTGATGCAGATTGAAATCTGCTATTTATAAAATGTATCATCCATCCCATTTCACCCGCCAGCCCTTTATCAGCAGCCAAAACATAAATACGATTTCGCCCAAAAAGGTGAAAGACACGAAGCTGATATTAACAGTTGGAAATAAAAAAGGCTTCAAAGTATTCACTAAGTAGCCCAACCCATTTACAATCAACAATATGCCGAATAATTTGGGTATGTAAGAAGACTTTACTGCCAAATAACCGAGTAGAATAAGATGTAAGCTAAAAAACACAAATCCGAATTGCCATTGCGATTTGAAAGCATTCAAATAATGCGCAATTTGCAAATTATTACTTTCATTATCTAACAGGAATCCCGTGGGAGCGTGTAGCATGCGATAAACACTCACCAGATTTAACAGCGCAACGAACGCAACCACCGTATAAACCACCCGAAACCACGCGGTGAGCAAGGACCCTTCCGCATTCACCGGCTTTAAGAATAGGTGTAATGACCATGCCACCACAATATCAAGAACAAAAGTAAGGAGATACCCCATGATGCAGATGAGAAATAAACCTTTTTGTGTGGAAAGATTCTGAACCGTGTCGCTCAAATTGCCCGAAACGACTAATTTCGGGTAAGCGTACATTTCGGCAATAGGCGCTGCAATGACCATCACCAGCAGGCAAAAGCCGGAAATCAAGGCAGCCGTTTTTAGGGAGATGGAGTTGGAGGGTGTTGGTGGCATTTTATTTGATTGATTCGTTTTGGAGCCTTAGTCGGTGCAACTACAGGTGCGGCGCATAACTTTGATAGTCATATTTGGTAGCTACACGTAGTTACACGCAGCCTTTATTTTTCTTTTATTATTTTTATGATTTCTTTTACTAATTCAGGAAGGTTATTTTTTATAATTTGCCAAACTTCTTCTGCATCCACTCCAAAATAATCGTGCGCCACCATGTTTCTGAAACCCTTAATTTTTGTCCAAGGGATTTGAGTCTCTTTTTCTTTCAATTCATCTGTTAACCTTCCAACTGCTTCCCCAATTATTACAAAATTCATCAATACGGCATCAAATGTTTTTTCATCTGCAAAAAAAGCATCGGTGTCCCAAATATCATGAACGAATTTTTCGATTTTCAAGCAACTGTCAATTATTGCCAATAGATTTGCTTTATCTTTTTCAGACATAAATGGCAGATTGAAGTATTTGGTTTTTGAAATACGGTTTGATGTATTTTTCTCTGCACAAATCCACTTCTCTATTAAACCTTTTGGCGACCAAATCTTTAATTTTTGATTTCTTTTCTGCTAAATTTTGGGTGTTGGGCTGAAATTCAACAATCAAATCAATATCACTGTCTTCCGTCCCTTCATTTCTTGAAAACGATCCAAACAAACCAATCTTAACCAATTGATATTCAGAAAACAATAAATCTTTGTTCTCTGTCAAAAAGGACAATATATCTTCTTTTTTTATCATTCGTTTTTAAAGTTAATAATTTTTTTCTTTTTCTGTTTGTATATAAAGTCTTTTGCAGCCGTTGTTCCGTTCCTCTCCTCGTGGCGGCATGGGCAGTTATACTTTGTTGGTAGTCGTATTTTATTGACTTTGAATTATGATAAATTTCTTATTTCTATAGATTCTAACCAGATTGCCGGTTTATTTTTGTCGGTAAATGTTAATAGAAAACCATCTTGTTGTTTTTCTTTACGAATCACAAATATTTCGGTTGATTCTCCCATTACTTTATTTCGTAAATAATTTTCTATTCCTATCTCAATCAAAAGACCTTTATCTCGCCATTTTAATATCTGAAAAAAGATGGGGCTGTTGTAATAAAAAGGTAATAATACAACAGAAAGATTTTTATCTAAATATTTTTCACTTGATAAATCTAATCTTCCATCAAAATCAGTTATCAGAGTATCCTGTACACCAATGCTTACATTTTTCACTAAAACCGGTGCATACTGCATATCTTTAAATGTCAAAAAACCGATATTTTTATTATCAATCGTGATGCTATTTTTAAAACTCGGAGGTTCAGAATTTAAATATTTTAAAATTACGGTATCTTCATTAAAAGAATAAATCCCTGCTCCATATTGACCATAAACTGGCTCCGTAAAAATGAATGTATTATCTGAAAACAATTCAAATCTAGATTGCGGAGAACCAAAACCAACTTGGCACCAACTATTGCTTGGTATTCTTACATAAGTTATTTCACCGTAACGATTCTGCCCAAGCAGTGAATCAATATTACACAAAAAAATTAGAAAAATATTTAATATCTTAATCAGTAAGTTAATGCTGTATTTATGCTCAATTTTCATTTGATCCTTTTTTGGCGCAATGCTCACCACAAACCCTATGCTGCCGCCGCGTACTCCGTAAATTGCCGATACTGCGGCGGCTGAAAGCCCGGGACAATATCCCTTTTATGGTGCCGTGTATTGTACATCGTCAAGTCCTTGCTGAGACTCGGGCGGACGGAGATTTAAGGTGCATACTTATAGCTGGGGTGTTCGCCGCATTTCATCTTGTTGTATAAGTGTCCCGACTTTTCTCTTTCCATAACAAGTGTTTAATGGACAGACTAATTATGATTCCTAAAACAAACATAACATAGTCTTCTATTCCATTATTTTCGGAAAGAAGTAAAAAAATCACCAGTAATACTGCAAGTACTGGACCAATCCAGCGGCTTATGCTTGGAAGAAGAATTAAAAAAATACCTGTCCCTCCTATAATAGGTGTATAACCGGAGTTCTTTACAGCATCTCCAAAGAACAACAAAGATAGTAAAGCCCCTATTGTTATTATCCATCCCATGAGGCGCAGAATTTTTGCGAAAGAAGTTTTTTCATATTTAACTTCTGTATAGGTGTAAGGTTTGCTGCGTTCTCTAGAAGTGCGCAGAGCCTCTGATGCTTTTTCTTGACGCTCCTGTTCGCGGTTGTAATGTTCAATATACTCATCCTTTTTTTGCTGAAGGCGGTCATAAAGATTATTATCATCACTCATTGTTAATATTTCAATTTAATATAATTAAATTTATAAATATTTTTATGCTTTATTTACTTTCATACGCAGGGGCAACCAATAGTACATAGTACATTACTACATCTAATCATTCCCACTCAACCCGTACTGCGCCAGCACGTCCTTCGGTACGCCCGTCCATACGTTGGCTTGGTTGCCGAGGTAGCCGAGGTCGCGGAAACCCATTTCGGTGGTGTAGAAGCCGGTCATCGTGAGGTCGCGCAGGAGGTTGAAGAAGGACACGCCCTGGGTCATGGCGGGTTTGGCCTGCTCCGGGTAGGCGATTTCGTCCGCGACTTGGAGTTGTTGGGCGGCGGTGCATTCTACAAAAGGCTTGCCAAAGCGTTTGCGCATTTGGTTGTTGAGCCACATCAGCCCGCCGCGCAGGGGCGTTTGATAGTCGGGACGGTCTTTCGCCATAAACTCGATGAACGCCGGTACGCCCGCCTGCGAAGCACTGCCCGAGGTGGCATCGGCTGGCAGAATGATGTCGCAAAGTGCCGTGATGGTGGCGAGTTCTTGCGGGGTGAAGAAGGTTTCGGATAGCAATTTGGCATCGCGCTCCACCTCTTCGGGGGTGCGCCCGGGGGCGGGTTTTTTCTTCTTTTTCTTTTTGGCAAGGTCTTCCAAACTTTCCGGTATGCTGGTTGGATGGGCATTCATACCCGTTGCGGTCACGCCAATGCCGAAGGTGGTGAGGGTGATGTTGCGGAGGAGGTCACGTCGTTTCATGTTAAAATTTTTTTTATAACAACTAAATATTAAGCGTTATAATTTAATGAGCTGCTCACAGCTTGATTTTTGTACTTTATTGCCTGGTCTTGCTGCATTGTGCTTGATTTCTGTTACTTTTTTTCATTGCCAAAAAAAGTAACCAAAAAAGGCTAGGCTAATCAAACTCCCTCCGGTCGAACAGTGATTAGCCGCCCTCCCGCGCCGAGTATTTCAAGACAAAATATTATCTATTGATTACCTACATTTTCAAATTCCGAACATTGACGCATGGGGCATTGGCACATCGGCACATCAGCAAATTAGCACATTACAACTGGTTCGCTTTTTTCTGTTCTACAATGTACTCCGAAGTGCGCATCGAAGCGGCGAGAATCGTCCAGGTCACATTTTTATCGCCTTGCGAGACGAAGGGCGCGGCATCCACCACGAAGAGGTTTTTCACGTCGTGGGCTTGCTGCCATTGGTTGAGGGCGGATTTGTTGGGGTCGTTGCCCATGCGCACGGTGCCGATTTCGTGGATGATTTTACCAGGTGCTTCCAAGCCGTAGTTGGTTTCGGGTCCGGGTTTGGGTCCTTGCGGAATACCACCCATTTCGATGATGATTTGCTCGAAGGTGTCTTGCATATGCTTCGCCTGCTTGATTTCGTAGTCCGACCATTTGTAATGAAAACGCAGGGTTGGAATACCATATTTGTCCACGCGGTTGGGGTCAATTTCGCAGTAGTTGCTTTCGAGCGGCACGGGCTCTCCCCTACCTGCCATGCCGATGTAAGCCCCGAAAAAGCGACGGGCATCTTCCTTCAAACGCGAGCCGTAGCCACCTGCGGGTTTGGTAGAGCCGTCGGCGTAAGCGTACTTGCCGTTCGTGCGTTCCATGCCCATGCCGAAACCAAAGCCCGGCATATTCATACCACCGCCGTACTCGATGTGGTAGCCGCGCGGGAAGTCGAGTTTGCTGTTGTCGAGCCACCAGGGGGTATAGACGTGCATACCGCCCACGCCGTCTTCGTTGTAGCGTTTGCGATTCATGAGCATGGGGATGAAGCCGCCGCGACTGGCACCCGTCGAGTCATTCAAATACTTACCAATTACGCCGCTCGTATTCGCCAAACCTTGCGGGAATCGGGTTGATTTAGAATTTAATAGAATGCGAGACGACTCACACGCCGAAGGTGCCAGCACCACAATTTTTGCCCGCACGCCCACCTCTTCCAGCGTGGCGGTATTGATGTAAGAAACCCCCGTTGCCAAGCCCGTTTGCGCATCGGTGAGGACTTCGCGTACCATCGCGCCATTTACCAACGTAAGATTACCCGTTTTTAAAGCCGGAATGACTAAAACAGACGACGAGGAAAAATCGGCGTAGGCGATGCAGCCGCGATTG
>Ga0224722_1001715_pt1 | contig 12010 bp, 13 predicted proteins | sample Balambano_FR1_Me_FD_161646 | JGI IMG/M metagenome (GOLD analysis project Ga0224722, IMG submission 161646) | Freshwater sediment microbial communities from Lake Towuti, South Sulawesi, Indonesia - Balambano_FR1_MetaG | ecosystem: Environmental > Aquatic > Freshwater > Lake > Sediment | place...
TTAACAGCGGTTTGACAATATTTGGAAAGGACAGTAGCATTGAGACATCTTTTTTCAATTATTAGGGGTCAGAATACAACGTTCTGTCCCCTTTTTTGCTGTCTTAAGCTTTCTTTCAACACTTCTGATTGTTGATATGATTAATCGATGTAAACTTCAAGATAGTATTAATTCTGCTACTTGCTCACCCGAACAACTGATAGAATGCTTGCTCACGAAGGGATTAATCGTGCAGGTGAAGGCATAAATCTATATAGCAATCTGGCTTGATTCCCTCTAAGTATACTGGGACTGAAGCTCAAGTCATGTGGGAATTCGGTTCCCGCAACTTTTCAAAAATCAAATTGGATTCCTATAGTGGTTTTGCTAATAGAGAGCGTGTCACCTTCTGCGTAGGAAAAAATAAATGAAAGAACTCCCAGTAGCAGGTGATGCGTCATGACTCCTAAAGAAGAGCAAGCTGTTGCATATCATGTCCGGGAACTAGCCAAGCTGTTGTACAAGGATGCCGACACAAGCCGGATGAGCAGCTTAGGAGAAATTGAAGCAGTTGTGCGAGAGCAAGTACAGAAGCACATGACACCATAGATGGGCATTTTTTATTGAAACAGTTACAGGCACCACCAATGTTTCCAGTTTGGAGACTTACCCAACTAGCTACGATGCCAGCGGGTAACACCACCGGGTTGATCAATCAGGGCAATGCCTTGTGCCTGCAACGCATCCCGGATGCGATCGGCTTCAGCAAAGTTCTTGGCGCGACGAGCAGCATGACGCTGTTCAATCAGTTGCTCAATATCAGCATCCATAAGTCGATCTGAATTAGCGCCTTCTGCTTCTGTCTTGGAAACAGCTAAACCCAAGACTTGCGCCAGGGAAACTAGGGTTTGCCATTGGCGTTGCAAGTGCTGTACAGGAACAGTAACTGTGCCCTCATGCACCAAGCGGTTTCCCTCGCGCCGCAGATCTTTTGCCAGTTCAAACAAGACAGACAGGGCGATCGGCGTATTAAAATCATCATCCATTGCCTGATTGAACCGTTCTACTGCGCTACTGTCTAACTCAGACAGCATGCTGCTCAGCCGTGGCAATGCGGCTGCATCCGTAGTGTCTACGATCCAAGTGCGATCGCTAGTCCATTCTGGCAATTGAGCAAAGACCGTTTCCAGGGCGATCGCCTCTTGCAGGGTTTTCCAGCCACTGGCCGCCGCCTCGATCGCCTCAGCGGTGAAGTCAATCGGCTTACGGTAGTGGGCTTGCAGTATGAATAGGCGAAACGCCACTGCATCGTAAGCATTCAGCACGTCACGAGTCAGGCGAATATTGCCAATCGACTTGGACATCTTTTCCCCATCCAAGTTGACAAACCCGTTATGCATCCAGAATTGGGCTAGTGTTTTGCCTGTCACGGCTTCGCTCTGGGCAATTTCATTTTCGTGGTGAGGAAAGGTCAAATCAACCCCACCCGCATGAATGTCGATTGTCTCGCCCAGGTTATCTCGCACCATCGCCGAACATTCAATGTGCCACCCAGGACGACCGGATCCCCAAGGAGAATCCCAGGCGGGCTCACTGGGCTTGGCAGCTTTCCAAAGGGCAAAGTCGAAGGGATCTTTTTTCTTAGGATCTTCGTCTTCTACTTCTACCCGCCCACTCGCTCCGGCCTGCATTTCTTCTAGCTTGCGTCCAGAGAGCTTACCGTATCCAGGGAACTGACGCACCGCATAGTAGACATCGCCACCTGCCGCATAGGCACAGTTACACGCTTGCAGCTCACCAATCAACTGCTGAATACTACCAACCGATTGGGTGGCTCTGGGATAAACATCGGCGCGAAGAACATTGAGCCGATCGGCATCTTCAAAATACGCGGCTATGTAGCGATCGGCAATTTCCTGCATCGTGGAGCCTTCTGTTTCAGCCCGCTTCAGAATTTTGTCGTCAATGTCTGTAAAATTCTGCACATACTTGACGGCGTAGCCTAACCACAGCAGATACCGCCGTACCACATCAAACACTACAAAAACCCGCGCATTGCCTACATGGAAGTAGTTATAGGCGGTAATGCCGCACACATACATGCGTACCCGACCTGGTTCGATCGGCTCAAAAACTTGCTTGCTACGGGTCAGCGTGTTGTAAATCGTCAGAGGCATGGGTTGGCGATAAGAAGGAGGTTAAGCACGACGACCGATCGCCGTTTGAAACGTAGGCCAAAAATCTGGTGGAGATAGGCCATCACCACAGGGTAGCCACTTAGATCAACTCCCGGCATCATTTCTAGCTTGACAAGCTCGTAGGGAAGACCGACTCCCTCCAGGTACCAGTGCACAATCAACGCACGACTAAATTTACCCCCATAGAGCTTCAGCATGAGCTTCTCCTCAACGGTTGCTCTTGTAGTTTAAGGCTGATTACAGCACTTTATGGGTGTATTCATGCTGCTTCACGTTATCTTCGGTACGAACAATGCGCTGAGAGTTAAGCACGCGCTTGCGCTCTGTCGAATGGTTGAAGTCGCACCGCACTTCCCCCAGTGGAATCAACGTTTGGGCAGTGGCAGTTGCTTTGTATGTCCGAGCCGCTGCGATCGCCCGGAAAACAAACTCATCACAAAACTGGGCTGTAGCTGGAAACTGCGTTGGAAGATGGGGTAGCTCATCATTCAAGAGAGCACCCAGCGTAGTAGCTAGTGCCATGCTGTAGGAAGTCGGAACACCTTTGACGATCGTCTCCAATGACGCGGATGGAATCGGTTCTACCACCTGAACTTCATGAACCTCGCCATCTTCTTTGACAAAACATGTGGCAAGTCCCACAACCAGATAATCCTCAGCGGACAAGTCAGGGGCATTAGCCGTTGATAACACAGTAGTCATAAACCTTCGTAAATAGAACAGAACCAACTTAGTGGAACATCGTTGCATTCTACCAAGTCTTGTTGAGTGATTTGGGCGATCGTCTATCCACTCGTTTCATAACGCTAACAATCAAAGGTTTCGGAAATTGAAACCAGCATGAGTGTAGTTCTCCAACAAGGGAATCTGATAGTAAGTCCAGTGACCCTTTTGCATACGATCAACGTCTAACTTACATAGCTTACTGGCACGTTTAGACACATCGGTAACTGACACATGCAAGAACCAATGCCCGATGGGATTTCCGTAGGATCAAATCACAGACGCAGTAAAGGGATCATGAGTTTTCCTAAATCATCTGGTCATCTAAAGAGCACAACACGTAGGAATCGAGCCAAAACCTTGCTACGTGAGCCAAGTGCCGCAGTAGGGCAATCGTATCGTTCCTTTTACCCCAAGTTGACCCGCTTCAAATCAACTCTTCCAACTACGCATTCTCCTAATCAAGTCGGTTTGGAGACGCTGAGTCAGGACGATCGCAATCTTTTGCTGCGGCAACAAGCAATTAGTAAGGCGCAAGCTGGAGCATGGATAGAAGCCCTGGAGCTATTTGATTTGCTAATTAGGCGAGACTCCAGCAACGCCAGTGACTATAGCAACCGAGGGCTGGTGTATTTTAAGATAGGTGACCTTGATCAAGCTCTGGAAAACTACAATCAGGCGCTGAGCCTCAATTCTCGACTAGCCAAGGTCTACAACAACCGTGCAAATTGCTACGCTTCAATGGGTAACTTAGCTGCCGCGATCGCTGACTATGATCAGGCGATTGACCTTAACCCATTTGATCTGCATCCGCGCATTAATCAGGGCATTACTCTGCGAGATTTGGGAGCTTACCAGCGTGCAGTCGAAGTATTTGACCTCGCTCTACAATTCAGCAAGTTGGGCAATGCCTCAGATATGACCAATACGCTTGTAGGGCATATCTATGCCGAACGAGGCCGTACTCATCACCTTCTTGGTGATTGGAATTGTGCTATGTCAGATTACCAGCAGGCTCTCGCCATTCTTACAACTGACACAGGCTCCTATCGTTTGCAATGCCAAGTAGGCATATGGCTCAGCGAATTGTTGGATTGCTCAGCGATCAGTTAATCAAAATTACACACAATCCAGTCACCATGGTAGCTAAGAGCAAAAGCGGCGTCTCCTAACCGCAAGCTTGACGCTAAATGTTATCTGCAAACTTATTTAAGGAGCTTTTGCCTTGACTTTCGCGGGAGCGGTAGGCTTGGGGGATGTCCAAACAATCGGGCGGCGCTGCGGGTCGATGCGATCGCTCTGTTCCTGCATAATTGTGCGTGCCTGATGCGGGTCAAAGTAGTAGCTAAATTCGGTTCTAACCCTTTGAACTCGGTCAGATGTAGACTTGACCGTGGCATTTAGCTCTTGCAGTTTGCTTTCTTGAGCTTGGTTGTAGGGCAGTAATCTAGCCAGAGCAATGATAGCAGCGGCTGAAACTAACACATTCACTGCCAACTTCAGCGTGATTTCATAGGCCAAAGCTCGATGACGCTGCTGAGGTTGGCGCAGCGTATGCTTCGGATGAACCCGCTTGGGGCGCGAGGATTGGTAGTGAACAGGAGACTTCAGAGCATGCATAGCAAACCTTTTCAGTAAGAAAACGAACCCTAAAAATAAAAGCTGTGGGTGAACTGAGTGAGTCTGCACTATAGAGTACACCCACAACCTCAATTTGAACTCGTGCCAATTGTAAAGTATTGGCTAATCAACAGATTACTTATACAGCTCTGTCGAAAGGCGGAATGCCAAAATGCCTGGGATTAGAGCAATCACTAGAGCCATTAGAACCTGGAATTCGGATAATGCCATGATGTCACAACTCCTTTTTTAGTAGCCATCAAAACGGATCGTTCCTCAATCTCTCTTAAAATGCCCAGTTTGGGAACAATTTGTTACAACGTGCAATACAGCGATCGCCTACATTAAGCCTGCTCTCTGACCCACAAAATCAGCCGTTTAGTTAGGGATTATGCCGCGCTACGATTTAACCTGTCTTGCCAACACCTTGAGCTACGAGTACGGTTAATTCACCAGCTAATCCGGTCGGAATTGATAGCAAAAAAACAGGTTAAAACGTTAGGCTGAATGGAGAAGGATAATCAAACACAGCTCGTTTAGAGTTTGTGTCATCAGGTTCAGTGCTGGACGATCGCCTGATTTTGAATACATCTGTTCAGATGCCTTCGGCTGCTGAGAATACCCTGGATCCAAATTCAAGCTTGTCTGTTGATTTACCCCTGCTTTCAATGATTGATCGACTTTTAGAACTCTCCCCTAATTTTGGCCTAGACACTCTTCTGCTCTTGACTATCTTGGTGTCTCTAGAGGCTGTGTTATCTGCTGACAATGCCATCGCTCTGGCCGCACTGACACGCGGTCTGCCTGATGTCAATTCGCAGCAAAAGGCTCTCAACATCGGTATGGCATTAGCCTATGTGCTGCGGATGGTGCTGATTCTGACGGCTACCTGGGTAGTTAAGTTCTGGCAGTTTGAACTGGCAGGCGCGCTCTATCTACTATGGTTGGTCATTCAGTATTTCACATCAAACGAGCCTGAGGAGGTTAGTGCAGAAACTCACCATACCTCTCGCTTTTCTAACCTATGGCAAGCCATTCCAGTCATTGCGTTGACCGACTTAGCCTTCTCTCTAGATAGCGTCACAACGGCGATCGCAATATCACAGGAAACCTGGATCATTTTATTGGGAGCCACGATCGGCATTGTCATGCTGAGGTTTATGGCGGGGCTATTTATTCGCTGGCTACAAGAGTTTACTCATTTGGAAGATGCTGGCTACATAACTGTGGCACTTGTGGGGTTGCGACTACTGCTTAAGGTAGTAAATGACGGCTTTGTACCACCAGAGTGGCTGATGATTACGCTAATTGCTGTCACCTTTGCCTGGGGCTTTTCTAAACGCAATGCTGTTGCAGAAGAAGCGATTTCTGAGGCAATCATCCCAACGGAGATAGAAACGTTGCCTACTGTCGAGCAGCCAGAAGAAGATCCGATTGAATCCATTAATTAACTCAAGACAAAACCACCAAAACCTGATGAGTAGGCAAACGGTGCGCTTACCTACTCATTACTATGGTGGCTCGGCGTCAGGTCAAACAGTGCTGAGCATGTCTGGTCACTACTCGTGAATCCACGACATCAGCGTGGGCTGCCAGTTGCAAAGTTCCTCTTCCTTGAACCAAAGAGCAATTTCCTGCTGTGCAGTTTCTGGTGCATCTGAGCCGTGAATCAGGTTGCGACCTACATTCACACCAAAGTCACCTCGAATAGTTCCAGGCTCGGCATTGAGTGGGTTAGTAGCACCAATAATTTTGCGGGCTGAAGCAATCACGCCGTCTCCTTCCCAGACCATAGCAACTACTGGACCAGAAGTAATAAACTCGACCAATCCCTTGAAAAAGGGTCGTTCCTTGTGAACGCCGTAGTGAGTTTCTGCAAGTTCTCGACTAACATTCATTAGCTTGAGGCCAACCAGTGTAAAGCCTTTGGTTTCAAAGCGCTGGATAATTTCTCCGATTAACTTGCGTTGGACGCCATCGGGTTTAATTGCCAAAAAGGTGCGTTCCACAACTAGCTCCTAAGGGTTCACTCAATTCCATGGCTAGATTAGCAGCGATCGCCCCCCCACGCTTAGCCATCAACAAAGAATTCGCTCCAAGAACCTCTCCAGATTCCCAGTTCTAGACTCAGCTTCTGCCAGTAGAGTGATTATCATACGAAAAGGATGATAACTCTTCATACAACCCTGGTTTTGATCAAGATGCATGCAACATCTCAGTTTGACATGGTTCACTATCCTGCTAAGACAATCGCGCGTGCTGAGCGAGCCATGCGCTGTGCACCATTTTATGTGACACTTTTTGCGCATATGGTGTACGCAAGTGTTGCACTGCCAGCGATCGCAGGATCTAGCGGTGTGCGTCATCGTTACACACGGCGGTTGCTGTCCGAATTAACTGTTGAAAGCGAGTTAATGTGGTTAATTCAAGTTGGGTTGTTGCGACGCGAGGTTGATGGCCAGGGGTTGACTGATAGTTTTCGGGTAACGCCATTAGGACGACAACTGGTACAGCGCTGGCAACAGGCTTCCGATCGTGATTACTTACCTTCTTGGAGAGATCGCCTCTATAATGCCTGCAGTCGCTGGTTGCGATTCTCCTTTTAACCTGGGGTACCCTAGTGGCATCTCTGGTTAGTTAGGCTAGGGGCTTGACAACGGTTCTCGCGAGGATTGGTGTAATGAAAGCCATGATGGTTGTGGGAACCACCTCCCACGCAGGCAAATCGCTGATTGTGAGTGCTATTTGTCGAATTCTGAGCCGCCAAGGCTGGCGAGTTGCGCCGTTTAAGGGTCAAAACATGGCATTAAACTCCTACGTCACCGCAGTTGGAGGTGAAATTGGCCATGCCCAAGCGGTGCAAGCCTGGGCGGCGGGAGTTGCACCATTGGTAGAAATGAACCCAATTCTGCTAAAGCCGCAGGGCGATTCTACGTCTCAGGTGATTTTGAAAGGAAAAGTTGTCGGTAAAGTTAGCGCCGAAGACTACTATGAGCAATTTTTTGAGCTGGGATGGCAGGCCATTGAAGAATCTTTGAACCGACTGGCTGAAGATTACGACCTGCTTATTTGTGAAGGCGCAGGCAGCCCTGCTGAGGTCAACCTCAAACACCGTGACTTGACTAATATGCGAGTGGCCAAGCGCCTAGATGCGCCAACTATGCTGGTTGTGGATATCGATCGCGGTGGAGCCTTTGCTCATGTGGTAGGAACACTGGAACTGCTTGACCTCCATGAGCGAGCTTTGGTCAAAGGTGTGGTAATCAACAAGTTTCGTGGACAGCGATCACTACTGCAGCCCGGTATTGACTGGCTAGAAGCGCGCACGGGTATCCCTGTTGTAGGGGTCATTCCTATGCTAGATCAAGCCTTCCCTGCTGAAGATTCTCTTAGCCTCCTAGACCGCACCCCCGGTGCTACCAAAGACCTAACTATTGGAGTCGTGCGGTTGCCTCGTATCTCCAACTTCACCGACTTTGACCCGCTGGAGGCAGAACCTACAGTTTCGCTCAAGTACATTAGCCCCAAACAATCGTTGGGACATCCTGATGCCGTCATTATTCCAGGGTCTAAAACTACGATCGCCGATTTGATCATCTTGCACAAAAGCGGTATGGCTGAAGAAATCCAGAACTACGTGGCCGCAGGCGGCACTGTATTGGGCATCTGTGGCGGCTATCAAATGTTGGGCATGATCCTGGCCGATCCAGAAGGCATCGAAGGCCAAGAAGGTCGGTTCAAAGGCTTAGGATTGCTACCACTCAGAACCGTGATTGCAGGCCAGAAGATTGCTCGTCAACGCCAGGTCACCTCCAACTTCCCACAGGAGGGGTTACCCGTCAGTGGTTACGAAATTCATCAGGGACGCACTCGCCTCATGGAAGAGAATACTGAAGGTACCCAAGCACTATTTGATGATCCCAACCTGGGACTGGTAGACGATAGCCAATCGATTTGGGGTACCTACCTCCACGGCATTTTTGACAATGGTCCCTGGCGACGTGCTTGGCTAAATCGATTGCGTCAGCAACGCGGCCTTAAGTCACTTCCTACAGGCGTACCCAACTATCGCGAACAACGAGAATTGTTGCTAGATACGCTAGCTGATGCGATCGAACCCCACCTTGACCTGAATCCCTTCCTCCCTAACAATGCCAGCTAAACTGAAAATGCTTGATTAGAGGATAAGCGTAGATCTGATCTCGTTTGCTATCTTCTATATATGAGTAGCGATTGGCTCTAAGTTCTTGGCCATACGTTTGCTGAGGGGTGTGTTATGGGATTAAAAGAACGTCAACAGATTGAGTATCTGCAACGAGAAGTCTTGCCCACTCAAAATAAACAACTACGTGAATACACTGGCTCAGAAGCATTGTTTGAACCAGACTGGTCATCCTTTGAGAAAGACCTGAATGCCTGCTATTCCCTAGAAAGACTGCTAACCTCCATTAACAACGCTTTTGAATGGGTCGCTCGCAACCCTCCGGGCAAAGCCGTATTGGCTCAAGAAATTGTCAAAATTGTCATCCAGAACTCATCTGACACCAGTGAGCGTCGGATTGGCTTAGAGAACAAGGTGCTGACATTAACTGCTGACATTAACTAATGCTGTTGGAAACTCGGATTCTGATGGCCAGTACGGAACCAATGAAGTGATTGAATTTCTGGAAAATACGCTATGATTCCCTGCCAATGCTGTGGCAAGCAATTCCCGACAGGATGGGCGTGGTGGACATGTAACCAATGCAATTTCCGAGTGTGCCCCTCGTGCCTTAACGCTCACAAGGGCAAGTACAGTCAGGGGGGCTTTAAGTGTAGTCAGTGCGCTTTTGGTCAGATGAAGCGTTAGTAAAAGGCACTGGCTTAAACAAGATGAACTTATAGAGAAACCGATAACAAATAGCGCTAACAGACCATCGAATCCAATCAGAAATCTCTAGAACAATTAAGCGTAAATTAGGCGTAACCAGTAGACATAAAAATAAGCGTGGCCATTAAATTCTTGGCGACGCTTACTATTCCTAACCCTTTCGGTGCAACGTACCCGTTTGTCCTTAGTTACAAGATTAGAGGAAATCTCAGGTAGACTAAGGTGCGTTTATATATTCTTTAGGTTTGTTGAAAGTCTTGTTGCGATCGCCCTATTTAGTTCCTGTTAACCTCTCAATCAAGCCTGATTATGAGCGTTTCTGTACAGTTCCTACCTGATGATGTCTCGGTTCAAGCAGAAGTTGGCGAACCCTTGTTAGAGGTAGCTGCCCGCGCTGGGGTGATGATCCCTACCGGATGTTTGATGGGTTCTTGCCACGCCTGTGAGGTAGAACTTGACACAGGAGAAACCCTCTGTAGCTGCATTAGTTCGGTGCCTGCTGGTCGATCGCACATTACTGTTAACCTTTTTACCGATCCAACGTGGTAGTGCGATCGACCCAACACTATCTGCGTCCAGGCACGATCGTGCATTCTAACCAATCGGCTAATGCCCATTAAGATAATAATCTCGTGTACCTTTGGCACTGATGGCTTCCCCCAGCCTAGTCAGGGCATGCACATACGCGGCTGTCCGCAAAGGAATGCCGGATTGCTGAGCGATCGTCCAGATGCGCTCGGTTTCTGTCACCATGCGATCGTGGAGATGACGGTTAATTTCCTCTAGCGACCAATACAACCCGCCACGATTCTGCACCCATTCAAAATAGCTCACCGTTACGCCCCCTGCATTTACCAAAATGTCTGGAACTACGTAAATTTCCTTGTTCTGCAAGATGGCATCTGCCGCTGAGGTTGTAGGGCCATTCGCGACTTCAAACACCAATTTCGCCTTTACATCCTGGGCATTGGCCTCAGTCAATTGGTTTTCTAGCGCAGCAGGCACTAATACACCTACATCTAGCTTGAGCAATTCCTCATTAGTAATCGCTTCCTGATCAGGGCTTTGGCACACACTACCGTCACAGTACAGTGCCTTAATGCCCCGCGTTGCTTCTTTCATTCGCCTTACAGCGGGAATGTCCAACCCATTTTTGGCATAGACTCCTCCCTGGGAATCACTGACAGCTACAACCCGATAGCCTGCGTGGTAAAGCAGTTCAGCCAAAATTGCACCCGCATTGCCAAAACCCTGAATCGCTACAGTTGTATCCTGAGGAAGCATGTCAAACTTGGGCAATATCGCTTGCATAACATAGAATGCACCAGTAGCTGTAGCGGCCTCCCGGCCTAGACTGCCGCCCATACTAACGGGTTTACCTGTGACCACACCAGGGCAAAATTGACGTTTGATGATGCTGTACTGATCCATCATCCAGCCCATAACCATAGCGTTGGTGTAAACATCGGGAGCCAGAATGTCTACATCAGGGCCAATAAAGTCGGCGATCGCATCAATATAGCCCCGGCTCAACCGCTCCAGCTCCATGCGGGACAGTTGTTTGGGATTTACAGTAATGCCCCCTTTTGCACCGCCAAAAGGCAAATTCAAGGCTGCACATTTAAAGGTCATCCAAAAGGCAAGGGATTGCACCTCATCCATTGAAACATTGGGATGGTAGCGGACACCCCCTTTGCCAGGGCCGCGAGTATCGTCGTAGCGAACTCGGTAACCTTGAAATACTTTCAGGGAGCCATCATCCATGCGAACAGGAATGGAGACAGTCAGACTGGTTTGGGGATATTTCAGAGATTCGATCGCATCCTCCGAAATAGACGTATACTTCAGGGCTTGTTCGAGGCGCTGCCCTGCATCTGACAACAACGAGTCAGTCATGCTAAAAACCTCATTACACTCAGTAAATAATGCATGAAACAACTTATAGGGAAATCAAACTAGCGATCGTCATGCCGCACATTCAACATAAAAAATCTACTAATTTTTTGCCCCTATAAGCACAAAGTAATCTTCTATTTCCATCATTCCCTAACCCTTCAAACACGAGTTAAACCCTCAGGTTAAGTGCAATAAAACGCAATATCAGAGCTATTGATTTCAAACTGTAAATTTATCCATCAAAGCGTTACATTCATCAAAATAGTTTCAACTTTTCTGGCAAGCAAACGATCTCTTTAAATCAACACTTTTCAATTTTCTAAGCTTATGCGCCTGAACTGACTTGACCTGCTTGCTACACTAGCTGCCTCATGCATTTCAAAATCCATTGACAACAGCAGACACAAATTCGGGTAGGCCATGATAGTATTTGTGTACTATTCTGTGCAGACCATAGACCATTTCTCTAGGAGCTGTCATCAATTCCAGCTAAAACCCCAATAATGGAAAGCTTACAGCCCCTAACCGAGTGTTTGAGGCGAGCGCGGTAAGGGGTATGCCTTAGACGTTTGACTGGTAATTGATAACGCGCTCTAGGAGTGTGGCTTTGCGGTCTGCACGATCGCCCCTGGAGAGCTTATGTATCGCATGATGATGATCGCGTCGGCTGTTGCATTTCTGTTTTTGGGTAAATGGCTAGCCTCTTCTACCCCGGTACTTTCCC
>Ga0224722_1001716_pt1 | contig 12008 bp, 10 predicted proteins | sample Balambano_FR1_Me_FD_161646 | JGI IMG/M metagenome (GOLD analysis project Ga0224722, IMG submission 161646) | Freshwater sediment microbial communities from Lake Towuti, South Sulawesi, Indonesia - Balambano_FR1_MetaG | ecosystem: Environmental > Aquatic > Freshwater > Lake > Sediment | place...
TGATATATACATCGGCAGCATAGGCTTTCACCTGGTCGCGGTAGTATTTGCGCCTGGCAATAGCCTGGCGAATGATGGCGTAGGCGGGGTCTTCGGCATTGGCGCGAATGACCACTTCGCCGAGTTCTACGGGTTGTTCCTCCAGCGTCACGTTGAGGGTCAGCGGGTTGGTACCGACCACGACGCGCTCCGTTCGCTGCCGGTAGCCCACAAACTGAAACACCAGATCGTAGGTACCCGGCTTCAGCTCCAGGCGATAATCGCCGTTCACATTGCCGGTGGTGCCGCTTGAAGTTCCTTTGACATACACGGTAGAGAAGGGCAGCGGTTCGCCCGCCTGATCCGTGATTTTGCCGGAAACCTGTGCCAGTCCTGTATTCCAGCAAAAAAGCAGACTAAAAAGAGGTAGGTAATTTTTCATACATTGTAGATTGTAAAGTAGTAAAGGGTTGACACAAAATACCAAACAAACTTTCATCGGGCTGTTTTGGTTGGTTTAAAGCAACTTAAATTGATGTTAATGTCCACATCTATTCGACGGATGCCGGGCGCACGACGACGTAGATCGAATTTTGTTAATAAAAATATATCAAGTTTTGACAGACTGCCGCTTCAAAAATTTCTCCCGGATTATCTCCTGAATCGGGCGGTTTTCAATTTTGCTTTCCAGCCAGGAAATAATGTCGAGGTACAAAAATGCCCGCTTTTCATAAGGTTGATCCTGCAACTTTAGCAGCTTTTTTTTCAAATTGACAAATTCCGGTTTCAACTCCGAGGCGCGCATATGCGGCGTGCGGCGGATAAAGCGGAAAATTTCCTGGTGCACGGCTTGCAATTCTTCCATTTTTGCCAGAAAACGATAGACGGATTTGACCTGGTATTCCACCAGTTGTGCATTGCCGAGTTCAAAATGTGCAATAAGATTTAAAATACGGGCATACGACTGAATATCCGACCGGTAATCCGGGTTTTTCTGATTAATAATTCGATTTAAATATTCAATGGCATTATTATTATCGCCGCTTCCAAAGTAAAGACAGGCAATTCTGTAATAAAATAACATAATTCTATGATCGTCCCAATTATATTCATCGGCATCTATCAGACGCACCAACTCCTCAATCACAACCTTGCCTTCACGGAAAGTACCCGCCAGAAAATGCTTTTTAAGCACATGATTATAATGATATAAAAAGTAGAGCCCTTCAATATTTTTATTATCTGTAATATCGAACTCCTCCTTAAAAATATCTAACTCCGCCAAAGTTTTCTCAAAAATTTCATAATTTAACAAATTAAAACTGGCATTTAGCAAATTGTGCAAACTTTTGAGATACAGAGGCACATTCAAGCGCTTTAACTCCGGTGCTTCTTTAAACAAATCCACCCATTTGCGGGCATAGCGATAGCTCAACGGAAAATCCTGCACCATGTGATAATACCAGCTATACGCCTGGCAGTAATGAATTTTGCCAAAAAAATCCAGATCATTAAACTCCACTTTTGGCAATTTGCCGTGAAAAAACTCCCGCACGTAAAAAAAATCCTTTTCATTGCGCACATAGCCCACCTTGAGATACAAGCCGTACATTTGTAGGGAGAGATTGGACAGCCGATTGGTATCGGTCATAATCTTGTTGAGTCGTTGCGCGTCTTCCGTCAGTTGCTCGGCACGCCCCTCAATGCTGCGGGTGATATACTGCGATTCAATGTGTTTTTCAAACTCTACAATTTCCAATGCCAGCGCATGATATTTACCTTTTAGTGCCCGCGCCTTCCCTTTGTCCAGCATATCCAGGCTGGGACGGTATAAACCCTTGTCGTACAGCACTTTAGCGTAGTCCATCATCTCCCGTATCTGAATATCTTCCACGTGGGTTTTATTCAACAAGCGCAGGCTGATGAGCAACTGTTTGTACAAATGTGCTTTTAAATTAGACAGCTGACTTTTTTTAATTGCAGGTAATTTTTTGAGAATCAATTCTTCATCGTATTCCTTGTATTTATCTAAAAAATCAAACAATTGTAAAAAAAGCAATTCCTCAGAAGCCTGATTGCGCCCCACGAACAGCCGGAAATGCCGCTTTTCCGCTCGGGTAAGGGATTTGATCAATTGTACTAAATCGTCTGTTTTTTGCTTTGGCATATTACGATGAGTTAATGTGCTTATGACACCATTGTAACTACTTAGTTAAAAATAATGCACAGGTTATGATTAAGTATTTTTCGCGCAAAGACGCAAAGTGTTATTTTCAATTGACAATCAATAATTTATGTTCTTGCGTGTTCTTTTAAAACTATCATTTAGTTATGTTCCCTTACCTAATTTACAATATATTAACTTTTGGTTGTTGGCAAACAAACGATCGGCAATCTTTCATTATAAAAAGCGATGCTTGTATTAAAATTGCTGATAATTTCGAAACACGAATTTATTTATTTCAAATTAGAAAAATTACTTGATCGCCATAAAGTTTTAAAAATTAAAACCTCCGTTTTCTTATCCTCCTATAGCTGTATGTTCCTATTTTCCAACAATCGTCGTACTTTTATGGCAAAAACTGTTCACTTGATCTTTACACCGCAACACATTTTAAAAAAATATTGGGGATACGACCAGTTTCGCCCTTTACAACTCGACATTATTCAATCTGCACTTGCAGATAAAGATACCCTGGCACTGTTGCCCACGGGCGGCGGCAAATCTATTTGTTTTCAGGTGCCTGCGCTGTGTCGGGAAGGCATTTGTCTGGTCGTTTCGCCACTCATCGCCCTGATGAAAGATCAGGTTTTTAATTTGCGCAACCGCGACATTCCCGCCGCCGCCATCTACTCTGGGATGCACGCCAAAGAAATAGACCGCACCCTGGATAATTGCATTCACGGCAACATCAAACTGCTCTATCTCTCGCCCGAACGGCTGGTGACCGACCTCGCCCGCGAACGCATCCGCCGGATGAAGGTCAACCTGCTGGCAGTGGACGAAGCCCACTGTATCTCGCAGTGGGGTTACGATTTTCGCCCACCGTACCTGGAAATTGCCGACATTCGCGAGCTGATCCCCGGCGTACCCGTGCTGGCACTCACCGCCACTGCCCCCCGCGAGGTAGTGAACGACATCCAAGATCGGCTGAAATTTAAACAAAAAAATGTTTTTCAAACCAGTTTTGCACGTCCCAACCTCGCTTACGTCGTGCGCCACGCCGAAGGCAAACTGGAAAAGTTGCTCGAAATTGTACAAAAAGTGAAAGGTTCTGGTGTGGTATATGTGCGCAATCGCCGGAAAACAAAAGAAATTGCGCAGTTCTTACTCCAAAAAGGCATTTCCGCCGATTTTTATCACGCCGGTCTGCTGCCCGATGAGCGCTCTGAAAAACAAGATGCTTGGATCGAAAATAAAAATCGTATAATGGTGAGTACCAATGCGTTCGGTATGGGTATTGACAAGCCGGACGTACGCGTGGTGGTGCACCTGGAACTGCCCGACAGTCTGGAAGCCTATTTTCAGGAAGCCGGGCGTGCCGGGCGCGACGGAAAAAAGGCGTTTGCCGTGTTGTTGTACAATCAGAATGATAAATTGAATCTGGAAAAAAATTATGAGCAGGCATTTCCGGAGTTGGACGAAATCAGGAGGGTATATCATGCCCTCGGCAGTTATTTACAGCTGGCAACCGGCGCGGGCAAAGGCTTGAGTTATGATTTTGATATGATTACCTTCACTAAAAATTTTCAGTTGGATGCGGTCAAAACTTTAAATAGCCTGAAAGCTTTGGAACAGGGGGGCTGGCTGACCCTGAGCGAAGCCGTATTCACGCCGTCAAGCCTGCAGGTAAAAGTAACGAAGGATGAATTATATGATTATCAACTGCGGCACCCAAAACTAGACCCGATTTTAAAAGCAATTTTACGCAATTATCAGGGGGCGTTTAGCAACTATGTTAATATCCGAGAATCACAATTAGCCGCTTCTTTAAAAATTACCACAGAAGAATTAAAAAAATCACTGGAATTATTACACATAGACCGGGTGATTGAATATTTTCCGCAAACCGACCAACCGCAGCTTACTTTTTTGGAAGACCGCATCGAAGCCGCCATGCTTACCATTGACTACGATTTGTACCGTTTTCGTAAAACCCGCTACTGGGATCGTATTCAAAAAGCTATTGCTTACGCAGAAAATCCGGTGTGCCGCGGTCGGCAGTTGTTAAATTATTTTGGTGAAAAAGTGGATACGAACTGCGGCGTGTGCGATGTGTGCCTCGAAAAAAATAAAACCGAACTGTCGAACGCTGATTATGATGCCATTAAAACAAAAGTAAAAGATTTAATAACAGATAATGAATTTACCATGGAAGAACTGGCAAAACATTTTTCTACGGGTGTACAGGAAAAATTGATACAAACATTGAGTTATTTAATAGACGAAGGATTTATTATACAAAAAGATATGAAAATAAAATGGAAATAATCAATAACACGACTCTTTCGAATCGTAGATGGATACGTTAAAACATAAACACAGCAACACAATCCTTTGCACGGTCACCAATGATCTTACCTACGACCGGCGTATGATTCGCATTTGCACCAGCCTGGTGAAACCCGGCTATCGAGTGCAATTGATTGGAAGAGTGTACGTTCATTCAAAACCATTATCGGTACAGCCTTTTGAGCAAACGCGATTGAAATGTTGGTTTAACAAAGGAAAATGGTTTTACGTAGAATATAATGTTAGGTTGTTTTTTTATTTGTTATTCAAACAATACGATCTTGTTTGCGCGGTGGATTTAGACACGATTCTGCCCGGATTGCTGGTGAGCCGTTTAAAGGGAAAAAAAATCGTATATGATGCCCACGAATATTTCACCGAAACGCCAGAAGTGGTGCGCCGCCCACGCGTACAATGGATTTGGGAACAGGTAGCGCGGTTTGCCATTCCGCAGGTGGATGCAGCGTACACGGTAGGGGAGGAACTGGCAGCGATTTTTACAAAAAGATATCATAAAAAATTTCAGGTTGTAAGAAATGTCCCGTTCCGACAACAGGAAATTGCAAAACCGGAGCGAAATATTATCTTATACCAGGGTGCACTGAATGAAGGGCGTGGACTGGAACTGGTAATTGCTGTAATGCAACACTTGGAAAATGCTGAACTGTGGCTGGCAGGCGAGGGTGATCTATCTACCGTGTTGCGTAAACAAGTAGCTGATTTACAGTTGACCGACAAAATTATTTTTTTAGGATACTTGTTGCCGAACGAACTACACACCGTGACATTACAGGCTAAAATAGGTTTGAATTTGCTGGAAAATCGTGGACTGAGTTATTATTATTCACTAGCCAATAAAGCATTCGATTATATCCAGGCATGCGTACCTTCTATTCAAATGGACTTTCCGGAATACCGAAAAATAAATGAGCAGTATGCCGTTTTCAGGTTGGTCAAAAAATGGAGTGTAAAAGTGCTTACACAGATTATTTTAGAACTATTAACAGATAAAGTTGTTTATAATAGTCTAAAAGACAATTGCTTAACCGCGCGAACCGTATTTGCCTGGGAAGAAGAAGAAAAAAATCTGCTCTCTATTTATAAACAGTTTTTATAAAAAAAATTAATTTTGAAGTTTGAGCCGGGTCGTTTTTTGGGTGCATATTTTTTAGTAAACACGCTTATTTTGAAACAGACATTAGCCGCTATTAAAAAAGTAAATATCGAACAATTCCACCCGGGCTTGTCGGTGGATTGCGTGATTTTCGGTTTTCACAACAGCCAGTTGAAGGTATTGTTGGTGAAGATGAAATTTACGGAGCAGTGGTCGTTGCCCGGTGGTCTGGTACACCGGGAAGAAAGCGTGGAATACGCTGCCGGTCGGGTGCTGAAAGATCGCACTGGCTTAGAAAATATTTTCCTGCGGCAGTTTTATCTTTTTGGCGAGCCAGACCGGGCAAAAGGAAATTACAACGTGCAAATGTTTGAACATATGTCTCCGGGTGTCGCCACAGCGATGAAAAACTTTTTCCAGCAGCGGTTTGTCACCGTGGGCTATTATGCGCTGGTAGATTTCTCTAATGTGGTGCCTCACCCCGATTATTTCTCGGATGCGTGTAGCTGGTGGAGTTTACACGAAATACCTCCCCTTATTATAGATCATGAGAAAATTTTAAATAAAGCCTTGGAAACATTACGTTTACAATTAAAATATCAACCGATTGGGTATCAATTACTACCGGAAAAATTTACGATGCCGGAATTGCAAAAATTGTACGAGACGATTTTGGGAAAAGAATTGGATCGGCGCAATTTTCAGCGTAAAATGTTGAGCTACGGCATTTTAAAGTCGCTGGGAGAAACCCGTAAAGGAGGTGCGCACAAAGCACCTTATTTATATAGTTTTGACCTGGAGCAATATCAAAAAGCACTGGAAGAAGGACTGGAAGGAGGGTGGTGACCATCAGGAATAAATAATGAGGCAGGAGTAATTAAATAAATGATGCTAGTGATGGAATGATTTTATCAGAAGTTGAAGTTTATACAGGTCAAATAATCGTAAGTCAGGTTTTTTTGATTTTATATTGTGTAATAACAAAGGTACTGCCATTTTTAAAATAAAATAAACGACGCGATCCAGTCGGGCTTTTTGCAATATTTGATAAGTTTTCAACAAACGGGTTTCTAACTCAGGATGTGTTTTTGACAACCATACGAGATTCTGAATGCCTTGCTCCGTTTTTTCCAGGAAAGTATTGGTGTTTTCTAATCCAATGTGTGCCAAAGGATTATTTAGATGTAAAATTTTAATTTGTTGCTTTTTTAATTCCATTCCAAACAACGTGTCTTCATGCCCATACTGAGTAAGGTGTTCGTTGAATCGAATTTGATCGAATATTATTTTTGGAATCAAAAAATTATTTGTCATAAAAGCATGATAAGGATTTAATTGCCGTACTTCAGATGAAATCTGCTCGCGCCGGGTACCATACAGCCAATGAAAGTACAGTTCCGGCTGGTGAGGTGGGGTAGGGGTGTAAGTTCTGCCGCCGTAGAGAACCGTGCCGGGCTGAAGTTGCTCCACATATCGCCGAATATAATTTGGCGACACGACGCGCGAGTCACAGTCCATAAAAAGCAGGTAAGGATGCCGTGCTGCTTTCGCCAAGGCATTGCGAATGCGGGTACGACCGAGATTGAACGGTAGTTGGTGCAAAGTGACTTGTGATTGATTGATAATACTTTGATTAATAACATTAAATTCCTCCTTTGACCCATCATCAAAACACAATATTTCAAATTCGATACCGGCAGTGGTCAGTTGTCGGTGTAAATCATGCACCAGTTGCCGCACATCGAAATTATACACAGGAATTAATACCGAAATCATATTTGCTTTTTCAACATAAAAATAACCGATGCAGGCTGCAGGGTTTGCGGGTGAAGCGGTTCGCGCAGTTCCACCAGTTCCAAATCTGCTTTTCGAAACAGGGCAATCCAGTCACCCAGCGTACGAAAATACCACTGATAGGGTTGTACAAAAGCGCGTTGCATCCCGTTCCAACTGCCTTCGCGCCAGCCGCTCTGATAAGGCTCTTTTTCCGTGCTACTAAATGGATGCAGTGTTTGTATAATAATATGACCGACAGACTGTAAAAGATTGGGTAAATATTGAATTAAATGTTCAGTATCTTCTTTATCTATCAATGCAAAATTTATAACAATTGCATCAAAAAGATGGTCGGATAAGATGCCATTTTGTGTAATATCCTGATAGGTTGCCAATTGAAATTGCCCCCTGCCCTTTTGTTGAGCGTTTTCAAGCAGTGCCGGAATGCCGTCTACGCCCAGTACATCCATTCCTTGCGCTCCCAGTTTGCGTGTGAGCCAGCCTTCGCCGCAGCCCAGATCAAGTACAGTAGCGGGTTTTACACTGCAAACGGCTTCCGTAATTGCCTGATTAGTGACCCATTTACGAGATGCAATCTCTTCCTGGTCAATTGTTTGAATCCAATTTTCGGCATTTGCATTCCAAGAATCCAGAATGGCGGCAGTGGAAGTCATCCGGCATTGGTTTTAGCGTTGGCAGGTTGAGTAAGCGACCACACCATACTTGCTGCTGCTACCAAATGCAGCACATTGAGCCCGATTGCCATTGAAAACGGCACATTCGGAATCTGAAAGGGCGGGTAAAACGACCATAATAATACGATAATGCTGATAATCAAAAAAATGCGATTAGGGCGGCGGGTAAACCGCACCAAAAGTGCATACAGTAACGTGGCGATAACAAGGGGCATCAAGGTGGCAAATATCACTGCTGTGACCGGCAAAGGTCCATTGGCTTGCGGAATGATAAAATCTTCGGGAAATACCCCGCTGGCAGAAAAAATATAATATAACGCTACATTGGCTGCAATGGCAATGCCGATGCCGCGTAATCCGCGAAGGATGATGTTTTGAATGTTCATAAAGCAGCTTTTTTGTTTTTGAACGAGAAAATTTAAAACTTTTGAAGCATTTTAGAGGCATCTTTTTGCGAAGATTTAAAAAAATATTTCTTTCAATTAAAACTGAAAGTTCCGAAAGTTTGTTATTTAGCCAAACAGAAATAGCGATGCAAGCCGTATCAACCATTGAAATTATTTTACAAGATTCCGATTTGCAACCTGATTTACACAGAATTGCGCATAAAGTTGTTGAAGATCAGCGTATTACGCCGGAAGAAGGCGTGTTGTTGTTCGAGCAGGGCAGCTTAGGGTATTTGGGCGCGCTAGCAAATCACATTCGCGAAAAGCGGCATGGACACCGCACATATTTCAACCGTAATTTTCATATTGAGCCCACGAATGTGTGCATTTATACCTGTAAGTTTTGCTCGTACTCGCGGCTCATCAAGCAGCGTTCGGAAGGCTGGGAATATACGATGGATGATATGCTGGATATTGTCAAACGGTATGATAATCAGCCGGTTACGGAAGTACATATCGTAGGGGGCGTACTGCCGCAGTATGATTTGCAATTTTATACAGAGTTATTTAAAAAAATTAAACAACATCGCCCGGAATTACACATCAAGGCACTCACTCCGGTAGAATATCATTATATTTTTAAAAAAGCGAAAGTGACTTATGAAGAAGGGATGAAAATAATAAAAGATTCGGGAGTGGATTCGCTGCCGGGCGGTGGTGCAGAAATTTTTCACCCGGAAATCAGGGAGCAGATTGCAGGCGACAAATGCACGGGCGAACAGTGGCTGCGCATCCACGAAATCTGGCACGAGCTCGGTCGGCGCTCCAACGCCACGATGCTGTACGGGCACATCGAACGCTACGAACACCGCATTCACCACCTGGAACAGTTGCGTGGGTTGCAGGACAAAACCGGTGGTTTTCAGACGTTTATTCCGTTAAAATTCAGGAATCAAGACAATGAAATGTCGCACCTGCCGGAAACATCGGTGATTGAAGACTTGAAAAACTACGCGATAAGTCGCATTTATCTGGATAATTTTGGTCATATCAAGGCTTATTGGCCCATGATTGGGCGTAATATTGCACAGTTGGCATTGTCATTTGGCGTGGATGATGTGGACGGTACCATTGATGATTCCACCAAAATTTATTCTATGGCGGGTTCGGAAGAGCAGCATCCGGCACTGAGTACGTCTGAGTTGGTGCAGTTGATTCGCCGGGTGGGGCGCCAGCCGGTCGAGCGGGATACACTGTACAATGTAATGACAGATTTTACGAATCTGGAATTGGAGGAGGAGAAGCAGTTTCGAGGATATTTGGAATTGCCTGTGGTCTATAATTAATGTTTTCGATAGGTAAATAGCGGAAGGTTTGATCATTCGCAATGTTTTTGTTGTCTACTATCGGTTATCAGCGAATTTGTATGCAAAAAATCATATATATTATACGACATGGCGAGACGGATTTCAATCGCCAGGGTATTGTGCAGGGCGGCGGCGTGGATTCGTCCTTAAATGAATTGGGGAGGCAGCAGGCACAGGCGTTTTACGAAAGCTACGGAGATGTATCGTTTGAAGCGGTGCTGACTTCCACTTTGCAACGGACACACCAGACCGTGCAGGCTTTTTTAAAAAAAGGATTGCGCTGGGAACAATTTGCAGACATCAATGAAATGAACTGGGGATATCAGGAAGGTAAAGAACCCACACCTGATATGACTACCGAATTTCAACTTATTAAGGAGGCATGGAGTAGGGGAGAACTGGACGAGCGCATTCCGGGCGGAGAAAGTGCCGCAGAACTGGGGGCGCGCCTGGATCGGTTTATAACGCACCTGAAACAACGACCGGAGCAAACCCTGCTCGTCTGCTCACACGGGCGGGCTATGAGTGCTATGATGTGTTTATTACATGGATTACCGTTGCAGGAAATGAATCAGTATTTTCATTATAATACCGGACTGTGGAAAGTACACTTCGATAGCTCAACATTTAGTTTTGAATTAAAAAATGATACTAGGCACTTGGAAAGTCTAATGTTGAATGTTTAAAGTTCAATGGCAAATGAAAAAAGCTAAATATAAGATCACCGCTGTCAGCTATTTGAATACCAAACCGCTGTTGTATGGCATTTTCAAAAGTAAGGTTGCAAAAAAGATTGATTTACAATTAGATATACCCTCCATATGCGCGCAGAAGCTGAAACTGGGGCAGGCAGATCTGGGGCTGGTGCCGGTGGCGATTATACCCGAATTACAAACGCCCCGGATCGTTTCTGATTTTTGCATCGGTGCGATGGGCGCGGTGAAAACGGTGTGTTTATACGGCGAACAACCCCTTGAAGCGTGGACGGCGGTGTACTTAGACTATCAGTCGCGCACTTCAGTGGAACTCACCAAACTGTTGCTGCGAGAATATTGGCAGTTGTATCCGAGCCTGCTACCGGCACAACCCGGCTACGAAACAAAAATCGGCGGCACAACGGGCGGTTTGATCATCGGCGACCGCACGATGGGCTTGGAAGACCGATTTCCGTATGTGTACGACCTCGGAGAAGCGTGGACGGCATACACCGGGCTGCCTTTTGTGTTTGCGGCTTGGGTGAGCAATCGTCCGTTGGAGGAGGATTTTGTTGCCGAATTTAACGCAGCCTTGCAATTGGGTGTTGCGGCTATTCCCGAATTGATTCAATTGCTGCCGCAAACCAATTTTGATTTGAAAAATTATTTTACAAACTACATCAGCTATCGGCTGGACGACAGAAAACGGCAGGGTTTGTCCTTATTTTTGTCTAGACTTAGCCGCATATCATTGCCAAGCCTTGAGCCGGGTTTGGCATTGCGGGCATGAGCTTGTTATTACAACCAAAATGATGCACCGGTTGGAGGTCGTAGCAGTCGTAATTTTTGAGCGTCAGAGGCAATTTTAAGCTGCGACTTCCAGCTATATTTTTTTGCTCCTTCAAAAACCCTGCTTTCCTTTCCGTTTCTTACCAATCTTGCAGCATCATTATGATTATCAACTCAAGTCATCTTTTATGACAACCGGGTGTTCTATACAAAAACGTATTCCTTTCCATATTTTTTAAAAGAATAAAACGATGGCTACATTTAATAATCAGCAGGAAGCGGTACTGCAAACGGCTACACTGGGCGGCGGCTGTTTTTGGTGCGTAGAGGCGGTATTGCAAAACGTGAACGGCGTAGTGTCGGTTGTATCCGGTTACTCCGGTGGCACGAAGGAATCTGCCAATTATCGCGACGTTTGCAGCGGTCTGACCCAACACGCCGAAGTCGTACAGGTAACGTTCGATGCCAACATCATTTCGTACGCTGATATTTTGGAACTGTTCTGGTCGGCGCATGACCCAACGACGCTGAATCGCCAGGGCAATGACGTGGGTCCGCAATATCGCTCGGTTATTTTTTACCACAACGAAGAACAAAAACGCATTGCCGAGCAATCGAAAGCAGCGGTGGCTACCAAAGTATGGGATCAACCCATCGTGACGCAGATTGTGCCGTTTGAGGCTTTTTACAAAGC
>Ga0224722_1001717_pt1 | contig 12004 bp, 8 predicted proteins | sample Balambano_FR1_Me_FD_161646 | JGI IMG/M metagenome (GOLD analysis project Ga0224722, IMG submission 161646) | Freshwater sediment microbial communities from Lake Towuti, South Sulawesi, Indonesia - Balambano_FR1_MetaG | ecosystem: Environmental > Aquatic > Freshwater > Lake > Sediment | place...
GCTCAAGCTAGCCAGCGAAGATCGCAACTACTACCTCTGGCTGAGTGAAGAAGAGAAGCAACAAGGCAAGGATGCCCTGCTGGCCGCCGGCGTCGACCTGAGCCGCCCGCTGATCGCCATGGGCGTCAACTCGCTCGGGCACTACAAGCGCTGGCCTATCGACTGCTTCGCCAAGGTCGCTCAGTGGCTTATCGAGCAACACGACGCCCAGATCCTGATCTACTGCGGGCCGGGGGAAGAGGAGTACAACCGCGGCCTGAAACCGCTGCTGCCCGCCGCCCTGCAAGCCAGCGTCTTCGACCACATCAAGACCCGCTCGGTACGGGAACTGGTGGGGCTGTTCGCCCACTGCCGGCTGTTTGTCGGCAATGACACCGGCCCCCGCCACATGGCGCAGGCACTGGACATACCACTGCTCACTATAGTAGCTCCCGGCGGTGGTAAAGCCATCGCCAACCCGGTCAACCACCCCCGCTATCAGGCAATCGATATCTTTGAGGTGGTAAAGGGGGGTTATCAGCTCCCCCACCAGAATCTGAAAAATTTCTTAAATGAAGACTTATTCAGAACTATCACTCCTAGATTGGTAATCGAGCGACTGCTGACCATCCCTGATTGGCATCATAAATGAGTATCCATTCCCTAATGCTACATCATTCTTGATAGATTAATAAAAATAGTTAAGCATTCACTTATTCACCTTTCAGAAATTTTCACAGTATGCACTGCCACTCCATTTATAAAACAATTATTCACATGCTGTCAAAAATAGACATATAACCGTCCACTTCACTTTTTAATGAAAATATTTTTTGAGCCAACACTATATTGTGCATTGATTTTTGTAACTCAAAATCATAATTGTTAACTACATGCTTGACTTTTTCATTTAATTTTTCGATATCTCTATTAGGAACAATGTGAATATGAAAACCTAGTTCCAAAAACTCTCTAAATACTGTGTTGTCATATGTAATACATACCAAGCCAGCTCCTAATGCTTCAACTAACGCATTACCAAGCCCTTCCCCATAACTTGGAAACACAAATATGCCATGTTTCCATAACTCGACCTTTACTTTTTCAGGTTCAATATAACCTAAAAAATGATATTTATCGGCGTGTTGAACTGGGATTATTGATTTTAATGAATTTATATAACCAGACTCACCATTGCCAAAAATATAAACATCTGTATCTATATCTTTTGTAGCGATGATCAGATCTTTATGACCCTTACCATCAACTACACGAGATACATTGATTATTGTTTTATTCCGTTTGATTGGAATCACTGGAACTGTAAATTCAGTACCAGCGTAGACTTTAGCGATGAGAGATGATGATGAGATTGGTATTATTTTTTTTACATTCTCAATTATATGTTGACTAATACCAACATGAGCATTAACACAACTATAAAAAAATCTATGAATTATATCTTTTTTGCTAGAACCCATAGTTGTTCCATATCTAATGACTAGATGTAGTTTATTATTAAATAATCTCTTGGCAAAAAAAATTGATTTTATTTCTGATGTACCTAAAAAAACCACTTTATTAACAGCACTTTCTTTAAAAATAAATAACAGTGAATAAATTAATCTAAAACTGAATTTTGTTTTAAATTTTACTGCACGATAGGATACTCCTTGAGCTTCTGCATTTTTTTGTAAATGCGACCCATCTTTACATATCAATACAGTTTGGTATGTTAGATTAAAAGATTTTGTAAGTTTTAATGCATCAAGCTCCATACCCCCCCAATAATGGGATAGGCAAATTACTGCAATACTTTCTTTTTTAGCACTAATCTGCTTCATGTGAGTCACCAAAAACTATCGATATTAATATGACAAATGAAGAAAAAACAAAGGTTGCACCAGAGTTATGCCCAAAAAAAGCTTGACTAAGAGAATAATCAATGCAACTAAAGACAGTAACAATAACCAACACAGCGCCACAATGCACATCCATATTATGAGGCTGACGTAAACGCCGCTTCACCAAAAACAATGGTATCAGTAACATTAATAGGAAAGAACCAAGTCCAATAATTCCGCGCTTAGCCATTTCATCAAGAAACTGGTTATGGGCATGAGAGTTGAAATTGTATATAAACTGGCTGATTTCTCCACGCATGAGCTGTGCTTTCTGGGATTCGCGAATTCCGTTATTGCCCCACCCAAATAGCGGTTTTTCGGTAAAACTCTGCCAAGCACTCTGCCAAAGCTGAAACCTGATGCCCAGAGACGTGTTGGAGTTAGTCTTGTCAAGATACTGGCTGATATCCTGTTGAGCCTGCGCGATCCGAGCCTCTACACCACTCTGAGGCTGAACAATAAGTCCTCCCCCACATAGCAAGATACCAGTAATCATAGCGAGTACTTTCTTTCGATAGAGGCACTCTTTAAACAACACACCAATAGTTAGCAACATCACAGGTAGCAATACCCAGCCTCCGCGGGTTCCTGACAGGAAACTTGCCCCCATCCCAGTAAAAGCCCCCAGTAACATAAATAATGAGAAGGCTAATCTCCCCTTCTTTTGTGCCCAAAACATGCCACAGAGGCAAAAGAGCCCCAACGACATGGCTATGTTACCACTTTGAATTGGCATCATATCATCAAAAGCCCGCTCATAGCCTAAGACAAGCTTGTCATAGATAGCGGTACTAAACGCCAGCAACGCGCCTACACAACAACCTGATAAAAACAGAGGAAGGCGAACAGGCACACTGGCTAATAGGGGAAGCATGACTGCAGCCATCACTGCCCGGCTAGCTCTATCAACTTCACTTATTCTGCCGCCATCCAGCCAGACGGATATTGCCATGACTGTAAAATAGAGCAGCAAGCCGAGTCCAATAAGCTTAAATTCTTTGCTCAATTTCAACATCGAACGCTTCGTTACAATAAAATAGACGCTTGCCAGCAGCAACAGGGCAGGGCCGTAAGAATAGCCACTTGGTATGACTAGGGCTAGCGCACCAAATAGAAAAGCCGAAAGCTGCACTATCAGCGGTAACACTTGGACATTACGCAACCAGCAACGGGATTTCTTATCTGATATATTCATGTTTAACGGTATATTTTTCTCTGCCACAGCTTTATTTCCTGAAAACATAGTTACCCCGGATTTTGCGCCACAGGCCAAAAACATCGGTACGCGGGAAAATGGCAATGCGGCGGATCCGAAAAGGGTCCTGGTGCATGGCTCTGGGCCCGCTGTTGGTGGCAACCGCAAAACGGTAGCCCGCCGCCATCGCCTGCGCCTTTGCGCTCTCATTCATATCCCCATAAGGGTAGGCGAACGACAGCAGAGGGTGGCCGAGCAGGGCTTCGAGCTGTCGTTTGTTCTCTTGAATTTCATGAGCTTGCTGCTCGGGTGCAAGCTTGCTCAACCTGGGGTGGGTCAGGGTATGCCCGCCGATCTCCACATGGCCGGAGGCCGCCAGCGCCTTGAGCTGCTCACCATTCATCAGGTCTACCCGGGTGTCCGGGTTGCTTGCATGCTCCACATCCCAGCGGTTATACCCTTCCCCCGTGACCACGTATACCACGGCTTTGTAACCATATTTTTCCAGCAGCGGCAGCATGCGGGTCAGGTTGTCCTGATAGCCGTCGTCAGCGGTGATCATCAGGTATTTCTTGCCGTACTGCAGCCGGTGAATGAAGCCCTTGTCCGCCAGATCGCGGAACGTCAGGGTCTCATAACCCAGCCACTTCAGCAGGCGTAGGTGCTTCTCGAACATGGCGATCGGCATCCAGGTGCCATGCACCCCCTTCTCGCTGTCATGCTCGATGAAGCGGTGGTACATGATGACCGGCATCTCGCGGCGCAGGGTCTCGACCACCGCATCCTGATAGATGGACTCCAGGCCGGAGACGACCCCCGCCAAGCCATACTCGACCTGAATGCGCTGACGGACAGCATCAGAGACGGTGCCACTGGCCAGCGCCGGGGCAATCTGCGCCTTCAGTGCGGCAAAATCGATCGCCAGGTCTTGGGGGCCGATATCGCCGAAGTTGCTGGCCAACGCTTCATCCAGATTGTGCTCCGTCACCAGCCCGATGGCCTTGGCCTCACCGATGGCAAAGGCAGGACGACCGCAGAGCAGGGCCTCCATCGCCACCCGACCAGCCCCGATCACCAGATCGCATTGCGCCATCAGCGCAGGGACATCCTCCACATAACCGACGAAATCGACCCGCTCCTGAAAACGCTGAAAACGCGCCGGCAGCTGGCTGCCGCTCACCACCTTCACCTGGCAGGTGTCCAGATCCAGCACCTCATCCAGCAACCGATAGCAGAGCTCACCCTTGGGGCCGCTCAACCGGCCTACGATGGTGATCACCGGCCTGGCATTGGTCGGGGCCGGCACAGACTGGAACTTGTCGGTTTCGATGCCATTGCGCAGCACCTGCACGATAGCCGGGTCAACGCCAAGGTTGTCGATGATCTGGTGGGCGATATCCTCGCACACCGCCACTGCTCGAAAACCGAGAGCATGGAAGGCCTTGCGGGAGGCATGCACCGGCTGGCGGCCGTGCACCGTGGTGATCATGGGGGTGCCGGTCAGCTTGCAGGCCACATAGCTGCTCCAGCCAGAGGCGCGGGAGTGAGCATGCACCAGCTGGATATGATGCTTCTTGATCAGATAGATGAGGTAGAAGACGTGCCAGAAGCGGCGCAGAATGCTGCGCTTGTTGAATCGCAGCTTGAACACCTCACCCAGAGTGGGCCTGGTCAGGGTGTCCGATACGTAGAAAACCTGGTGGCCACGCCGGGTCAGTTCGTTACCGACCGTGGTGGCATAGACCTCAGCGCCCGTCACTTCGAGCTGGGAGAGTGCCATCAATATGTTCATTGCGTGGTTACCCGGTAGAGACTGAGAAAAACCGTGACAAACAACAGAGCCGGAAGCAGGTATGGCCTGCTTCCGGCTTGTCTGCACATGGCGGTGTAAAACTCACCCGTTAACGGTTGAGCCACGCCATATAATCCGCGACCCCTTCGGCCACGGTTTTGAACTCGGCGTCATAACCGACGCCGCGCAGCTTGGTCATGTCTGCCTGGGTGAAGCTCTGATAGCGACCCTTGAGGTGATCCGGGAAGGGAATGTACTCGATGGCACCCTTCTGATGATGCTTGATCACCGCTTCGGCCACGTTCTGGAACGGTTCGGCCCGGCCGGTACCGCAGTTGAAGATGCCGGAGTGCTGCGGATTCTGCCAGAACCAGAGGTTCACCTTGCAGACGTCATCCACATAGATGAAATCGCGCATCTGGCCGCCGTTGGGGAAACCGTCGCAACCTTCGAACAGCTTGGGATTCTCGCCCTTCTTCACCTGGGTATTGAGGTGGAAGGCAACCGAGGCCATGGAGCCCTTGTGCTGCTCGCGCGGGCCATAGACGTTGAAGTACTTGAGACCGACCACCTGGGAGTTGATCTCCGGCATCCAGCGACGCACGTACTGGTCGAACAGCTGCTTGGAGTAGCCGTAGACGTTGAGCGGCTGCTCGAACTTCGGATCTTCGATGAAGTTGTCGTTGCGCCCGCCATAGGTGGCGGCAGAGGAGGCGTAGATGAACGGAATTTCCCGCTCGATGCAGTAGTGGAACAGATCCTTGGAGTACTCGTAGTTGACCTCCATGATGAACTTGCCGTTCCACTCTGTGGTGGCGGAGCAGGCACCTTCGTGGAAGATCACCTCGATGCCGCCATCCCACTCTTCAAATTCGTCGCCGGAGACGATCCGCGCCTGGAACTCATCCTTATCCATGTAATCGGCAATGGTCAGATCGACCAGATTGACGAACTTGGTGCCGTCGGTCAGGTCATCGATGACCACCACATCGGTCCGTCCTTGAGCGTTCAGCTGCTTGACCAGATTGCTGCCGATAAAGCCAGCACCGCCAGTTACTACGATCATGGAGTTTGCCTCGCGTACGTTGATGGCCACGTGTGACTGCCTGTTAAAGCTGTGTATAGTGAGCCAATTTGAAATTGCCGAAAAGTTTATCACGGGCCGCAAGGGGATTCGACCTTGACGATTTCACCGGCCAGGGGCCCGGCAGAGGGAACAGCGATGAAAACCAGAGACAGGATCATTCACAGCGCCACCGAGCTGTTCAACGATCAGGGTGAGCGCAACATCACCACCAACCACATTGCCGCCCATCTGGGCATCAGCCCGGGCAACCTCTATTACCACTTCCGCAATAAAGAAGACATCATCCACTCCATCTTCGACCAGTACGCCCGCCACCTGAGCGAGAGCTTCACGCCGGCGCGCAGCGACGAGATCAAGCTGGAAAACCTGATGGGCTATCTGGATGCCATCTTCTATCTGATGTGGCAGTTCCGCTTCTTCTACGCCAATCTGCCGGACATCCTGAGCCGCGATGAGCCGCTGCAGCAGAAATACCTCAAGGCCCAGGAGCAGTTGCGCGCCGCCGTAGTGGCCCTGCTTAGAAGCCTGCGCGAGGGCGGCATCATAAATGTCAGCGACGAGGATCTGCCGGACCTGGGCCAGACCATCAAGATGGTGGTCACCTGCTGGATCCCGTTCCAGATTGCCCAGGCCCCCAACACCCGCATCACCAAGCCGTTGCTCTATCAGGGCGTCTTGCGGGTGCTGTTCCTGCTGCGCCCCTATGTGCAGCCCCAGGTGGCCGACCAGATCCGCCAGCTGGAACAGCACTATCGTCAACTGGCCCAACCAGCCGGGTGAGATCTGTTTCACAATTGTTGAATGTCAGCACAATCATTTGAATTCACCGCAACAGATTGCAGTAAAATACTGCCCATTGTTGATAATCAGCTGAAATAGCCAATAAGGATCGAGGATGTCTAACGGATTCTATCGTCACCTGACCGAGCAGCTTGAGCAGGTGCAGGCTGAAGGGTTGTACAAGCAGGAGCGCGTCATCACCTCGGCCCAGCAGGCCCGGATTGCGGTGGGTGGCGAGCAGGTGCTGAACTTCTGTGCCAACAACTATCTGGGGCTGGCCAACCACCCGGACCTGATCGCAGCGGCTCATCAGGGGCTGGACAGCCACGGCTTCGGCATGGCCTCGGTCCGTTTCATCTGCGGCACCCAGGATCAGCACAAGGAGCTGGAGCAGAAACTGTCGGGTTTCCTCGGCACCGAAGACACCATTCTTTACTCCTCCTGCTTCGATGCCAATGGCGGTCTGTTCGAAACCCTGTTCGGTGCCGAAGACGCCATCATCTCCGATGCCCTCAACCACGCCTCCATCATCGACGGCGTGCGGCTGTGCAAGGCCAAGCGCTATCGCTACGCCAACAACGACATGGCCGAGCTGGAAGCCCAGCTCAAGCAGGCTGACGCCGACGGCGCCCGCTTCAAGCTGATCGCCACCGACGGCGTCTTCTCCATGGACGGCGTCATTGCCGACCTCAAATCCATCTGCGATCTGGCCGACAAGTACGACGCCCTGGTGATGGTGGACGACTCCCACGCCGTCGGCTTCATCGGCGAGAACGGCCGCGGCACCCACGAATACTGTGGCGTGATGGACAGGGTCGACATCATTACCGGCACCCTGGGCAAGGCGCTCGGCGGCGCCTCCGGTGGCTACACCTCCGGCAAGAAGGAGGTGATCGACTGGTTGCGCCAGCGCTCCCGTCCCTATCTCTTCTCCAACTCGCTGGCCCCCTCCATCGTCGCCGCCACCATCAAGGTGATCGACATGCTGGCCGACGGGCATGCGCTGCGCGCCAGCCTCAAGGAGAACAGCCAATACTTCCGCGAGCGGATGAGCGCCGCCGGCTTCACCCTGGCCGGGGCCGATCACGCCATCATTCCGGTGATGCTGGGTGACGCCAAACTGGCCGCCGAGATGGCAAGCCGCATGCTGGCCGCCGGCATCTACGTGGTGGGCTTCTCCTTCCCGGTGGTGCCCAAGGGCCAGGCCCGCATCCGCACCCAGATGTCCGCCGCCCACACCCGTGAGCAACTGGACAAGGCCATCGATGCCTTCATTCGCATCGGCCGCGAACTCGACATCATCTGATTTGAATCAAGGGGCCTGGCGCCCCTTCTTTCTGCATTCATCGTGAAGGAACAACCATGAAAGCGCTCTCCAAACTGCACAAAGAGGTCGGCATCTGGATGACCGACGTACCGGCCCCCGAACTCGGCCATAACGACCTGCTGATCAAGATCCGCAAGACCGCCATCTGTGGCACCGACATCCATATCTACAACTGGGACGAATGGTCACAGAAGACCATCCCGGTGCCCATGGTGGTCGGCCACGAATACGTCGGGGAAGTGGTCGCCATCGGCCAGGAAGTACGCGGCTTCGCGGTCGGAGACCGGGTATCCGGCGAAGGCCACATCACCTGTGGCCACTGCCGCAACTGCCGTGCCGGCCGCACCCACCTGTGCCGCAACACCATAGGCGTGGGCGTCAACCGCCCCGGCGCCTTCGCCGAGTATCTGGTGATCCCGGCCTTCAACGCCTTCAAGCTGCCGGACAACGTCCCCGATGAACTGGCCGCCGTCTTCGATCCGTTCGGCAACGCGGTGCACACCGCCCTCTCCTTCGACCTGGTCGGTGAAGACGTGCTGATCACCGGCGCCGGCCCCATCGGCATCATGGCCGCCGCCGTCTGCCGCCACGTGGGTGCCCGCCACGTGGTGATCACCGACGTCAACGAATACCGGCTCGAGCTGGCCCGCAAGATGGGCGCCACTCGCGCCGTCAACGTGGCCAAGGAACAGCTCAGCGACGTGATGAGCGAACTCGGCATGACCGAAGGGTTCGACGTGGGGCTGGAGATGTCCGGCGTGCCCAGCGCCTTCCAGGACATGATCGACAAGATGAACCACGGCGGCAAAATCGCCATGCTCGGCATCCCCCCCGCTACCATGGCCATCGACTGGGGCAAGGTGATCTTCAAGGGACTGTTTATCAAAGGGATCTACGGTCGTGAAATGTTCGAGACCTGGTACAAGATGGCCAGCCTGATCCAGTCCGGGCTGGATCTCTCCCCCATCATCACCCACCGCTTCCACATCGACGACTTCCAGCAAGGGTTCGATGCCATGCGCTCAGGTCAGTCCGGCAAGGTGATCCTCAGCTGGGACAAATAAGCCTTTCGGCCCGCCCATGAGATGAAACCCGGTGAAAACCGGGTTTCTTTTTTTCAGGCCGGTCTCGCCAGTTTGTGATCTGACGAAGAAACTTTGCACGCAGAGTGCTTAACACTTCACACACAAGCGTTTAAATGGCTGTAACTATTCGGTTATAATCCAGTCGTTTTCTAGGGATAATAAAAGCCTGCTGGGAGTACATGAGCGTGTTGAAAAAACTGAGCTATTTGCTGGCGGTCGGGATGACGGCCGCCAGTTTGTCCGGCGTGGTGCTTGCTGCCGATGATATGTCACCGGAGGCAATTGCCGAGCGGATCAAGCCTGTCGGTCAAGTCTATACCGCCAAGGATCTGGAAGGGATTGCGACCGCAGGCGCAGCCCCTGCGGCGACAGCGGCATCTGGTCCGCGCGACGGCGAAGCCGTGTTCAAGGGCGCCTGCTTCGCCTGCCACGATGCCGGCATTGCCGGTGCACCCAAGCGTGGCGACAAGGCCGCCTGGGAACCACGTATCGCCCAAGGCATTGAAACACTTAAGAAACACGCTATTGCCGGCTTCGCAGGCAAGACCGGTGTGATGCCGCCACGAGGAACTTGCGCCACCTGTAGCGATGAAGAGATCGAAAACGCCATTCACTACATGATCGACAAGCTCTAAGTGTTTGAAAGGGCCGCATTTGCGGCCCTTTCAATCTGATGACTTCCGGCTACTCTTTGTAGGGTAGGCAAACCGGGAGTTACTCATGTCAGCGCAACCAATAGCACCCCATTACTCGACTCCCTTGCTGGCGTTGGTTTCCGCTATTATGGATTTCCCCGCCCCCTCCGCCGCCACTTCCAAAGATTACGACACCCTGATCCAGCAGTTGAACCAGCTCTGCCCGCTGCAGCATTTCGGCATGCTCGGCTTGTCGGAAGCCGGCCTGCAGTGGGTATGCGAATACCAGATATCCGACAGCTTCAAGTTGCAGCTGGGGCTGGAGGAATCGCGCATCACCGATCAACTGACCCAGCTCGATGAAGCCGATGGCTGGTGTTCGTTGCCGGTCGAGCATGGTCAGGTCCAGTGGCTGCTGGCCTGCAGCCAGCCCAAAGAGCTGCCAACCCTGCGCCTGCTGCTGGAGTGCCTGGCCAAGCGGTTGAACGAGACCCAGGCAGGCTCCCAGCTGTCGGAACTGGCCTCACCGCTGATCCGCAAAGACCCTGACTGGCAGAAGAAGATCGAGAGCATCAACCGCATCATCCGGCTGGCCAACACTCTGCCCAGTCAGGCGCTGTTCTCCCAGCTCGAGGCGGTACTGCGCCAGATGCTGGCCATTCAGGACATGCTGCTGGTGCGCATCGACAGCCACCGGCTCGAGAAGATATATCCGGAGCAGCCTCCCCACAGCGACGAGTTCATCACCGGGTTGTGCCACAGCACCAACAACATGGAACAACACAAGGAGCAGCTCTACTGGTACAGCCAACCGCTGCGCCTTCAGCAGCAGTACTTCGCCCACTTTCTCATCAGCCTGCAGCACCCGCTGGAAACCGATGACCGGCTGTTTCTCGACTTCCTGCGCAGCCAACTCACCCTCCTACTGGAGCTGAGGCGGATCCGCCAGCAGCTGCACGACATCAACTCGGAAGATTCCATCAACCAGCGCCTGCAGCAGTTGCGTCAGACCAACCTCCGGCTACAGAAGCAGCTCAAGCAGCATCAGGAGCTGGAACGCCGGCTGCAGTTTGACGCCCTGCACGATCCGCTCACCCAGCTGCCCAACCGGGCCCTGCTGATGAACCACCTCAATCATGCCATGACCCACTTTCACCGCTACAAGTCGCCCGGGTTCTCACTGATCTTCATCGATGTGGACCACTTCAAGCAGGTCAACGACACCCTGGGCCACAGCGCCGGTGACCAACTGCTCAAGGAGATGAGCCGCCGCCTGCAGACCTGCATTCGGCAAAACGACATGGTGGCCAGGCTGGGCGGGGATGAATTCGTCATCTATCTGGACAACAGCAAGACCGAGGAGGATATCAGCCCGGTACTCAACCGCATCATCAGCCGCCTCTCCTACCCTTTTCGACTGATGGGCAACGAGCTGGGCATCACGGTCAGTCTGGGGGTGGCCAGCGTATCGGAACAAACCTCGGACATCAGCCAGCTGCTCCATCAGGCCGACTTGGCCATGTACCAGGCCAAACGCAACGGCCGCAGTCGCATCGTCAGCTATTCGGAAGAGTGCTCGGTCCAGACCTGGGCCTCGCCGGAAGAGATGCTGGCAAGAGCGCTGCGTGAAGGACGCATCGTCCCCTATTTCCAGCCGGTGATCCGGCTCAAGGACAGCCGGTTGACCGGGCTGGAGGTGATGGCACGCTGGATCACCGAAGAGGGAGTGCTCAAGGACGCGTTCGACTTTATCCCGCTGGCGGAGCAGTGCGGTCTCATTCAGGAGCTGGACTACCAGATCCTGAGCCACACCTGCCAACAATTGAAGGAGTGGCTGCCGCTGTCAGGCCAGAGCAAGTTCAAGGTGGCCATCAACTTGTCCGGCAAGCATCTGGTCAGTCATGAGCAGATCATGAAGTTGGTTGAAATCATCGAATCCGAGGGGATAGCCCCCGGCTATCTGATCTTCGAGTTCAACGAGCGGGAGCTGTCACGGCAGGACTCCGATGCCCTTACCTCGTTGCACGAGCTGAGAGCCAAGGGTATCCAGATCAGCCTGGATGACTTTGGGACCGGGTTTTCTTCCCTCAACGCCCTGTTCCACTTCCCGGTGGACTACATCAAGGTGGATGACAGCTTCACCCATCGCATGCTGCAGTCACCCAAGGATCTCGCCCTCATTCGTGCCATGCGCGACATCTGCCAGGATCTGGACTTCAC
>Ga0224722_1001719_pt1 | contig 12001 bp, 15 predicted proteins | sample Balambano_FR1_Me_FD_161646 | JGI IMG/M metagenome (GOLD analysis project Ga0224722, IMG submission 161646) | Freshwater sediment microbial communities from Lake Towuti, South Sulawesi, Indonesia - Balambano_FR1_MetaG | ecosystem: Environmental > Aquatic > Freshwater > Lake > Sediment | place...
GTGTCACTGCATGAAGAAACAAACTGTCGCAGCAACACACAACCAAAAAAAATCGCTATGGTAGATTTACAGGCTTCATCAAAAATTTATAAACCCATTCATGCTGGAGTCAACGTTATGGCTTCTCGAGCTGTTTTGAGCACCCGTTATAGAGTGTGGGTAATCTCTTTTGTTTTCCTTGTTCTGCTGATTCCATACATTTGGCTTTTTGCCTGGGAAAACTTCTGGGATCTAAGCTTATATCAGATTTTCTTTTGGGTGTCTGGTATTACTTTTGTAATGATGGCAGCTAATTGGTTTCATCTCTATTATTTATATGGTTTCAGGCTAGTGGGCTGGGGTTTCGTCAGATTCTTTTGGATCTGCTACTCCAGATTAATTGTTTCAATTCTATTAACTTCACTTTTCGTTGCCCCTCTTTCGGTCAATGCGATTCTAGTGAGTATTTTTTTCTTATTCACCTCTTTTGTTTCTTACATCTTGATTTATCAAGAAACAAAGAGGGCTTTTTATCTGGAAGAATTTGAACGAAAAGAAAGACTTAAAAGGCGGCGGCAGGAACTTGAAGAAGAGGAAAAAAGGCTTAATATTTGGAGTGAGCAACAGACAGATCGATATGATCATCTTTTGCAACGCCAAAAAGATATTGTGCGTCAGGAGAAAGAAATTTCAAACAGAGAGGAAAAACTTGAGAATAAAACACAGCTATTGGGAGGAGTCCCTAGTTTAAATAGATATGGACTTCATCCTTATTTTGTATATTCACGTTTGTCTCTAGAAGAGCTGGAAATATTATCAAAGCAATGTTCTGAAGAAAATGGGGCCTTGAACTGCAAAGCAATTTTATACTTAGCCTGTAGCATGATGCTGGAGGAAGTCTCACACTTACTTAAAGTACCTCAAGAGATTTTAAGAGAGCTTTTGCATAATTACAACGAAATTGGCCATTCTGTACTAAGCACTTTTGTTCTGCTTGAGAGCGACAGTAAAGACTTTTCCTGCCTTCAAGTTCTACAAGAACCTCACCTGAATATTGAAAGTGTTTCAAAATTACAAGCACAGTCTGGAAACAATATCTCACTAAACACACGTAACCTCTCTGACACGACTGGAACACCTGGCCAGATTTATATTCCACCAGACAATTTATATCAGTGAACCTTATCTAAGGCTCGTGTAAAAAAAGGGAGCCGAAGCCCCCCAGGGAACTAACCTACCAACTGACAACGAACCCTGCCGCCGCGCTGCCCACCGAGCAACTGCACCTGACCACCCGGAACCGTGCAGGGAACTGACACCGCAAAGCGCCCAGGCCCAGAAGACACAGAGCGCACCAGCACCGAGTAGCCCACCACCGCAGCCCACTTGGCCGCGAACTCAGACGGCAACTGGTTAAACCACACCTCAGCCACAAAACCCGTAAACGACCTGTCAGACTCCCGCCAGAAGCACTCCACCGCGCCAAACTCAGCCGCCAAACCCTGAACGAACTCAAATGGAACTGCTTGCATAACAAAACCAGAACGCAACGCGAGTTTCATACGCTCTCCTATCCAGAGTGTTACTACCGAGAGCAGGCGCAAGGGCAAGGCAGGCCAAAGAAAAAACGCGAAGCACCACTAGAACGGCCTGCCGCAGCTTGTGAAACCCTTGCGCCGATCCCAAGAGCGTAAAATGAAAAAGCCTGCGTTGGTAGCCTAGAGAGGATTCTGCCTACATCGAGCAGCGATAAGCCCAGGTTCTGGGGCATCAATAACGTGATCTCAGCCGTGAAGCAGTACAGGGCACAATAGCCTCAATGAAATTTTACATTAGCCCCTGGCAATCGCCAGGTTTTTTAGCCCTACGCCCGCTACCGGAGGTACACTCCCACCGCTACGGAGAACATAAACAGCCAGAGCAAGTCAAAGCCTGGGCCGGTGTTGTTGCCGATGTAGAACATCTAATCAGCAAGCCATTCCCTAGAATCTATCGCCGCACCCGTGCAACCCAGCTATGGTGCCCCAAACCAAATCCCCACGGGCCAGCGGTGCTGGTGAATATTAATTTTAAGGGTATTCAACGATTCAGGACTCTTACCTGCTGCTGGGCTTATGATGCCTCGGTCAGTGGGAGCAGGAGCGAGGATAGACTGTTTAGCATAGTTAGAATTTCACCATCCACCCCTTGGCTATCGTCGGGAGTTTTGTTTCGCGAGGTTGAGGAGTGTGGAAACTTGCGTTAGTCCAACCCTGCATAATTGCACCGGGAGGCACCCATCCAAAGCCATCGGACAGGAACGGAGAAAAGATCCCAAAGGGTACTCCTACTATGTCTAACTAGTGCGGCGTCAAGACTTAATTTTAGAGTTGTCCCCTCCTGAAAGACTTACCGCGAAAGACTTTCGGGCAACGCTAACCCTAATTCTTAGCGCTGACGCTGCACTAGTGCATCTGTAAGCTAAATGTTCAAGGTTCTTGGCATGTGCATTCGTGGACTAATCCATCATTGCAGGGGACTGCAAATCATGAAAAAGATCCGAATCATCATGGCTTAAGCCTTGAGCTTGGTTAGGTGAACAGCTCTGCATCAAAATAAACAGAGCCATAACCCCGATGAAGCCGACTAAAACCTCCCCCGCAGAGCCAAAGCCACCTTCCGACACATCATTGCGAAAACCACACCGATGGTCAATGCATACATAAGTACTATCGCCATGCAAAACAATGGACTTTTTGCCGCATCGAGGACAAGTCAATTCCTCTTTTTCGTGAAGACGATATTCAGACAGCATCATCAAAAGCCTCCTTTAGTAGACATAGGCACTAAACCTCCCTACGCACCTACCCTAACATACTTTCCCTAAATTATTTTAGGGCATTTTTTTTAAGCCCATTCGTTTACACTTGCTCGTTTAGGCTTTATAATTTATGAAAGATTCTTTAGGTAAGAGATGCTAGCATGCTCTTGAAGAATCCAAAGAGTGCGAGGTTTTCAATGAATTGGGAGTACAGACCAAAAATTGCGAGTCTGCGAGAAGCCAAACAGCTCACTCAGTTAGAGCTAGCTCAGATAGTGGGTGTCACAGAAACTACCATCGCTAATTGGGAAAAGGGAAGGAGCGGCACAGAGTGGATTGATCGATTAATTCGCCTATGCGCTGCCCTCGAATGCACTCCTGAAGACTTGCTGACCTATATTCCACAAGTTGAAGATGAAGGGGCTTTTAGTGAGATGGTTCGGCTGATAGAAGAGGGGAACCAAGAACACAGCCACTCTTCTAGTGAATGGCCTCAAGACCTAAGCACAGAGTCGATTGAGCAAATTGTAGAAGAAGGAGGAAAATTTTCTGACATCGTTAAGCTAATTGAGGCCGGACACCAAGCGCAGGCCAAACGATCGGTATTGTATGCAATACCTACCCCGGTAAAAGGCTCAGCTAAAAATAAGGCCGCTAAAAGGGGTGTATCTAAGCTGTAGTGCGGTTTCCTCTGGGTTAAGCAATTAGCTCCTGTTTGTCTAGAACCAATTACCTAACTCATTCAAGCGTTACAAAATTGCTCAGGGTGTTAGCCCGTAGCCAGGAGTGCCCATGAAAGCTCTGGTTCACTACCAAAATATTCTCAATAGCTTGTTCCGTTTTGGCAATAGACAGTCTCTAGAGCATATGGACAGGCTCTGGGAAAATCTACAAACTAGTGGATTAGACACTTACATCTCTCGTCGAGGGCTAGACACTATTTGGAGAGAGGTCTCTAGCCAAAGTGGTGTAGATGTCGCCAACCGGGTCAAAGCAAGTATTGAGGGTGCCTTGGGGATCTGCCCTCTTGCTAACCTTCAGCAGGTAAGAGACTTTGCTCATCGCCATGGTGGAAATAGCTATGAAGAGGCGCTAGAAATTTATAGCGCCTCTTCAATATCAGCAGAATGTATTATCTCTAGCTCTCCTCAATCATTTAGTCCCTTTCACTTGACGGAGATATCTTTAAGCCAAAACCCTGATTTATCTTTTTTACAGGACTATAGAGTTCCAAATTCCTTACCTATTCTGTTGGTTGGCGATCTATCAAGTATCTGGTTCCTAGTGAATTCTCTGGAGTTAAAGAGAAATTCAACGCCAGTTAATCTGAAGCAATGGTTTCAAGGTGACAGATTCGAACATGGCTGGTATTCGATTGAAGAGCTCAATATTGAATCTTGTGTTAAGCCCGCCAGCAGATCAAGAAATGTTCGTCGAGGCAAATTAATTACTCTAGGAAGATCAAATCAAAAAAGGCTTGAATCAGTTGCTTTAATAGTTGCAGTAAGCAACCCATTAAAAGAGTTTAATGTCACCATAGAACTCGTTTCAGGGAAATCTGGAGCTATCCTTCCAAATTTTCTTCGGCTAGAGATTTTAGATGCTGATGGAATGTGTGTTGAACAAGATACTGCAAACCATAAATCTGCCATTGTAATGGAGATAGAAGGAGAAGAATCTGAGCCTTTTAGTGTTCAAATTAGATATAACGGCTTTGTGCATCAGGAAAGATTTTCTCTCTAGGTTATTCCTTCACTAATTGCAGGTATTTCAGATGAACAAACTAGTTGTTTTAAGACTAAACTACCAGTCGAGTGAAAATAGATACCAAGCAGTTGCAGAAATTGGCACCGAAGGAGAAGTTTCCTCCATTGAAATTCAAGCATACCTACCTGTCTTATCTAATAATTTTCTTAAAATGCTTGAAGATTGGAGGATTGCCTTCAGCAATATAGATCTTAAAAAGAGACTTAAGGTAAAGAAAATTCTTGCAGAAAAAGTTGATGCATATCAAAAAAACCAGCTATCCATTGATTTAAATACTCAGAGTATTGCTTGGGAAGTGACTTGTGAAGAGCTTGCTTTAAAGTTAACAAATGAGATGAATTCATGGTTGAATTCACAAGGTTTTCATAGGATAAAAGAGAAAATTCAGCAAGAGTTAAAATTTAACGATAATCTTCAAATAATTATTCGTTCTGATGATGTGGCAATATGCAAGCTGCCTTGGAATTGTTGGGATTTTCTGGAGAAAAATCTAAATTCAGAGATTTCTTTTAGCTTAGCCAGTGAGAGTTATGCAAGCACTCTATCAAGGAAGTCTAGCCATCTAGAAAGCTTGAAAATATTAGCTGTTATGGGCGATGATGAAGGACTTGATCTAGATAAAGATAGGTGGGTTTTAGAAGATCAGCTTTCCGGAAAATTTAGTGTGTTTCTAAAGAAAGTATTACAGCCCTCTTCAGAAGAGCTGAAACAAGAATTAGAATGTGGCTCTTGGGATATGCTGTTTTTCTCAGGCCACAGCGAGACGATTAATAGCGATGGAGTAATCTATCTAAGAGGTGGTGAGTCTGTTTATTTATCTGAATTAGGATTTAGCTTTAGGAAAGCGATATCAAACGGTCTTAAGCTGGCTATCTTTAACTCCTGTGATGGCATAGGTATTGCAAGAAGTATTCAAGATCTACAAATACCTCAAGCCATCGTCATGCGCGAACTGGTTCCAGACAAGGTGGCACATGATTTCCTGTTGGCTTATATCGAAGCAATCCAAAACCTTGATAGCAATTCTCCCCTGTATCTTGCAGGAAGGTATGCTCGAGACAGAATTAAAAATAGCCTACCCTGCGCTGATTGGTTGCCTATAATCTTTCAAAATCATAAGGTGGCTTCCCCTGTTAGGGGAATGATGATGGAAAGGACAGTCGTTAAAACAATGAACGACAACAAGCTAAGTTTGCATGAAAAGATTGGTATCACTTCTGAGATTCAATTTGGTGAGAATATTAGCTTGGGTAGAAAAGAATTCAAAGTCACCGTTATTGATCCAATAGATGAAGGTTCAGTCGGCAAAATTCGGCATATGGGAGGACTATGGAACGCAAGAATTTTTCCACTTGTAGACTATGGCAAAATTGGGCCGATATTTCCCGGAGACGAAGTCTGCGTAGTCGCTAGACAAGGTAATGTCTGTCTAGTATTACCTAGACATCTGGCACATTCGGATTTATTTAATGAGAGTAGAGAAAAAAATAAAGCCAACTCCAAAAAGAAACAGACAAAAGTTTGTAAAAAACTTGGAGCCAAGCACTTTACTGGCGGCATCCAGTATTTTTTATCTCATGTTTTCAAGTTGTTTTAGCAGGTTGATTAATGACAAGGCTATTCGTTCTAGTATGTTTGAATATAATCTTCCCCTTGGTCAGATTTATGCACCTCTCCAGGTTCTGAGCCAAGTTGATGCACTTTAGATTTGACCTTGCACATTAAGTAAGACAACAACGAGTTTAGTAGGTTTTGATCGATGATTTTACCTACACCGAGTCATCTAACCAGCCGCAATGCCCACAGTCCCAATGAACTTGGCCAGCGGTAGCCTGGATCGGCATCTCACAGTTTGGGCACCGCCCCGTAAACAGAGGGTGACTGTCCAGCACTTCCAATCGCTGCTCCAGGCTCAGCCACTGCACCGGCTCCAGAATTAGTTCTTCCCCATAGTAGCTGGCTCTCTCCGGTTGCCATTCATCCCCATACCAAGCCAAAGGGGCATCGGGCATCTTAGCCGCAGATGGGGCCAGTCTAAAGTCTTGGCAGTGGTTGCCCTCCACGCCGCCGGGATGAACTGCACAGACCATATAAGGACTATGGGCGTAAAACTCACAGTGATTGCAGCAGTCCAGCTTAGCCATCAATACCCACAAGCCTCTACACCAAAGGACTGGGTAATCGTACCGTCCGGCTTTAGGGTTGCACACCAGATGCCATCAGCTTGCCAGAGTTTATAGCGATAGCTGCCCTCATGGATGAGGATAGTCCCAACTACGATTAGAACGGCTCCAGCCGAAATTGCAGCTATCACCCGCATGGGCCTAACAGTCATTGGTCTAATGGGTTGAGTGTTCTTCATTTTGAGCCCCAGGTAGTTGCCTGTAGGATGCCCGAATCCTCAATCAATAAGAGACATCACCAAATCAAATCGTTATGTCCTCGGATTTAATTAATAAGCCAAGTGATTTAAATCACTTACTCAAATAATTTTGTCATGGTAAAAGCCTTTGGGATTACCCCAAACTTGTTCAAAATCCAGCTTCATTAGAGGTGCATTATCATGCCTACGCTTATTTCAAATAACTTATCCACTCCGAATGGTGTTACTTTTGATGACAGCGGCAATCTTTACATTACATCTTTAATATCCACTGCCTCATTTATCAATATTCCACCAAGCATCCCTGCAATTTTTAAGATTGATCCTTCTGGCAATATTGTTGGTCAACTACAGTTAAGCGCCTTTGCTAACCCAAAGCTGGAATTCATCCCAGGCAGCAATATATTAATTGCTTTAGAAGAAAATGGCTTGTTTGCAATAATTGATTCTACAAGTTTAACCCTGATAGATGCGTTTGATTTGAATGGTTTATTTGTGGATGCTTCTGCTGTTCTTGATGTGAGTACAGGCTTTATAAGTGATTTGAATGGATTCATTCAGAATGGTAGCTCTACCTATGGAGACTTTGATATCCGAGCTACTGGAAATACGATTCAGTTCTTTATAACTGGACTTTCTCAAGCTCAGACCTTACCCTTCGTTCTCCGAATCGAACTGGAAAATGGTTCACTAACTGATTCAAAGGTTCTTTTCTCATCTACAGCAGATGCTCAATCTATCGCTCCTCAATCCCCACGACTAGGTAGAGGAATTGCGGTTAATAGTCAGGGCACAGTGTTGACCACTCTGCCATTGCCAACAACTCAACAGCCCATTGACTTCCGTGTAGCCTTTAATGCAGATATAGAGGTTTTTGACGGTATCGGCAATAATGAGTTTGTGTTTGTTGATAACCAGGTGGATATCTATAGCCAAGGCATGACGACGGATGCCTCAGGAAACTTCTACATTGCTACCAACTCAGTTGGCAGCGGCGTTTTAGGCGTACCAGGAGAAGGAGCATTAATTGTTGTTTCGCCTAATATTAGCGACATCACGTTTGCTCAAGGTATTGGCCTAATTGGCTCTGGTTTTCTTGATGTAGCTATTAATCCAGTAAATGGCATTCCCTTTGTAACCATTAACGACCCCCTTTCTCCAATCACTGGCGGAGGAGATTTATTCGTCAGTTTCCCTGAGGCTATTCCTCAAGCCCAACTAACTTCAACTGGATTGCTCACAGATACAATTGAGCCAGATAGCTTAGTTGCTTTCTCAGCTGTACAAGACAACACGCCCAATCCACCGCAAGATCCTCAATCGAACCAAGTTTTACCAGTAGACATTTCAATGGCAGCTACCTCTCTAGAGAATCCTCTTCAGGTTATGGCAGCTACGCCAATCCAGATTCCTGAGGCTTGGCTGGAAACTACGCTTACTTCAACTCTAAGCTGAAGTATTTCCAGCGTTGATATGTGACAAAAAGCCCCTAGCAATTGCCAGGGGCTAAGATGACAATTCGACCTGTCAATCGTCATTATGCTGCTACTGAGTCAGGATGTTCATGGTTTGCATCCACACTTACTAGCCAGGCTATGATTACTCGGTCGTAGTCGCCAGAGGTTTTCTCTTCCATGGGCTCAAGGTGTTGTAGGGATTGAATTTCCCAGTTCTCAAAAGAGGAGATCCATTCTTCCCGTTCCACTAGCTCCCAGTGAGGTTCTCCATGCTCGTTAGCCACTAGCTCCCGATTGTCAGTGGCATGAACTACTAGCAACGGGCTTCTGCCATCATGCCAGGGCTCACGGACAGGTACTGAACCATCTAGCGTAGCGATTGCCAGATGGAAAAACCCAGTAGCGTGGCGGTGCTGCTCTTGGGAAACGTAGGTTTGCACCCGCGAGATCTCCCATGACTGACCATAGGCTTGAAACTTCTGCCCCAGCACCGGCGCTGCCTCAGCAAAGGCCAGGTTATAGTCCTCGATGCTGCCCTCTGGCACATAGCCCTCTGGAGCCTCCCAACCGCTGGGCACATAGCCAGGGGGATAGACCATTACAGTCTTGATTAGATGGGTCATGGTTCACCTCAACCTCTGAACGTACAAACCCAGCGGGCACCCCGCTGGCTGGCTCTCCTGACTCTCACAACACTAACAAGGCTGCGGCCTTGCTGGGTGTATTGTTCGGCCAAAAGATTACATTTTTGGCGGGCCTGCTGCTCATTATCAGCCCACACGTAGTCCTCCCAATCTTCCATCTCTTGGTCTGGGTTTGGAGTATACGTCAAAACCGGAATGCGAGCCTGTTCACCATTGCTGGACAGAACCCAGTACGTTACCCCAGCGATCGCTACAACCGTCACCACACAGCCAACGCTAGCAACACAGGCTACTACCGCTGGGGCGGCGGCTGGATTGGCTCTTACCTGAACCGCTGGCCCTGCTACCAGGGCACTCGAAACTGTGAGTGCAATTGCACCCCTCCAATGCTTCATAATTTGCTCCTAAGCGAATCCCCCAGTTAGGCTAGAGGATGAATAAAGGTTGTAAGCCTATCCGTCAGATCCAGGCGGGAGGCAGAAGTCCCCAGCTACGGGCCGAATGGCTCCCTTCCGCATCCAGTATTTAATCCGAGCTAGCAGCGGCGCAGGCGATCTCAGGTTAGCCAGGATCGTCGCTCTCACGTCGGGTGCTATCTGCTCTAAGTAAGCTCCAAATATTCTGTTGAGTTTCTGCCTCATAGTATTCATCGCTATCTAGCCTCCGGTTCAGTTCATCATGCCAAGAGTCGGGGTAATCCCCGTTGTAGTAGCCCCCGGTAGGAATACTGTCCTCATCAGGGCTAGAGTCAAAGGCTTCACCGCCTTCTCGCATGGCCATTGCCTGTTCTAGGCCACGCTTTGCCCAGTCTTCCTCAGTCATGTCGTCCTCACCGTCTGGGCCATGCCAGGACTGTCCGTTAAAAGGCCAAACCATTAGTACTATCGCACCTCATCTTACCTGATCAAAACCTTCCAGTCCACCGCAGAGGCAGATGGCTGGCTAAGGGATTTCTGCTGTTTATTCAGTTCGGTATCCTGTGGCCTGATCACCTGAATACTCGATAACAACCCAGGTGTTGCTTTCCTCTAGCCGGTAGTAGTCAGCTTCTTCTGTCCGATGGGTAGGGAACCCAAACGTATTCTTGATGTCTTCGTAACTCTGGGGCCACGCTAACCCTTGCAGGTAAGTAAATTGATCCTGAGTGATACTGCCCTCAACCCCATAGGGGTGCTGACCAGGGCCAAAGTCATCCTCTTCCCCTGCTCCTGCAGGAGCAGGGGCAATGGTAATAGCTCCGGCCAATAGGGTCATAGCCACAGCCATCCCGGTTAAGCGATTCACGACTGCCCCTCCTGCCCCTGCATGCGTTGATTTCTCAGGGCGTTATATGTGCCTAACTCCGCTTGGGTTTCCACCTTAAACCGCTTCACCCCGCGCATCGCCCCCTTCGCCCTGAACATAGTCAATTCCGCCTCACTAAAGTCGTTCTCAGCCTCGTTGAGCTGTTCCACAAAGGCTTGGAGATCTTCGAGTTCCTGTTGATACGTAGTTTGCAGGTGGCTTCCCTGGGTCTGGAGTAAGGCCAGGGCGTTGCCTACCTCCTCAGGCATTAACTCACCATCAATCACCCCTACGGAACTCCACTCGTGGGCATAGCGGGTTTTGGCATCCTCAACCCAGGCTTTAGAGTTCATCCCTTCCCGCTTTACCCGTTGGGAAAAATCGTCAAATAACTCTGCGGCTAGGTCAGTGTAGCTACCACCTTGTTTCAGCAACGGCTCTGGGGCCACCCGCTTTAACCACTCGTACCAGCGAGTTCTAATGGTGACTTCCTTCACTCCAATATCGGGATAACGATTCGCAATATCCTGAGTGCTGTAGAAGTTTCCTGCCGTGCGATCGGGTGTGCGGTCACTGTGCGCCGGGGTGTGCGGTCGCACATCAGCTGTTACAGCGTCAACGTGCAATGGTGCGTACTTTGGTGCATTTTCCATCCGTGCATCCTCCTTCTAAGAACGGGTAGAACCCCTGAAATAACAGCGTTTCCTCCTGTGCGCCAGCTGCACCAAGGCTGCACTTATGGTGTGCATCCCCTGTGCCTTTGACCGTGCGGAACTGGTGTCTAAGGTGTGCGCTTTACTGTTCAATAGCATGGGTGTACTGTGCAGTAAAGTACAGTAATGTACTTTCCATTACCGGGCTTTACTTTCAAGGATTTAGGATGATGATTATCCCCAGAACAATTCCTAGGCAAATGTCTAAAGAAGCGTTATCTGTCTATCTAGATCCAGATATCAAAGAAGATCTAGCGGCTATGGCCAAAGCTGAGGATCGCTCAATGGCCTATATTGCGGCCAAAGCGATTGAAAAAGCGGTGCTGGAGTGGAAAAGCTCTCTAAGTAAACCTAACCAGAGTCCTTAATCGACGTTTATTAGGGTTTACACGTCAATACATTCGTCCTATGGTAAAAAGCTGCTGGCAGAACTCAACCCTTCAAGCAATCGTCTATCCTTCACTGTGCGGTTATGGATCTATGGGTAACTGGCTGGACTACTTCAGAGAAAAATCAGCGGGTGAGATTCAGGGCAATCTGCTTGGTCCACCAGAAACCTCTGATATCGTGATTGACAACACCAGTCCTAGTCAGAAGCTGGCCTACAAACGGCTACAAGACCTGGTCAAAGCTCGTGGTGGTAACCAGAGAACTCATGCCATCGTCAATGCTGACTGCATTCAATACTTGCTGGGAGTTGCCCCCAACGACCTATACGACGCCCTAGGAGTGCCCCGCAGCAAACGAGAGCGCCTACCGACTGAAGCTCAAGAAGTATTGATGACAGGAAACTTGGCTGCATTTTACGCCATTCTTGAAGACGAAGCCCAGGGCCATGACTCTATAATCGAGTCAAGCCAGAAGGGATTTACTAGGGCTAGACAGCTCTTTCCCTGGAATCGGGATTAAGGCCATGTTGACAATCTACAAACTCAGACAAGAAGCCTATCTCAACTGGGAGACGACTTATCACG
>Ga0224722_1001720_pt1 | contig 12000 bp, 10 predicted proteins | sample Balambano_FR1_Me_FD_161646 | JGI IMG/M metagenome (GOLD analysis project Ga0224722, IMG submission 161646) | Freshwater sediment microbial communities from Lake Towuti, South Sulawesi, Indonesia - Balambano_FR1_MetaG | ecosystem: Environmental > Aquatic > Freshwater > Lake > Sediment | place...
TTGATTTTGTTAGAATTCTGTCCAATACCAATCATACAATTTTGATGTTTAAATTAGTAGGGTGCGTTACGGCACGACAATATTAAAACCAAAAGCAGAAATTATTTGCCGTAACGCACCGTTAACCTACCAACACATTTTTTGCATGAAGTCTTATAGGCAATTATATTATAGAATCAACAGCCTAGCACGGCACTGGTAAGTTTTTTGATTCACCCGTAGTATTTCGGAAGCCGTGCCCCTACGTTTTATTGTTTGCTGGTTTAATAATTGTGGCTACTATACCTCATCAAGTTGAAAACCACTGTATATCAAACCCGCGCTCACACACATCTATTTCTGGGTTTTGCGACCAAACGCGATCGCCTTCGTCTATTCTTAAATCAGTCTTTACCTAAATTAGTATCAATAATAAACTTATAACAATTACGTCCTCCTTGCTTAGCTTGGTATAACGCCTTGTCTGCTTTGTCAATCAAGTCTTGAGGAGAACTATTAAGACTAGGGTAGGTAATTGCTATACCTAAACTAACAGTGAGAATTTCACTTACAGTAGAACAAGCATGAGGAATGTTTAATTTTTTGACTTGTTCGCGGATTGCTTGTACTATCCTTAATACTTCAGCATGATCGCAATTAGGTAAAATTACAGCAAACTCTTCTCCACCATAACGAGCAAGTAAGTTAGCATAACCTCTTACTGCACGCTTTACAGCCCGAGTAATGTTTACTAAACATAAATCTCCGGCAGGATGTCCGTAAGTGTCATTATAAGATTTAAAGTAATCCACATCAAACAAAATCAAAGCTATGTAGCCTTGCTGCTGTCCGATGCGATACCATTGTTCATCAAGGTATTTATCAAAACAGTAGCGATTGGCAACACGAGTTAATCTGTCCGTGTGGGCAAGAAGCTGGAGTTTCTTATTAGCTAGAACTAAGCGTTGATTAACTTGTGCTAACTCCTTTGTCCTTTCTGCAACACGAATTTCTAAAGTTTCATTTATTTGTCGTAGGTCAAGCTCTACTTGTTTGCGTTTAGTAACATCAATCGCTGTGGTAATTACTAATCTTCTACCATCTTTTGTTTTACCTAATGGTGCGGAAAAGAAATCCCAAACCCTCTTACTACCGCTTTTTGTAAGGATGGTAAACTCGCCTTCTGCAACTCGGCAGTTTATACTATAAAGTCTATCGATGATACCTTGAATAATTTTTTGACGCTTTCCGTAAGCTCGCTCTGTCCAATCTGCAATAGTGGAAATTTCTGACGCTGTATAACCTGTAATTTCAGTCCAAACTCCATTAATTAGTATTACTTCCCCATTCTCAGCGTGTAAGATAGTGGGTAATGGAGACTCCATAATGGCAAACCGAAAGTTATTTTCTAACTCTTGTCGTCTTTCTTCTAGTTGATTGAGTGACCAAGCACTCCAGTAAACTAAGATTGAAAGTAAGACTATACTTACTACTACTTCTAGGGCACTACTTAATGCTGCATCATACAAAGAAAATTGGTATCCTTTGTAAATAAGCCAACTAGGAAATACAGATAGAGCAATTAACCAAGGAAATAGTTGTCGTGCAATTACCCCTCCTAGCAATGGACTAGTAAAAGTCCTCATTAATCCTTGGTGAGAACGGCTAAATAAAATTCCTACACATAATACAATGAAAGTGACTGCTGTATGGGGAGCCATGGAAGTTGTGCGAACCACAAATGAGTAAAGGATATTAGCCCCAAATAAATATCCAATCAAGGCTAATAATGCAATAACAGCCACAATGCAGCTTGTAATTTGTAGCAACCAATTGTAGTAGCATATATTTTTAGACAGTAATATAAGTGTCGAACCTACTAGCACAAAGTTGAATGCTACGTTTTCTCCCATCCTTCCGGGGTAAATAGTTGTTGATGATATTACTTGATCTTGAACTAATAGCTGATCAATACCAAGGTTCCAATGAAAAATATATTCAATTAAAGTAAGTCCTCCAATAATTGCCACTCCTAGCGCAGCACCAACACCAATTATATGCCTCCATTGCGATCGCCTTTGATGAAGCGTCTTCGACCATCGTTGTGGAGTTACTTGATCTAATAATCCCAAAGATATACCAGATAATACAAAGCAAAAAGCTGCATTAGCTTTCATCGTTGACGCTTGACTTAAAAAACCATATAACACTAAAGAAATGTGTTTTTGCCAACTTAACAGAGTGATACAACCTACCAAGATGACTAAGGAAGTAGCAAAAATGACAATTCGCTTTTGGTTACTTTCGACATCCATAAATTTTACTAAGATATACGATATTCATTTTTGTTATATTCAAGGCAGGAATTAAGAGCGTAGTGATAGCGGTTTTTATTGAAACACGTAGTTAAAGAAGCTACATCCCTAAAGAGATTAAGGTTTTAGGTACATGGCTTATCCAAACTAAATATTGCTGCCAAGACAAAGAATTAGCAAAAAATCGCATAAATACTCGTCGATTGTCGAGAAATTTTAGCTCTTTTTCAGTAACTACCAACGATTCCAATTCCCAGAGGAGGAAGCTTAGGTCTGATAATAGACAACTTGTTCACCAATTAATGGAAAATAATTTCCAAATCGATTTTAAGGTATATAAGAACAATAACAAAAATCAGTTTACTCGAAATTGTATAATTTTATGATGACACTCGTATTCTAAAATACTCCTACTTACAGTATCAATATGTGTGCCATCGTGGCATTTATACAAATGTAGTTATCCTGATTGTGCAAATCTACAAGCTTTGTAACAACTGATGACTTGTTAATTTGCCTAATTGTTTTTTTTACCACATACGATGTAAATTGAAGTATTGAAAGCATTTAGAGGTTATACCCCTTACCTTTAGAGTGTGGGATAGAGCGTCAAATGGCTCAAAAAACTCTTACATCTTTATTTGTTGGCAATTTTCACCACTATAAATACAAAGGAATGTTAATGAAAGATGAACTTTTGTCAATCATCTTTGACTACCCAAGAACACCAAAAGAGAGATGAAATAGTAATAAGCTTCAGATAAAACTGGCAATTGTGAGCAAATTGCTGTAATTTCCTCACCTGAAATAGCTATATTGAGTAAGACGAAAATCAATTGTTTGTAATTATGGCGAGCAAGTACATAAACGTTAGAGAATATACTGTCAGAGCGCACAAAAGAGAGATTCACACGCGGGTTTTCCACTTCGTTTGTAAACAATGTAACGAACCAACCCAAAGGGAAACTTATGGACCACGGCCGTTGTACTGTGAAAGATGTCGTCCTGCTCAACCATCTAAACTTAAAAAGTCACAACAGCAGGTGAGAAAAGGAAAACCCAAACCAATGACTTACAAAAGCGGTAACGATTTAAATTAATAGAGCGATAACTAATGCAAGGACACTTACAACCCCCTCCAACCTTACTCCAGCCTTTGTTGGAATTACAGCAGTACTATGCTCGTCTGGTGACAGAATACGAAAGTATGTATAGAACAGCGCGATCGCAATTAGACCATGTAGAAGCGTTGTTGTCTAGCTACTCAAATAGCGGTAATAACTTAGCAAGTACAGACCAAAAACAAGTGCAGGTGCTTTCTGTACCCCAAGAGTTGCTATCATTGATGCCTTCAGAGGATGCTGATAGTCCAGATGTAGACTTCGAGTCAGACAATGTAGCTGCTGACACTATATTAGTATCGACACCAAATCAACCTTCTTCACAGGATACCCAAGTAGCATCCATAGAAGACGACGATGAATTGGCTAAAGTGGTAGAAATCCCTCTACTACCGCAGTATGGGAAACTAACTCGCATAGAAGCCATTGAAAAGCTATTACAAGAGCGTAGTGGCACAGTTTGTCATATAGACTTTATCGTGCGATCACTCTATGGAGACTTAGAGCCAAATTTACTCAAAACAGTCAAACGTCGAGTTCACTCTTCCCTTACTCATGGTGTGTCAAAAAATTTCTGGGCAGCGATTGCGGATGAACCTGGCTGTTATACGCTGGATTTAAATTTGGTGACTTCTAAAAATGATGCCAAATCTAAAGCTGCCAAAAATAAACATAAGAAACCTCCCTTTATACTTCCCAAGATAAAACGAGTACCGATGGTAGGGGAATTTGAGGGCAAAGTTGTAATTGAAGCTATTACGATAGTTCTACAACGCAACTCTGGAAAAGTGTTTAGTGTAGCAGAAATACTTTCTCAACTTTACGGAGACTTAGATAACGACATAGTAAGAGAAGTAAAAAGTGCAGTGCTGAAAGAACTATCTAGAGGGTATAGAACAGGTAAATTTAGTCGAGTTCCTAACAAAGCTGGTCATTATACCTGGGATTTGAAGCTTGTTCCCAAAGCAAGTTTAAAATAAACCGTTGTCAATACCAATGATGGAGTATTTTATTCGGTTTTCCTCACATCTAGATGTCCCTAATCGAAAGCAGGATTTAGTCACAATATAAATAGAGGTAATCGTTGGAAAGAACAATTATGTTTCCATTTTCTTTTGTGTACAATTCCTGTTACGGTGGTGAATCTATCTCGCGGAAAAGCCGTTTAGAGAGCAAGTTAAAATTTCTCAAAACAATGCGGGATGATTTAGAAACTAAGCTTGCTGGTTTAAATGCTGCAATTAGTAGCGTTGAATCCCAATTAACTCAAGATGATGTAACCCACGTGTAGAGTATACCTGTTAGCTGATGGTAAGTCCTGAGCGTTAGTTTAAACAAAAAGGGCATGGTTTAATAACCATACCCTTTTCCACTATTTAGGGCTTGCTGAAAAAGCCTACAGAGCGAATAAGACAAGCTCTATCGCTTGAAAAAGACCCTCACCCCGTCCTCCGGACACCCCTCTCCCAAGTTTGGGAGAGGGGAGGGGGTGAGGGCTGCAAGGCTTTTGAGCTTCTAGATGTTATTTCCTTGCACGAACTTTTTGGTAAAAAGGCTGAAAACCATTACCTATACCAACTTATAACTTTATTAAGCAAGCCCTACTTACAAATTTTACAGTTGAGGCACATACTGAGGTTTCTCAGGTACTTCAGTATACTCAGCAACAATTTGCCGGAATTCTTCACCATCAATAGTTTCTTTCTCGATGAGTAAATCTACTAACCGATCAGTAACGGTACGATTTTCTCGGATAATCTTCTTCGCATTTTCGTAGCATTCTTCAACAATCACGCGGACTTGAGCATCAACACGAGATGCGATCGCTTCTGAATAATCAGAGCGGGTCATCCAGTCGCGTCCTAAGAATACTTCACCTGATTGACTTTCTAAAGATAAAAGTCCTAAATCAGACATACCAAAGCGAGTTACCATCTGACGGGCCATACCGGACACTTGTTGTAAGTCTCCTCCAGCACCAGTAGTCACTTCTGCACGACCAAAGATAATATCTTCCGCTGCACGACCACCCAAGGCTCCGGTAATTCTAGCCTTTAATTGGGAACGGGTAATTAATCCTTGGTCTTCATTAGGAGTAAACCAAGTTAAACCTTGGGCTTGACCACGGGGAATCAGCGTCACTTTTTGTACTGGGTCATGGTCTTTGACTAAAGTTCCGATCAAAGCGTGGCCAATTTCATGGTAAGCAATCAAGCGCTTACTCTTACTATCTACTAAAGGAGTGCCTTCCATCCCGGCTACAACCCGGTCTACCGCATCATCAATTTCCATGATTGTGATTGCATCTTTACGGCGTCTGGCTGTGAGAATCGCCGCTTCGTTGAGTAAATTCGCCAAATCTGCACCTGTAAAACCCGGAGTCCGACGAGCGATCGCATCCAAAGAAACACTGGGGTCTAGCTTCTTATTGCGGGAGTGAACTTGGAGAATCTCTAGGCGTCCTTTGATATCTGGTGCATCAACAGTTACCTGTCTGTCAAAGCGTCCCGGACGTAATAAAGCAGCATCCAATACATCAGGACGGTTAGTAGCAGCAATAATAATGATGCCTGTATTACCTTCAAAACCGTCCATTTCGGTGAGTAGCTGGTTCAAGGTTTGCTCACGTTCGTCGTTACCACCACCAATACCAGCACCTCGTTGTCTACCTACAGCGTCAATTTCATCGATAAAGATGATACAAGGCGCATTATCTTTAGCTTTCTTAAACAAGTCACGGACACGGGAAGCACCCACACCCACAAACATTTCCACAAATTCTGAACCGGAAATACTGAAGAAAGGTACACCTGCTTCACCAGCGATCGCTTTCGCCAATAATGTTTTACCAGTTCCTGGAGGGCCTACTAAAAGTACTCCTTTAGGAATACGGGCACCGACAGCAGTAAATCTTTCAGGTTGTTTAAGAAAAGTGACAACTTCTTGCAATTCTTCCTTAGCTTCTTCAATACCCGCGACATCATCAAATTTGACTCCAGTTTTAGCCTCCATTTGGAAGCGAGCGCGGGATTTACCAAAGCTCATCGCTTGACCGGGACCACCTGGAAGATTGCTAGAACGACGGAACAAAAAGAACAATCCGGTAATCAATAAAACTGGGAAAATTAAATTTCCCAAAAGTCCCCAGATCGCACCATCATTCCGCATCGGATGAGCATCAAAGCTAACATTTTTTTCTTTGAGCTTACTAATTAATTCTGGAGCGCTAGCAGGTAAATCTACTCGCACTCGTTGTGTACGATTATCCAGCTCTGGATCGACAGCTTCCACAATTGCTGTTCTACCACCTTCATAAAAATCTACACTTGTCACCCGATTCGCATCCAAGTATTCTAAAAAGCGACCGTAAGTCATACGGGTACTTGCCGTATTCCTACTCATATCAGCAGAACCACTGGCAAAAGATCCTTGCCAAAAGAAAAAGCCAATTACCAAAGCTGGCAACGTCCAAAGTAATAGGACTCTCCAGGAAAATTTCATTTTTAACCTCGCATCGCCCGATACAGCTTTTTAAGGGAACAGGGAGTTTAAATCGAAAGAAAGTAGTGTTAAGCGTTGGTATGGCGTTATGCCGTATTGTACACAGTCACTGTTCCCTGTTCCCTTTCCTTCAAATGTGTTACATGAGCAGCCATATAGGCCGATTGACGTTATGGAAAATCCACGACGCCAATAATAATCTTAATTAAAGTTAACTTAATTTTAATACATGAAACCATCGATTGGGAGCGAGTTGGTTAAATCCACTCCCACAAAAATAGTTATTACTTAGTTTCCGTAATTTGTAAGGTGTAAGGAAGATACTTATCTTTTCTATAAGAACCAATCCAAACTTTGTAAGTTCCAGCAAGCCATTCCCCAACAATACCAGCGTTTTTGCCCTCAAAGTCGTCATTACACCACACGCCACCAGGACCACTAATGACCAAAGTCGTATCTTCTGGACTTTGCACTTGTAATCTGAGGTAGTCAAATTTACTTGTTAAGTGTAAATTGTGGTCTGGTTTCTCATCAGCAAAGCCAGTACAAGGGCCTGTAGCCGTTTCATTTCTACCAGCGATATTATTTACAGGTACAGAACCACCACTCATTCCTCGAACTGTTAGGGGATCTGGCGTAAACTTGCGACCAATAGTTACATCACCAAAAATTGGTGGTGGAGATTCAGCTTGAGCTACGCTACTAATTGTTTGACTGATAAAAAGGGCAGCTAATGCAAATGATAATTTTATCCTTCGATTTTTCACTTTGCTTGACATATTAATTACTTTTATCTCAGTATAATAAGAGACACATATGTTACACACAAAGTTCCCAAAAATAGAAGGAATCAACCTACACCTAATTAGCTACTCCTCTCCCTCCGCTAAGGTATCTCGTTGATTAATCAGATAGATACTAATCAAAGTCAAACCAACGCCTACCCATTGCACGGTTGTCAGCATTTCCGAGAGGAAGAAATTACCGAATAATAAAGCAAATACAGGTGTAAGGAAAGTTAAGGAACTAAGACTAGTCAGACTTCCACTAGAAGCAAAGTAAAAGAATAAAGCGTAGGCGATCGCACTACCAAATACTGTTGCGTATCCCAAAGCAACCCAATCTTGGGGTATAAGATTTTGCCATTGTTGAGATTCTACAATTGATGAGGTTCCCCACAAAGGCAAACCACCAAGTATCATATGCCAGCCTGTTGCGACCACAGGGTCAGCATATCGACATACGTAGCGAATAAATACCGTTCCCACAGCCATAGATAAAGCTGCTAACAGCATTAACCATTCACCGTTTTCTAGGAATGAATGAGAAATAGGGATAGAACCAACTGGAGAAGCACCTAAAATCAATTCTTCTGGCAAACCAATTAAACTAATACCAGATACACCGAGGGCTAGCCCTAACCAACCCCACAAACCGATATATTCTTTAAATAGCCACAAAGATAACAGTGCGACAGCTAAAGGTTGGGAATCTATCATTACAGAACCCAACCCAGCACCAGTTCTAGTTAATCCCTCTGCTAAAAAGCCTTGAAATAATGTTCCATCAACTAAGGCAAACAAGGCAATCCACAGCCATGCTAACCATCCTTTTGGCTGGGGTTTACCCATGAACACTGCTATTGTTAAAATTAATACCCCGGCAGGCACTAATCGTACTCCTGCCATAAATAGAGGTGTGGTATGAGGTATAACTCCTTTCATAGCTACCATTGCTGTACCCCAGAGGAAAAAGGGTGCAATTAACAGTAGGGGAGTGAGGGAAAGTTGCTGGGATGCACTGAGTTTCAGTTGCATGGGTGTATCAATGCCTTCGTTGCAGAAATCTGAAAGTTTGCTTTACCTAATTTTACCCAATTATGTCGTTTTGTGAAGGAATTAATACTTAGTCTTGAGTTGAAGCCAAACGCCAACGGTTATAAACCGTTGTCTAGTAGAGAAAGTCCTCTTAAAGAGGACTAAATTTAAGTTCTAAATGCTAAGCAATATCCACATTATAAAGACGGCTAGCTGAAAACCCCTGAAGATGTGTTTTGGAGCGGTGCGGAAAAACACATCTGTACTTCAGGCAGGGGGATGAAAGCTGCCAAAAGCCCTTTAGGGCAAGTGTGACACTAACTATTCTCGTTGTTGTAAGGGCATCAGCCTGAAAACCCTGCGCCTAAACGCCCAGGGATGAAAGGCTCTCTTCCTTTTTTGATGCAATCTTTTTAGTATTTTCACACAATTTATGTGAAATGTTTTAACATAAGACTGTAGTTGGTCAGGTCGAACCGATGATAATTTACGAGTTCAAAGTAAAAGGAAAAGACTTGCAATATCGGGCTATTGATGAGGCTATTCGTGCTAGTCAGTTCATTCAAAACAAGTGTTTGCGCTATTGGATGGATAATAAAGGCAAGAGTTTAAATCGATACGACCTCAACAAATATTGTGCGGTGTTAGCAGACTTGTTCCCTTTTGCGGATGAACTCAATTCAATGGCTAGACAGTCTGCGGCGGAACGTGCTTGGAGTGCGATAGCTCGGTTCTACGATCACTGTAAGAAGAAGATTAAAGGTAAGAAAGGATACCCGAAGTTTAAAAAGAATTGTCGCTCAGTAGAGTACAAAACGTCAGGATGGAAGCTTTCAAATACTCGAAAAGCCATAACCTTTTCCGACAAAAAAGGAATAGGAACTTTGAAATTAAAGGGAACCTATGACCTCAACTACTACGACATCAAACAAATTAAAAGAGTTCGGTTAGTACGTCGTGCTGACGGGTACTATGCTCAATTTGCAATTGATATTAACTTGAAGGTTGAAACACAACCGACCAATCAAGTAGTAGGTCTGGACTTGGGGTTAAAGTATTTCATTGCTGATAACAAAGGCAATGTAGAAGAGGCTCCCAAGTTTTACCGAAAAGCCGAGAAACAGTTAAACAGAGCTAACCGCAAGAAATCCAAGAAGTTTAGTAAAGAGAAAAAGAAGGCTAAACAACGACAATCTAACAACTACCACAAAGCTAAAAATCGGTATGCCTGTAAGCATTTAAGAGTAAGTAGGCAACGAAAAGAATATTGCAAGAGATTAGCGTATTCCGTCATCCAATCTAACGATTTGGTCGCTTATGAAGACTTAAATGTTAAGGGCTTGGTACGTAACCGACATTTAGCTAAGTCAATATCTGATGCTGGTTGGTCAACTTTCCGTCAATGGTTAGAATATTTTGGTCACAAGTATGGCAAGGTTACAGTCGCCGTGCCGCCACACTATACCAGTCAAAAATGTTCCAACTGTGGGGAGAAAGTGAAGAAATCTCTGTCTGTAAGAACGCATATCTGTCCGTCGTGTGGATATGTAGAAGACAGAGATGTGAATGCCAGCATTAACATTTTGAGGCTAGGACTCAGTACTGTGGGGCACACAGGAACTTACGCTTGGGGAGATTTGCCCTCTTGGACAGTTGGTGAAAGCCTGCTGTCTAACGGCGAGTCAGGTAACCAAGAATCCCCGCGTCTTTAGACCGGGGAGTGTCAACCTCGTGAAGATATTATGGAACTACGCGATCGCTTCTTAATCGTTGAGGATACGCTCAAACGTTTAGAAGAACAACTCAATCCAGAACAACCATACTCACTAGCTGCTAACCAACAAAACTATCTAGAAGAAACTCGTAAAGACTTAGCACGGATTACAGCTAATTTAGAAGAATTACGTGCCACAAATCAAACTGAACACGAACGTTTATCGCGGGAAGCAAGACAAGCAATTTCGCAACTTTCCACTGATGGTCAGTTTTTAGATCATGTCAGAGAAATTATTAGATTTTTTAAAAGTGCGTGAATTTACTTGGTAGTGTTACATATCATATCAATACTACTCATCCTCTCGGAGACGACCCACCGGGTCGTCTCTACAATAATGTACATATGAACATCTAACTTTAAGAAGGTTCTGGTACTTCTAAGAAAGGTGGTAATTGCTCATCATTGCTTGGTGCAACATTTGGATTACTTTCTGTTTCTGAGGGTTGTGGTATTGGTTCTACTACATTCTGTGGTTCTTGTGGTTGTGGCGTAGATTCTTCACTTGTAGTGCTTGTGGGAGTATTATCAGGAGAAGTGGTTACAGTTTGGTCTACTTGAGGTGTTTGTTTTTGCGCCATTTGTTGCATGAATGCTCGCACTTTATCAACTTGTTCGTTGTCTCCTTGAGCGCGATATTGTTTACCAGCTTGTTTTAAAGCTACATTTGCTTCCTTAACATCTCCTTGATTATACAAAGCTATCCCCAAATTATAGTAAGCCGTTGCATTTTGAGGATCTAACTGTACAGCTTGTCGATAAGCTGATACAGCTTCTGGAATTTGTCCTTGCTGCTGTAGAGCGATCGCCAAATTGTAGTACGCATTGGAATTACTACTATCTAAATTAATTGCTTGCTGATAGCTAGCGATCGCCTCAGGTATTTGCCCTATTTCATACAACGCGACACCGAGATTATACTGAGCCGCGACCATTGTCGGGTCGATCACCAAAGCTTGGCGATAAGTAGTAATAGCTGCTTCTTTTTGTCCTTGCTTATGTAGTGCCAATCCCAAATTATAATAAGCTTCAGCCATATTCGGATTTAAGCGGATTGCTTCAGTATATTCTTGTGTTGCGACATCAGCGCGATTTTGTTGCAACAGAATATTACCAAGGTAATTTCGAGCTGCTCCTAAATTCGGGTCACGCTGCAACGCTTGACGAAAAGCATTTTCTGCTGCTTGATAATCTTGGCGATTATAGCGTATTACTCCTTGTTGGAAAAAACTAGCAGCTTCTAAATCCTGAGTAGGTAAATTTTGTGCTAATAATTTGCCTTCTGGTAGTTGAGTAATTGTTGGTGCTAAAAATAATAAAACAGAAGAACTACCCGCAAATACTACGTGAGAAAAGCGACCAAACCAATAACCACATCGATATTTAATAGACATAGATATCCTACACGAATTGCTAGATGCTCATAGGTTAGGATTCCCAGAAAAGAGTGAGAAATTTCATCGAGGTGCGGAGTGCGGAGTGCGGGGTGATGG
>Ga0224722_1001721_pt1 | contig 11999 bp, 11 predicted proteins | sample Balambano_FR1_Me_FD_161646 | JGI IMG/M metagenome (GOLD analysis project Ga0224722, IMG submission 161646) | Freshwater sediment microbial communities from Lake Towuti, South Sulawesi, Indonesia - Balambano_FR1_MetaG | ecosystem: Environmental > Aquatic > Freshwater > Lake > Sediment | place...
TCCCGTTCAGCAGACCTTCATCGCGTTGATCGCACCGGAGAATATGCGTGGTGCCTATAACGGTGCAGCGAGTATTCAATGGTTGATCGGTGGTGTCACGGCACCAATCATTGCAAGTGTCTTTTTTGACAATCGTGCCGGACACATCGCCTTGATCCTCATCGGTGGAGCAAGCTGTTTATCAGGCATCATCTATTGGCAGCTCGGACGTCATGTCCAGGCGACGGAAGCAAAGCAAAAGACGGCGTAATCGCTCATTGACCACACTCTCTGATTTCGGAAGTGTGGTCTTTTCATTCTTTTCATCTTTATTAAAATTTGAAATTATCATTCAATTCACTTTACAATCATAATAATCCTTTTTATGATAAAACGGTTAAGGAGGGATCTTTCATGGAAAGGATCGATAAACAGACAATCGTGGACAGTGTTCCACAAAAAGGCTTCTTCGGACAACCGAAGGGGTTGTTCACTTTATTCTTTACTGAATTTTGGGAACGTTTCTCGTACTATGGCATGCGGGCCATCCTCGTATTCTATATGTACTATGAAGTCTCAGAGGGAGGACTCGGTCTCGACCGGAACGTCGCACTCTCGATCATGTCCGTCTACGGCGCGCTCGTCTATATGTCTGGGGTCATTGGGGGATGGCTTGCAGACCGGATTTTCGGGACGTCTCGCGCGGTATTCTACGGTGGTGTGTTCATCATGCTCGGGCACATCGTCCTCTCGATTCCAGGAAGCGTCGTCTTCTTGTTTATCTCCATGGCGTTGATCGTCATTGGTACCGGTTTATTGAAACCAAACGTATCAAGTATCGTCGGAGACATGTATAGCGAAACGGATCGCCGTCGTGACGCTGGATTCAGTATCTTCTACATGGGTATCAACTTAGGTGCGTTCATTTCACCGCTCATCGTCGGTCAAGTACAAAAAGACTATGGATTCCACTGGGGCTTTGCGCTCGCAGCTATCGGGATGTTCGTCGGACTCGTCGTCTTCGTATTGACACGCAAAACGAACCTCGGTTTAGCTGGTTCGTATGTACCGAACCCATTGACACCTGATGAGAAAAAGAAAACGATTAAAATCGTCAGCATCGTCACCATTGGAATCGCTGTTTTACTCGCAATCTTGATTCCACTCGGATGGTTCACGATCAATACGTTCATCTCACTCGTCGGGGTGTTCGGTATCGCAATTCCGACCATCTACTTCATTATCATGTATCGTAGTCCGAAAACGACTGAGGTCGAGCGTTCGCGAATCATCGCCTACATTCCGCTCTTCATCGCCTCCGTCATGTTCTGGGCGATTCAAGAGCAGGGTGCAACGATTTTGGCGAGCTATGCTGATACACGGACTGACTTAGAGTTCTTTGGATTCACGTTGTCACCAGCATGGTTCCAATCACTGAATCCACTGTTCATCATCTTACTGGCACCGGTCTTCGCTTGGTTATGGGTCCGACTTGGTGACCGCGAACCGAGCATTCCGACGAAGTTTGCTTTCGGGATCTTGTTTGCCGGGATCAGTTTCTTGGTCATCCTGCTCCCTGCATACTTCAGTGGTCCGGATGCCCTCGTCAGCCCACTCTGGCTCGTCTTGAGCTATTTCATCGTCGTGTTGGGAGAACTCAGTTTGTCACCGGTCGGTTTGTCGGCCACGACAAAACTGGCACCAGCTGCCTTCTCGGCTCAAACGATGTCGCTCTGGTTCTTATCGAACGCTGCTGCTCAAGGGATCAACGCACAGCTCGTCAAGTTCTACACGCCTGAGAATGAGATGCTCTACTTCGGGATTATTGGTGGCGTCGCCATCATCTTAAGCTTGATTCTGTTCGCACTTGCACCGAAAATCAAAGTGTACATGCGTGGAATCCATTAACCATCAAAAACGCCAGCCGATTGAATCGGCTGGCGTCATTTTTATTTTCGCACTTGAATGAGTGACAAGTAGCGATCGATCATATTGTGGTTAAAGTAATCATGGAAGTTGTCTTGTTTCAGTGACTGAATCGATTCATGGAATGTCGCAGGCAGTGATGCGATTCCTTGGCTCTCGATTTGCTTCGCTGAATACTCGAACAAGTCATCCTCATTCGGTGAAGACGGGACGAGCTGTTGCTCGATTCCTTCAAGTCCGGCATAAATGAGCGCGGCAAGTGCCAAATATGGATTCGCACTCGGGTCAGGGTTCCGAACCTCGACACGAGTCGCACTTCCACGGGAAGCCGGAATTCGAATCATCGAACTGCGGTTCGATGGGCTCCAGCATATATTGACAGGTGCCTCGAATCCAGGAACGAGACGCTCGTATGATTCAGGTAGCGGATTCGTGAAGATTGCCGTGGCACGGGCATGCTTCAAGATTCCCTCGATGAAGTGACGTGCTGTCTTCGACAATCCGTAATCCGCATCGACTTCGTCGAACGCGTTGGTCGTCGGATTTCCGGATTCGTCATTCTTCCAGACGGAGATGTTCAAGTGCATGCCAGAACCGTTCACATCACGCAACGGTTTTGGCAAGAATGAGACGGATGCCCCTTTCTCCTTCGCCGCAATCTTGACGATTTCTTTGAAGAACTGAATGTTATCCGCTGTATGGAGTGCGTCATCGTACTTGATGCCGATTTCATGTTGCGCAGGGGCGACCTCATGGTGCACTGCCTCAATGTTGAACCCGACGCCGCTCAAACGGTTCGCGATGTGCTGTCGCACTTCATATCCTTTATCCTCTGAACGTGTCGAGAAATATCCGGCCTCGTCATAAAATTCCCCGTTCTCGTCAAAGATGAAGAATTCTGGCTCTGCCCCGACGAATACCGAGTAGCCATCACGTGCTGCACGTTCGAGTGCATCCTTCAATACATGACGTGGGTCGTATTCATATCGCTCTCCCTCCGGAGTACATACATCACAGAAGAATGCCAAAATATTTTCCTCGCCGTCTTGCTCATACCGTGGACGATCTAAATCCGGTCTCAAGAATAAGTCGGAGTTTTTGATGGAAGAGAACCCGTTGATCGAAGAACCGTCAAACATCGTTTTTCCTTCAAAGACTTCTGGCAACAGTTTTGCCGAAAGCGTCAAGAGCTTTAAATCACCGAGTACATCCGAGAAGTATAGATGGATTTGGGTGATGTTTTTCTCTTGTACCGTTTTCTCAATATCTTGTTGCTTCTTTTTTACGTCATCCTTGTCTGTTCCGAATAGATTTGCCATGATTCGTTAAAACCTCACTTCAATGGATTTGACAGGCAAGCTGTCGTTACGCACCGTTCGTACGCTTCTCTATAGTTCATAACCGAGTTCGATTTTTTCTAAACATGGAATTTTACGAGAGGCAAAGTGGCTACATACGACAAGAGTTGATATGATGGGTAAAGAATGTCACAGAGAGGGAGAACGCGATTGTATATTTTTATGACTGGTGGAACAGGATTTTTAGGAGGGCGACTCGCCAAAGAATTGATTCAGCGGGGGCATCGCGTCTGCATGTTGGCGCGAACACCGGAGAAGGTACAGACACAATTCACCGCAGAAGAACAGAAGTCGATTGATGTGTTACCAGGCGATTTGACGTCACACGCGCTCGGTGCGAATGAAGCGTTCATCGAGACACATAGAGGGAAGATTGATTTATTCCTACACATGGCAGCACTCGTCAAATTCGATGAAGAATTGCGCGATGAATTGTTCGAGACCAATTTGACCGGGACGAAAGAGGCCCTTCGCTTGACCAAGCTGATTGACTGCCGTCGCTTTTTCCACGTGAGTACGGCCTACACACTTGGCGCTAAGGAAGTTGGCGGGGAAACACTGTACGACGTGTCGCAATCTTTTTTGAATCCGTATGAAGAAAGCAAGGCACACGCCGAGCAGGCGGTCTGGGAGTCACGGGATGAGCTTGACGTCTCAATCTTCCGACCGGCCATCATCGTCGGGGACTCGAAAACAGGAGAGGCTGACTCAAAATTTACGATGTACGGATATATGCGTGCTCTCGAACTGTTCAAACGAAAATTGGAACGACGTGGGCATGACTTCGAGTCGATTCGATTGATCGGCTCGGCGACGAGTACATCAAACCTTGTCCCTGTCGATTATGTCGCGGATGTACTCCTCGCTGCCATCGAGCATGCGAAGGCGGGTACAATCTATAACGTGACAAACGACGCACCACCAAAAAATGAAACGATGCTCGACTATATGAAAGAGTCGTTAGCATTCCCGCATTTAACGATCACGGAAACGCCAACATCGACACTAAGCTCAGTCGAACAGTCGTTCAACGATATGGTGAAAGTGTTCAATCCGTATTTGAACCGGGATATCACGTTCCGTGACGACAACACGAAGCAATTGCTACAGGATGCTGGATTCGCTCCGCTCCGTCTCGATCAAAAATCGTTACGTCGCATCGTGAATGCCTATTACAATGCAAAATAAAAAATGGACCGATTTTTCCGGTCCATTTTTTATTTATCGCAAACTAACACGATTTTACCATCTTTGATTTCACGTTCGAGTGAATCCACCATTTCTTTTGTGAGTCCAAGACTCTCCATCTGTTCCATGCGATCTTCTGAATTGCTCGTGAATTTCGAGAGCAACGACTCGAACATTCCTTTCTCCGGAATTCGATATGGTTGTACCCCGGCCTCTGCTGCCAATCGAACGGTCAATTCCTCATCTTTGGCGAATAAATAGATATGCTCATTCACACATCCGCCTGACACCATCTCATTCACTTCATGGTCCACCGTCGTCATATCATTCACTACTCTTGTCTCTAACATGCCCCATCCTCCTAAACGTTCACAGTCATGGTTTTCACTGTTTTTGTTATTCCCGAAAAATGAGGTGGTAAACATCAAATCAACTCGATTCTTCGTTCATCGTCCATTCTTCGATGGCGAAATGTTGCACGATTCCCTTGATGCGATCATGTTCCCCTTCCATTTGAGTCTGCCCCTCTAACCGAGCGGTCACCATGAACTGGCAATCTATTGCTCGAATACGAGATATGCGATACCCTGCTTGTTGCAACAATCCGGCGATGATCTCGATTTTTTCTCTCTCAACTGAACGGAATGTATGCATCCAGCCCACCTCTTTCTGTTTCGTTCCTTATACATGCTATCATATCGTTTCTAGTGTGTGATGCTATACTATGGATAGAGAAAAGGAGTGAGTTCTGTGCCAAAACAAGACTTGAATACAATCATGCTTGAATATTTGAATGAAAAAGAAGATTATGAAGCGTTTGCCACAAAGCTGAAAGCACTCCTCAGTGAATTGTTGACAGAAGCCGGCATCCAGTTTCATTCAATCGTTGCCCGTGCCAAAGAAGCGGACAGTCTATATGCCAAACTTTCACGTAAACCTTATCAATATCGTTCATTACGAGACGTGCAAGACTTGGCCGGGATACGGATCGTGACGTATTTTCATGACGACGTACGCGCCGTCGCGCAAATCTTGGAAGATGAATTCACCATCGACCGTGAACAGTCCATCGACAAGTCGACGTTGCTCGATGCCAATGAATTCGGTTATCTTTCCGTTCATTATGTCGTGGAACTGAGTGAGAAACGCCTTGCGCTCGGTGAATATCGCCGTTTCGCAGAAAAAGAAGCGGAAATTCAAGTACGCTCCATCTTACAACACGCATGGGCCGAGATTGAACATGACCTCGGCTACAAAAATCCGAATGCCGTGCCGCCTGAAATCAAAAGAAGTTTCAGCCGGGTCGCCGGACTCTTGGAAATTGCCGACTCCGAGTTCGTGAACATTCGAAAACAATTGCGGACATTCGAACAGGAGACGGTCGAACAGATTCTTGACTCCCCTGAAAAAGTGACCATCACACGTGATAACCTGAATTATTATATCGCAAATGATCAAACGGTTGAGAAGCTAGATAACGCGATTTTCCAGAGCGAATGGTTGCTCGAGACCGATTTCTCTGCCATTGTCGAACTGACCCGAATGTTCCATTACGCCGATATCCGTACGTTTAAAGATTTGAGCGATACGCTCTCCACTTACTTCACACAGGCAGTTCAGTGTGCGACATTACTTCCATCTTCACTCTTGCCGAGACAAGGGATGGGTGTCGTTTATGCCGTTCTCGCTAAACTGTTAGCGGAAGGTGATGACCCACAGATTGAATTTTTCTTTAGACGGTTCTATCCGGACTTGAAACATTATGAAGACATCATTCAACAAATTCGGGCAAAAGACGAGCCCCTATAACTTTACAGACAACATGTTTTTAATGTAGAATGTTTCTATGTTCTGAAGTATATATGAATAATATTATCGCTAGGAGGTAGTTTCGAGGATGACAACACCCGTACAGGCCGCTTCACGTCGTCAGCTCGTCGCAGACGCTGAACGTGGAATCCGGATGAACTATCGTGGAGTGAAAAAAAATCTCCGTTCGATGTTCTCACAGTATTTAACCCGCAATGAATTCTTCATTCTACGTTCTCTTTGTCAACAGAGTCCTCAAATCGCCTCTGCTCTGTCAAATGAGTTTCAATTTTCAGCCTCGATGATCACCGCGCTTGCCGATGAGTTGACGAAAAAAGGGTTGATCTCTCGCGAACGCAGCGAGCGTGACCGCCGTGTCGTTGAACTTCAGGCAACGGATGAAGGTCGTGAGTTGTTTGAGACGCTAGAGAGCATGAAGATTGAATATTTGATGGATGTCTTCACTGATTTTTCAGATGACGAACTCATTTTACTCTCAAAATTATTAGATCGTATGGATGCCTAATCCGATCAAAGCCCTTCACCGAACGGTGAAGGGCTATTTTTTGCGAAAAAAAGAGATGCGACCGATCGGTCAGCATCTCTTCATCTTTACGTTTCAATCAGGTGTGCCGTGACCACGATCCGGTCCCGATACCCAAGATTCTCGTCATACGGTCCTGCACAAGTGATTAATTGAATCCGCTTTGACTGAGTCGCCGCAAAAATGGAGGCGAGCGGCACTTGGTCGAGGCGATACTGTTTGACACTGACCACTTCATACGTTGCGACTTGGTCTTTCCGTTGGAGCGTCACCAGTTCTCCGATCGGAAGTTGATCCAGATTCGCAAAGATAGCTGGACCATTCAGGTCATCGAGATGACCTGATAGGACGACATTCCCCGTTGCGCCTGCTTTGGCTCCATATTGATACCAACCGACATGATTCACGTCAGACGGTGTATCCATTCTTCCAGCCTCATCCTTGCCGACCGCCTCAATGGATGTATCAACATCGATTGAAGGTATGACCAGCCGGGCAGGAACGAAACTGTTCGAATGAAACGTTTGTCGATCGACCTGCTTAGAGGTCAAGACCTGTGGTTCGGCAAATTCAGCCGTTGGCATGAGGAACGATTTGTCAGGAGCTTCCGCTTGAAGGCTCCATACGAGAAATGTGATCGTTCCTAAGAAAATCAGTTTAAGCGTCTTGCTTCTGACGACGAAAGACGTAGAATCCAGCTGCTGCCGCTCCAACTACTGCTGCCGCGAGCAACCAGTTCATTGAAGCTGTTTGAGCAAGACCACCTTGTCCTGTTTCAGGAGCCATTGCCATTTCCCCACCATCAGCGGCGAGAAGGACTTCAAACGCTGGTTCTCCTTCAAGGAGTCCGATTGCGAATGCTGTATAGTTTTTGCCACCTTCGAGTGCGACACCGTCAAGTGCTTTGACGACGTCAGTCGCTCCAGCCGGGCGGACTTCAAGGTCATACGTTCCAGCATCGAGTGTGCCGTAATCACTTACTGCTTTGAACTCGAGGTTTGAGAAGAGTGGGTCGCCACCTTTAGGTGCGACATCAACCGCTGGTGCATCTGGTGCGAAGTGAGCGACACGAACTTTCGATTTACCATCTTCAAAGTTTGCATCGTCTTCCATTGCAGCGATTTCGATGTTTTCAAGTTGACCGATCGCAGCGGCTGTATAGAACTTGCCTGCCTCGATTGAAAGGTCTGCTGCGACGACGACTGTTTCAGCGTCACCTGCCGGCTTGATTTCAACGTTATAATCCCCTGCAGGAAGTGTCAAGTAGTCTGTGAGATCCTTGAATTCTGCTCCCTCGACCGCGACTTCCCCATCCACGTACACGTCAACTGCCGGTGCATCAGGTGAAGCATGTAGCACACGGACCATCGCGTTTTCATGTCCATCCGCGCTAACCGGTAAGACGAAAGCGAAAGCCAGTGCTAGAGTACCCAGTAAAGACATCAACTTCTTCATGTGAAATTTCCTCCTTTTGATCTTTGGTAACCCACGACGTGCATACAACAAATGTGATGCAGTGCTACATGGTGTGCTACATCTGATTGCTATGTAGCTTGGTGACATCTTAAACTTAAGACAATCCGACAATGACGTAAAGGGGACACTATGCCCTGAATGTGCTCCGATATGCTAACGGACGAAAGCGTTACCTTTACATAAAATGTAGTTCCCTTCCACCTAAATATAAAACCACTCAGTCGGCGACTAAGTGGTTTTGTTTGCCCATTCGATATCATTGACAAAGATGGCATCGACTTGAAGCGCCATACAACGCTCAAGTTGATGTTGTGTTTTAATCGTATACGGTCTGATCGGAATCCCTCGACCTTGCAACGAGCGTACTTCTTCGTCTGTGATTCGATCGATGTGCGGGTGGACCGAATCCGCTCCGACGAATCGAAGATATCCGAAAATGTCATAAAGCGGCTGTGCAAGCAGAATGGCCGCTTCGATATCCGGTCTCATCTGTTTCAATCGGTGAATGGTTTCATGATTGAATGAGGAAAAGAGAATGCGGGTCGCATCAATTCCAGCGGGTTCAATGGATTCGATGATGCGAGATTCGATTCCTTCATATCGAAGGACATCCGTCTTCACCTCTAAGTTCAAAATGACCGATTCCTCTTTCACCAGGTCGAACAGCTCCTCGAGCGTCGGGATGTGTTCTTCGACCTCATGACGTACCCCGGCATTGAACTGTTTGAGCTCATCATAGGTATAGAGTGAAACTTGCCCACTTCCGTCGGTCGTCCGTTCGAGCGTCTCGTCATGGATGAGCACGAGGACGCCGTCCTTTGTCATATGGACATCCGTTTCAATCCCATCTGCTCCGGTTTCGAGTGCGAGCCTGAATGCCGACATCGTATTCTCCGGACGATGGGCCATCACGCCACGATGTGCAAATCGTTTCATTTGGCAACTGTTTGATATTTCTTCGTCAAATATCGAACGAGCGGTTGGACCGAAATCGCTTGACCCGTCACTTGTTGAATGAGTTCATTCGGGGTGAGACGTTTTCCATATTGATGAACGTTCTCCTGTAGCCACGCTTTGACCGGTTCGATTTCACCTTCTGCAATCAACGTCTCAAATTCCGGAAGAGCTGATTTCAACGTTTCCGTCAATTGGGCCGCATAAATCAATCCGAGGGCATAGCTCGGAAAGTATCCGAACGAACCGCCTGCCCAATGGACGTCTTGGAGGACTCCTTTGGCATTCGACGGGACATCGAGTCCGAGATACTCTTTATACTTTTCATTCCATGCCGCAGGAAGCTCATCGACGGACAATGTCCCTTGGATGAGTGCCTTCTCAAGCTCATAGCGGATGATGATGTGTAGACTGTATGTCAATTCGTCAGCCTCGATCCGAATCAGAGATGGTTTCGCTTCATTCACACCTCGATAGAAAGTGTCGAAGTCGATCGCAGCGTATACCGGATGAAGCGATTGTAGTTTCGGATAGACGCGACGCAAGAACGCTTCGCTTCGTCCGATAAAGTTCTCAAAGAAGAGCGACTGGGACTCATGAATCCCCATCGACGCACCGCCACCTAGTCCGAGTTCATCGAGCATCGGGTCGATTTGCTGCTCATACGTCGCATGCCCCGCTTCATGCATCGTTCCGAACAGTGCATTTCTGAAATCTGCTTCATCATACTTCGTCGTGATGCGGACGTCGCGGCGGTTGATGGTGATTTCGAACGGATGTACTGTCGCATCCAATCGACCACGTGATAAATCGTAAGCGACGACATTCATCCAGTCATGACAAATGGTTTCTTGGACGTCCGCCGGCATCGACCAGTCCATAGAGAGTGATTCTTTTGGGAGCTGCTGAATAAGAGGAACGAGTTCGTCTCGGAGCGAGGCGAACAATTCGTCTAAAAGTTCGACCGTCATGCCTGGCTCAAAGTCATAAAGCAATGCGTCGTACGGATGTTTCTCATAGCCGAAATATTCCGCAAATTTTTGCTGGAATTCGATAATCTGTTTAAGGTATGGAGCGAACATGTCCCAGTCGTCCAGTTCTTTCGCCTTTTCCCATGCCGTCTCGGCTTCCGATACGAGTGTTACATATGATTGATATTCATTGTGTGGAATCTTGGCATTCCGTTCGTATTGCGTCTTCGCTATTTCAAGTGACCGCGCCTCGACGTCAGATAAATCCTTTTCATCTGCCATCCGTTCTAGTAATGAAGCGAACGACTCACTCGTCTGTCGTTTGAATGCCTCAGTCGATAAATAACCGATCGTTTCTGCCCGAAGCGGTGCCGACTGTTCCGGCATTTGTGTACGCATGTCCCAATACAAGAGCGAGATCGCCTCGTCGAAGGCACGCAGTTGCTTAAAATGTTCACGCCATTCTTTTGTAACTTCCATCTGTCTTTCACCCCTATGTGTTATTCTGTTCCCTTTCTACTTTATTATAGATATCAACCTTTGCCTACACCAGTTTACAAATCTTCTCGCTTGCTGTAGGGAAGTGGTTTTGTGGCAGGGCCTTCTAAGACGTTGCCTTTCGCATCGAAACGAGAGCCGTGGCATGGACAATCCCATGACCGCTCGGCATTGTTCCATTTCACTGTACAGCCGAGGTGCGTACAGGTCAGGTTGACGACATGGCATTGGTTATCCAAATCTCGATAAACGCCACTCGTCTTGCCAGCAACTTGCACGACTCCACCCTCGTCTAGCTGTAGGTCTTTTACATCTTTTCGTTCAAGTAGCCGATCAACTGTCCCTTTCGCAAATTGAGTGGCAGTATCTATGTTCGTTTTTAGAAATGCACTGATATCACTAGATTTAACCGTTTGACGGAGGGGTGAGACCAGATTGACGAATCGGTTCGGACGACCTGTGAGTTGATCCGCGAGCAAGGTCCCGGCAGCGATTCCGTTCGTTATCCCCCATTTTGAAAAGCCAGTCGCCACAAAGAGATCTGGTTCTCGCTTGAACATTTGGCCGACATAAGGAAGCCCGTCTAAGGTGATAAGATCTTGCGATGACCACCGATAGGATGCCCGATTCGTTTCGAAGTGTGCCTGTGCATCATGCTCTAATCGATCATATCGGCTACGCGTGTCAGTGACTTGCCCCGCAGTATGCCCTTCACCGCCAACTAGTAAATAGGTCTTTCCGTTTTCCTCATAGGACCGAAACGAGCGTTTGCTCTCTCCTACCTCTAAGTACATCCCTTTAAGTGGTCGACTCCCCGATTCACAGGCGACAATATACGATCTCTCAACAGAAAATTTCGAAACATATAACCCGCGCAGGTCATTGAATGGATAATGGGTCGCGATCACGACTTGATTTCCTTGTACTCTTCTACCGGTAGAAGTAGTGACTACAGGACGCGGTCCTTGACTCACTTCCGTCGCTCTAGAGTTTTCATAAATCTTCCCACCGAGTTGAACAAAACGATTCGCTAATTCACGTAGATATTTCACGGGGTGGAATTGGGCTTGGTCATGAATCACCAACGCCTGCTCGATTGAAAACGGGAGCGCTTTTCTCACTTCTTCCGTCGCTTCTCCCCCGTCAATCTTTAAGCGACGATACGCATCCAGTTCTTTCGTAAGTTCTTCGTTCGGTTCCCTAGAATAAAGAAACGATTGTTCATTCGAGTGATCGCAGTCAAACCCTTCTGCGATTTGATTTTTCAAATAGACGAGCGCTTCTGAGTTGAACTCG
>Ga0224722_1001723_pt1 | contig 11980 bp, 10 predicted proteins | sample Balambano_FR1_Me_FD_161646 | JGI IMG/M metagenome (GOLD analysis project Ga0224722, IMG submission 161646) | Freshwater sediment microbial communities from Lake Towuti, South Sulawesi, Indonesia - Balambano_FR1_MetaG | ecosystem: Environmental > Aquatic > Freshwater > Lake > Sediment | place...
GGCCTTTCCCAAGACCGAGGTCGCGCAGAAGGTCGCGGCCGCCGTCGCGCTGGCCCCGGCGGTGCAGCATGTGCTCGAAGTGGATCTCAACCGTTATCTGACCCCGCCGAAACGCTGGATCGTGCCGTTCATCCGCCCGAAGAACCCGGTATCCCACAAGGCCCGTGTGCAGGATTTCGCCGCGGCACTCGCCCGCCAGCCCGCCGACCGGCTGACCTTCGAGGACGCGACCGAGGATCGCGTTGCTGCGCTCTTCCACACCGGCGGCACCACCGGCCTGCCCAGGGTGGCGCAGCACAAGGTCTCGGGCATGATCTACAACGGCTGGGTCGGCGCCACGCTGATCTTCACGCCGCAGGACGTGGTGATCTGCCCGCTGCCCTTGTTCCATGTCATGGCGGCCTATCCGGTCCTGATGTCGATGATCGCGAGCGGGGCGCATGTGGTGTTTCCGACCCCCGCCGGCTATCGCGGCGAGGGCGTGTTCGACAATTTCTGGAAGCTGGTCGAACGCTGGCGGGTCACCTTCATCATCACCGTGCCCACCGCCATCGCCGCCAAGATGCAGCGACCGGTCAATGCCGACGTCTCCACCCTGCGCGGCGCCTTCTCGGGCTCGGCGCCGCTGCCGGTGGAGCTTTACAACCGCTTCGAGAAGGCGACCGGCGTCACCCTGATCGAAGGCTACGGCCTGACCGAATGCACCTGCATCGTGTCGTGCAACCCGCCCGAGGGCGAGAAGAAGATCGGCTCGGTCGGCATCCCGGTGCCCTATACCCATGTGCGCATCCTGAACCGCAGCCCGGAGGGCGCGGTCGAGGAATGCGCGGTGGACGAGATCGGCGAGATCTGCGTCGCCAACCCCGGCGTCTATGAGGGCTCGACCTATACCGAGGCCGACCGGAACCGCGACCTGTTCGTCGAGGGGCGCTACCTGCGCACCGGCGATCTGGGCCGGATCGATGCCGACGGCTATCTCTACATCACCGGCCGCGCCAAGGACCTGATCATCCGCGGCGGCCACAACATCGACCCCGCGATCATCGAGGAGGCGCTGATGGCGCATCCGGCGGTGGCCTTCGTCGGCGCGATCGGCCAGCCCGACGCGGTGGCGGGCGAACTGCCCTGCGCCTATGTCGAACTGGTCAAGGGCGCCGAGGTGACGGTCGAGGCGCTGGCCGAACATGCCCGGGCCCGCATCCAGGAGCGCGCGGCCGTGCCGCGGCAGATCGAGGTGCTGGCGGAACTGCCCAAGACGGCGGTCGGCAAGGTGTTCAAGCCCGACCTGCGCCGCCGGGCGATCAGCCGCGTCTACGATCGGGCGCTGGCCGAGGCCGGGCTGCCGGCCGCGGTCGCCGCGGTGGTCGAGGACCGCAAGCGCGGCCTGGTCGCGCGTATCGAACGTCGGGGCGAGGTGGACGACGCGGCGGTGGCAAAGGTGCTGGGCAGCTTCCCGGGCGCCTGGGAATGGGCGGCCTGACCGGCCGCGGCGCTACAGCGTCGTGGTGTCGAGCCAGATCGTCACCGGCCCGTCATTGACCAGCCGAAGCTGCATGTCGGTGCCGAACACGCCGGTCGCCGTTTCGATCCCCTCGGCCTGCAGGCGGGCGATGAAGGTCTCGTAGAGCCGCAGGGCCTCGTCCGGGGCGGCGGCCGGCGAGAAACCGGGCCGGTTGCCGCGCAGATCGGCGGCCAGCGTGAACTGGCTGACCACCAGCGCCGCCCCGCCGGTGTCGCGAACCGACAGGTTCATCCGGCCCGCGGCGTCGCGGAAGATGCGGAGCTTCGCGATCTTGTCCGCAAGCCGCGCCGCCTCGGCCGCGCTGTCGCCCTGCATCGCACAGACGAGGACGCAGAGGCCGGGCCCGATTGCCCCGGTCACTTCGTCCCCGACCGTGACCGAGGCCTCGGCGACGCGCTGAACGACGGCCCGCACCGCGGCGCCGTCAGAGCTCGTGCGCCCAGGGCGGGTTCGCGCCGTGGCGGGACACGGTCACCGCCGCCGCCCGCGTGCCGAGCGACAGCGCGGCGTCGAGCGTCGCATCCGACAGCCCCGCAAGCCCCGCGCGCGTCAGCCCGCCCGCCGCCTGCAGCGCCGCCAGCACGCCCGCGTTGAACGTATCGCCCGCGCCGACCGTATCGGCCACCGCGACCCGGGTGGCGGCCACGAACCGGTCCTGCGTCGCGGTCACGGCGCGCGCACCGCGGGCGCCTTCGGTGACGAACACCACCCCGGGGCCCGACGCCACCAGCGCCCGCGCGAGATCGGCCGGCGCGCCGGGACCGGACAGCCAGCGCAGATCCTCGTCAGACAGCTTGACGATGTCGGCCCGAGCGATCATCCGCCCGATCCGGCTGCGATAGGCCGGCTCGTCGGCGATGAAGCCCGGGCGGATGTTGGGGTCGATCATAGTCACGCGCGCGCCCGCCTCCCGCGCCTGCAGGGCCTCGTAGGCCGACGCCGCCGGGTCGTTCACCAGGCTGATCCCGCCGAAGAACAGCGCCTGCACGCGATCGGGCAGCACCGGCAGGTCAGTTGCGGCCAGGAGCCGCCCGGCGGTGTTCTCGTCGTAGAAGGCATAACTCGCCTGACCGTCGGTCAGGGTGACGAAGGCCAGCGTGGTCGGCCGCCCGGAACGGACGCAGAGCGCGGTCTCCACCCCCGCCGCCGCCAGCGCCCGCGCGAGGATGTCGCCGAACAGGTCCGTCGAGAGGCCGGTGAAGAAACCCGAGGGCGCACCGAGCCGGCCAAGCGCGACCGCTGTGTTGAACACCGCGCCGCCGGCATAGGGGGCAAAGGCCGTCTCTCCCTCGGCCGTGCGGCGGGGCAGCATGTCGATCAGGGCTTCGCCGCAGCACAGGATCATCGCGGGGGCTCTCCGGGGTCAGGGTCGGGTGCAGGGTAGAGCAAGATCGGCGCGAAGGGAAACGGGCGCGGCGCGCGGGAACGGCTCGCCGGCAGGACGCGGTCCGCGTCACTCCTGGCTCCGCGCCCGGGCGAGCGGACCGGCACCGCCCGGGTCCGGGCCGGTCCTACGGGTCGGGGCGCGGCCCTGCCGCAGCCGTTCCCCGCTGTCACGCCGAAAACCATGGCCGCAGGTTCTCGCGGATCCGGCCAAGCGGCGTGTCGCCGGTCAGGTCCGGAACGAAGGGCGCGCCGGTGATCGCCTCGAAGGCGTCGATGTAGGCGTCGGCCGTGGTCGCGATCACCTCGGGCGGGATCGCGGGGATCGGATCGCGGTAGGGGTCGCAGCGCGCCGCGACCCAGGCGCGGATCACGTCCTTGTCGAACGACCGCGGCCGCGTGCCGGCGGCCAGCGCGGCCTCGTAGCCCGCGGCCAGCCAGTAGCGGCTGCTGTCGGGGGTGTGGATTTCGTCGGCCAAGAGGATGCGGCCGTCGGCATCGACGCCGAACTCGTACTTGGTGTCGGCGAGGATCAGACCCTGCCCGGTGGCAAGCGCCTGGCCGCGGGCGAAGAGGGCGAGCGCCGCGGCCGCAATCTCGTCCCACTGGCGGGGTGTCAGGAGGCCGCGGGACAGGATGTCCTCGCGCGTCAGCGGTTCGTCGTGGCCGCCGCCGAACGCCTTGGAGGTGGGCGTCAGGATCGGCGCCGAAAGCTGCTGGTTGTCGCGCAGCCCGTCGGGCAGGACATGGCCGTAAAGCCGGCGCTGCCCGGCCCGATAGAGCGTCAGGATCGAGGTGCCGGTGGTTCCCGCCAGATAGCCGCGCACGATGATCTCGACCGGCAGGATGGTCAGCCGCCGGCACAGCAGGACATTCGGGTCGGGGTAGCCGATCACGTGGTTTGCGACGATATCGCCGGTCCGCTCGAACCAGAACCGCGCCACCTCGGTCAGCACCTGCCCCTTGAAGGGTATCGCGGCGAGGATGCGGTCGAAGGCCGAAATGCGGTCGGTCGCGATCAACAGCCGGGTGCCGTCGGGGAGGTCGTAGCAGTCGCGGACCTTGCCGCGATAGGTCCCGGGAAGCTCGGGGATGCGGGCCTCCGGCAGCACGCGGCTCGGGTCGGTCTGGGGCGGGCGCGGCATCGGCTCTCCGGGCGATGCGGGCTGTATCGGCCGGGGCGCCGCCGCTGTCAACGCCGCGGCCGGCCGGCCGGGTTGCCGGCCCGGAGCGTTCGGGTAGAACGGGCGGCATGGCAGAACAGCGGGATGACGCGACGGACCTGGCGGCGTTCGACCGGCGCCGGGTCGCGCTCTGCCTGTCCGGGCTGGACGCGCGCCCCGCTGCCGATTTCGGCACGGGCGCCGGCAGCGGAACGGTGATCTGCGGCGCGCTGGAAAGCCGCCGCCACATCTTCCGCCGCTACCGCGACCATTACAGCTGGGAGGCGTTCCGCGGCGCCCGCCACAAGAACTACATCCGCGAGGCGCAGATGCTCGTCCGCGAGGTGGACAGGGACGCCGTGTTCTCGGTCTATCCCGGCGACAGCCGGTCGCGTTTCGCCGTTCCGACCTTCGTCAAGTCGCGGCTGGTGGCGGATCGCGACGGCGGCGTCGTGCTCTTGCCACTCGACCGGGCGCGGCACTGGCGCGACGTCGCGCGCATCGCCGCCAGCGACATCCCCTATGCCGCCAAGTCCGACCGGCTGGTCTGGCGCGGCGGCACCACCGGCCGGTTCAGGCGCGACGGCGGCGGCGAGCCGCTGTCGAGCCGCGCCTTCGTGGCCGGCCTGTCGCAAGCGATGCCGGGGATCGACGTGGCCTACAGCGAGATCGTGCAGGTCGGCCCCGACAGCTCGGATCTGCCGCTGGCGGCGCTCGCGGCGCGGCTCCGCCCGCCCCTGAGCCTGGCCGAGCAGTTGGGCGCGAAGATGCTCCTGTCGCTGGAGGGCAACGACGTGGCGACCGGGCTGAAATGGATGCTGGCCTCGAATTCGGTCGTGGTCATGCCCCCGCCGGTCTGCGAATCCTGGGCCTGCGAAGGCGATCTGCGCCCGTTCGAGCATTACGTGCCGGTCCGGCCCGACCTGTCGGACCTCGCGGCAGCGCGCGACTGGTGCCTGTCGCACCCCGCCGACAGCGCGGCGATCGCCCGGCAGGGGCGCGCGTTCATCCAGAACTTCCTCGATCCCGGCCGCGAACGGGCCGTGGTTCGCGCGGTGGTCGCGGGCTATCTGGAGAAGGCCCGCTTCCGGCTGGCGTTCGGCCCGCTGGAGCGGCTGGCGCAGCGGCTCGAAGGACTGATTCCAGGGCCGGCGGCCGGTCACGTGTCCGGCGGCAAGAGACCGAGCCCGCGCAGGTAGATGCCGATGCCGGCCTCGAGCAGATCCTCGGGCGCGAACGGCGAGCGCGCGCCGGGCGGGCCGCGGGTGAAGAGTTCGACCACGCCGTGGCTCAGCGCCCAGATATGCGCCGAGAACATCGCCGGCGGCGGCCGCTTGGCAGGCGGGATATGGGCCGACAGCGCCACCGCCGCCTTCTCGAGAACCGCACCCGCCTTGTTCGCGACATGCGCGAGTTCGGGGCTCGTGTTCACCGACAGCCCGCTCTCGAACATCGCCTGGTAATGCGCCGGATATTTGCGGGCAAAGGCGAGATAGGCGCGGCCGGTCGCCTCAAAGGCCGCGAGCGCCGAGGGCTTGCCGTCGTCGTAGGCATATTCCATCAGCGCCGCGAAAATCTCGTAGCCCTGGCGCGCGACTTCGGCGATCAGATCCTCGCGCCCGGCGAAATGGCGGTAGACCGCGGCCGGGGTCACATCGGCGGCCTTGGCCGCCTCGGACAGGGTGAAGCCCTGCGGCCCGGTCTCCTCGATCAGCGCCAGCGCCGCCTCGACCAGCGCCTGCCGCAGGTTGCCGTGATGGTAGCCGCGCTTGCTCATCTGGCGCGGCGGGTGCGTGGAGCGCAGGGCATCGGCATCCTCTCGTGCCGCCAATATGGCGATCAGAGGCCTGCACGCAACCGCGCCCGGTCGATCGCGGCGATCACGCGGTCGGCGTGGGTCTGGTGCGGCATGTGGCCCGCGCCCGCGATCAGGTCGAGCGCGGCACCCGGCAACCGCGCCGCCAGCGGCACCGCATGGATGTCGGCCGGCACGATCCGGTCCACGCCGCCGTGGACGATCTCGACCGGCAGGGTGAGGTGCGGATAGCCGCCCGACATCTCGATCAGATGTGGCTTCAGCCCGTTCACCTGCCGGGCGTTGGTGCGCAGCGGCCGGCGGCGCAGCACCAGCGGCACGCCGATGTGGTCGGCATAGCCCTCGGGCACCGGATCGGGGGCGAAAATCTTGGTCAGCAGGCCGGCCGCCATGCCATAGGGCGCGAGGGCGGTGACCATCGGCAACAGGGTCGCGCCACCAAGGGCGCTTGCCGGCACCGTGTACCAGGGGCCGAGCCCGCCGGCCCAGGGCATGGTCGCGCCCGACACGATGACCAGCGCTGCGGTATCGGGAAAAGCCCCCGGCCAGGCCAACGCCACGGCGCCGCCGTAGCTCTGGCCGAGAACGATCGGCCGACGCGCGCCGAGCCGGGCGGCCGCGCGGGCCAGGATGCGCGCCTGCACGCGCGGGTCGATCCCCGCCGCGCCGGCATCGCCGGACCAGCCGAGGCCCGGGCGATCCATCGCGATCACCCGGAAGCGGTCGCGCAGGCGCGGGATCAGGCGAAAGGTGAAATCCCGGGTGTTGCCGTTCGCCCCGTGGATCAGGATCAGGTCGGGTCCGTCGCCCTCGACATGCGCATGCACCCTGTGGCCGTCCGCGTCGAGCATCCGGCCGGTCGGCGGATAGGCCGCTTCGGCCGCCGCCTCGCGCGCCGCCGCCCGCCGGTCCACGGCCAGCGCCCCGCCCCCCGCAAGGGCCGCGGCAAGGATCAGTTCAGCTGCCAATGCGCGCAATGTCGTAGGGCGTGGACTGGTAGATCTCGTTGATCCAGTTGCCGTAGAGCAGATGCGCGTGGCTGCGCCAGCGGTTCAGCGGCGCCCGCGCGGGATCGTCGTCGGGAAAATAGTCGAGCGGAACCTCGATCGGCGTGCCGTTGCCGATGTCGCGGTCATATTCCTGCTTGAGCGTGTCGCGGTCGTATTCGAAATGGTTGAAGATGTAGAGCGCGCGGCGGCCCGCATCCTCGACCAGACAGGGCCCGACCCGGTCAGAGCCGAGCAGCGTGACCAGCCCCGGCGCGGCATCGATCTCGGCCTGGCGCATCTCGGTCCAGCGGCTGACCGGGATCACGAAATCGTCCGAGAAGCCGCGCAGGTAGGGCGAGGCGGGGGCGAGGATCGTGTGGCGGAAGCAGCCGAAGGCCTTGGCCGGCAGCGGGTGCTTCGGCACCCCGTGAAAGTGGTTGATCATCGCCATGCCGCCCCAACAGACGCCGAAGGTGGAGTGCACATGGCTCTGCGTCCAGTCCATGACCTCGCAGAGCTCACCCCAGTAGGTGACGGCCTCGAACGGCAGGTGCTCGATCGGGGCGCCGGTGATGATCAGGCCGTCGAACTTCTCGGCCTTCACCTCCTGAAAGGGGCGGTAGAAGGTCTCCATGTGCTCGGCGGCCGTGGTCTTGGTCTGATGCTCGGACATCCGGATCAGGTGCAGGTCGATCTGCAGCGGCGTCGCCCCGATCAGCCGCGCGAACTGCGTCTCGGTCTGGATCTTCTTCGGCATCAGGTTCAGAAGCCCGATCCTGAGCGGCCGGATGTCCTGCCGCGCCGCCCGTTCCGGCGTCATCACCATGACGCCTTCGCTGCGCAGCACCTCGAAGGCGGGCAGACTGGCGGGCAGGGTGATCGGCATCGGTCGTCTCCGGCGACAAGCGCGCCTGTCTAGGCCGCTTCGCCGCGCTGCTCAAGGGCGCGCGCGATCAGGGCGGTGAAGCCCGCGGCATCGGCGACCCCTGCCACCTCCTCGGCCGTGACGGTGACGCCCCAGCGGGCCATCGCGGCATAGCGCGGCTGGCGATGGTCGAGCAGGCGGGCATAGGCGAAGCGCAGGAAGGCGTCGGGGTCCACCCGGTCTTCGGGCAGGGCCTGCTGCGCGAGGTAGTCGGACCAGACCGCCCGCAGGAAGTCCGGCTGGTAGTAGATCGGCTTCGGCGCCCGGTCGAAGCGCCGGATCAGCTCGGCCCGATGTGCCTCGGAGCCCTTGAGCCAGACCATCAGCAGGTTCGCCGACAGCGCGGTCAGCACCGGATCGGCCTGATCCTCCGGATCGACGACCTCGCAGATCGAGCCGCCGGAATCGCAGACGAAGCGGCTGTAGCCGTAGAGGTCCTTGGCCCGCTGGATGAAGCGGGGCGTATCCAGCAGCGCCGCGATCTCGGCGGCGCGGTGCTGATCCTGCCGGCGGCAGTATTCGGCGAAGGGCAAGCCGCCGCGGGCCGGGTCGCCGGGCTTGCCGAGATAGGTCGAAAGCGGCGCGAGGTTGTCGAAGGTGATGTTCGAGGTGATGTAGACCGAGTCGCTCATCAGGAGTTCGCGCAGCAGCGGCACCTTCATCGCCTCGCGCTTGAAGTTGTCGGCGATGAACTCGCCCATGTAGCGCGTGCCGATCCGGTAATCGATCGAGTAGTGGAACCATTCGGCCTGATCGCGCAGGATGCCGGCGAGCCGGGTCTTGCCGAGGCCGGACATGCCGAACAGCAGCACGCGCTTGTCCGCCGCCCCGCGCCAGTCTGCCGCCGTTCGGTAGAGCATCCGCCTCTCCTGTTGCCGCCCGCGTTGGTAGCGCCGGGCCGGGGCGAGTTCACGCGGATTCTTCTATGCCCGGAGCGCCCGCCGGATAAGGCGCCCGTCGATCGCGAGAAGCCCGGCCGCGATCAGCGCGAACCCGGCGAAGGCACGGGGCGGCAGCGCCTCGCCGAACATCGCCGCGCCGAGGACGATCGCGACAGGCGCGGTCAGAAGCGTCACCAGGCTGAGGTTGCCCGCCCCCGCCATGCCGAGCACGCGGTAGTAGAGCAGATAGGCCCCGGCGGTCGCAATCACCGCCAGATAGCCGAGCGCGGCCAGCGCGGGCAGGCCGGGCGGTGCGCCGGGCAGGCCGTCGATCCACAGCGCCGCCGGCACCGCCATCAGCGACGACGCCGTGACCATCCCGGCGGCGGCCACCAGCGGCGGCAGCCCGCCGAGCATCCGCCGCGCCCAGGCGGCGGCGCAGGCATAGGACACCGCCGCGCCGACCAGCGCCCACTGCGGCAGCGCCGTGAGGTCGAGCGCGGTCAGCCGGTCGAGCCCGATCGCCGCGGCGACACCGGCGAAGCCGAGCGCCACGCCCGCCAGCCGGAGCGGCGTCAGCGGCTCGTCACGGAAGGCGACCGCCGCGACCGCGACCCCGAAGATGGCGGTGGAGGCGTTGATGATCGCCGCCAGGCCGGAAGGAACGCTCAGCTGCCCCCAGGTGATGAGCGTGAACGGCAGGACATTGTTCAGAAGCCCCATCACCAGAAGCGCCGCCCAGATGCGCCGGCCGCACGGGATGCGGAGGCCGTGCCAGAGCGCCACCGCCCACAGGACCGCCGCCGCCAGCGCCACCCGAACCGCCACGGTGGTGGCCACCGGCAGGCTGTCGAGTGCGACCCGGTTGGCCGCGAACGACCCGCCCCAGATCGTCGCGAGGAGAAGGAGTTCGGCCCAGGCCCCTGCCGAGAGGGATTTCGGGGTGCGCATGGGCACGGCGTGCCATGCCGCACGTTCGGGCGCGACCCGAACCCTGCGCAACCCGCCGCGGTCAGAAGCGGTAGGCGATGCGCATGCCGATGGCGATCGCCTCGTTGTCGTCGAAATCGCCGGCGGCGGTGGTCTGGTTGAGGGTCGTTTCGGCGTCGCCTAGCCAGAAGTAAGACAGGCCTGCCGCGATTTCCACGGCACCTTGCGTGTAGCTGCCCCCGACATTCAGCGAGGTGTAGCCGTTGACCGGGCTGAGGTTCGAAATGAAGCCGCCGACCTGCGGCTCATAGGTGGCCGAGAGCGAGCCCGCCCAGTTCTCGGTGAACCGCCGACCGACCCCGAGCGTGAAGGTGTAGGTGTCGCTTTCATAGGACACCAGCGCACGGCCGCGGGTGATCTGGCTGTACATCGCGGGGCTGATGTCGAACTCAGTCCAGTCGACCCAGCGGACGCCGCCGAACAGCAGCGTGTCTTCGGCGATCCCGGTCTCGAAGTCGAGGTTCACCGACTGGGGCGTTGACACCTCGGTGATCGACTTCAACGTGCCGAGGAACGAACTTTCGCTGGTCTCGAGGCTGTAGTCGATCGCCGAGTTGTAGGTCAGCGACACGCGCGCGGCGATCTCGGGCTTTTCCCAGGCGATGCCGAGCACGTAGCCCCAGCCGCTGTCCTCGTCGGCGGTCACGTCATAGGGTGCGGTGCGCCCCGGCACGGCGGTGACGAAGGGGATCGTCGCCGAGGCCGAGAAGGTCTGGTAGCGCAGGCCGCCGAACAGGCTGACATTCGACGGGAAGCGGTACTTGAGAAGCGCAGTGATCGCGTTGGTGTCGAGCGTGGCGATGGTGCCGCGGCCGAAATAGCGGGTATCGATGGGGTAGAAGGTGTTCGCGCCGAACGGCTGGTCGAAGATCAGGGCGGCGTCGAGCCCGGGCCGGAGTTCGTCCTTCACCCCGGCCGAGAAGCTGTTGTAGCCCTCGGACACGTCGCCCGAGCCTTGTCCGGGTGTCGGGGTGGCGGGCGAGGGAAAGCTGCCGGCGCCGACGCCCGTCACATCCGGGCTGACGCGCCGGATGGTGAATTCGGAATAGCCGCCCGGCTCGAAGATCAGCTGCGACGATTGCAGCGACCGGTCCACGTTGGCGGCCTGCGCCGACCCTGCCGTGACCGCCATTGCGCCTGCCAAGGCCAGAACTCGCGACATGGTGATCTCCCCCGCTCCCCTCGTGATGACCTGCGTCGTTAAGGCGCGGGGGGGATTCGCGCAACCGCCGAATGAGTGTCATGCTGCCGTGACGCTGCGTTCCGAGCGCTGTGCCCGAGTCTCGGCCCGGATGTTCGCCCAGTTGGCGGCGAAGATGACCGCCGAGCCTGCCACCACCCAGGGATCGAGCGGCTCGGCATAGTAGATCGCTCCGATCGCGGCAATCGCCGGCAGACGGACGAAGTCGATCGGCATCACCACCGAGGCCGGTGCCAGCATCAGCGCCCGGGTCAGGCAGAGATGCGCGACAAGGCCCGCCACGCCGATCAGCGCGAGCCAGGGCAGGGTGGTCGCATCGGGCAGGGCGACATCGGCATCGGCGGCCGAGGCGAGGATGCCGAATACCGCCTGCATCGCCGTCAGCCAGAACAGGATCGAGACCACGTGCTCGTGGCGGGTCAGCCGCTTGGTGAAGATCGCCGACCCGGCAAAGCCGATCGCCGAACCCGCGGCCATCAGCACCCCGGGCGAGATCCCCCCGAGGTCGGGGCGCGCCACGATCAGGATGCCCGCGAAGCCCGCCAGCGCGCACAGCGCGCGGCTGCGGGTGATCCGCTCGCCCAAGAGCAGCGGCGCCAGCAGGATCACCCAGAGCGGCGAGGTGAACTCGAGCGCGAACACCTGCGCGAGCGGGATCAGCGGCAGCGCCATGAACCACAGGTTCTGGCCCGCGAAGTGGAAGATGTTGCGGACGAGATGCGTGCCGATCCGGTCGAAGCGGATCGCGCCAAGCCGGCCGAGCGCCCCGCCGACCGCCAGCACCAGCCCGAGCCCGATCAGCGACCGCCATGTCATCAGCTCGAACGTGTCGAGATCGGGCGCCACGGCGCGACCCGCGACCGCCATCGCGGTGAAGGACACGATCGACCCCGACATCCACAGCGCGGCGGCATAGGGGCGGTAGGTCGGCGGCACGGCGGCGGTCCCCCGGGGCTGGCGTCGGCCGCGCGCCCTGCGAGGGGACGGCCCGCCGGCGCATATAGCCGGGGTCGCGGGCCGGGGCCAAGCGGATGTCGGCCCGGGGCCGGCCGCGGGTCGAAGCACTGACGCCGCGTCGCGCTTGCGAGAGGTCGCGCGATATGTTAGTTG
>Ga0224722_1001724_pt1 | contig 11975 bp, 9 predicted proteins | sample Balambano_FR1_Me_FD_161646 | JGI IMG/M metagenome (GOLD analysis project Ga0224722, IMG submission 161646) | Freshwater sediment microbial communities from Lake Towuti, South Sulawesi, Indonesia - Balambano_FR1_MetaG | ecosystem: Environmental > Aquatic > Freshwater > Lake > Sediment | place...
AACCTACGATTGACTTCCCGGCAAATTTCACCGGCGTAACCCGCAACCAGGCAAACACCTTCAACTGGGCAGGTACGCCGCTCACCGCCGGGGAAGACGTGACGCTGTTCATCGGCAATACGACGACCATCAACACACAAACCTTTTACACCAATAAACCCGGTGCGACCAATCTGGTGTTGGGTGCCGCGCAGTTGAACAACCTCGCACCAAACGTACCCGCCGAAGCCGACCTCTTCCGCAGCCGCATTGACAGCCTGAGCCAGAAAACAGCCGTGGGCGGTTTTGTGAAATTGAGCTACCGCGCGCAAAAGAAGGCGATCACGGTGCAGTAGGCGATGGGCAGTAGGCAGTGTGCAGTCAACGTCTCGTACTGCTTACTGCCTACGGCTTACTGTAAACTGCTTACTGATTTTCTTTTCCAAAAATAATAAATCGGAATGCCGATAGCTAAAATGACCAAACCCGGAACCGTGAATTGAGGCTTGGTGTACAGCACATTCACAACAAACAAAGCAGCTAAGATGATATACAAAATCGGCAGGATTGGATAGCCGAAGGCTTTGTAAGGTCGTTCGAGGTCGGGGCGTTTGCGGCGCAAAATAAAAATACCAATCACCGTTAAAATGTAAAAAATTACGACGGCAAACATTACATAATCCAGCAAATCGCCGTACCTGCCCGACAGGCACAGAATCGAACACCACACCAACTGAATCCACAGCGCAAACGCCGGTACACCATTAGCATTCACCTGCCGCATCTGGCTGAAAAACAACCCGTCCTGCGCCATGGACTGATACACCCGCGCCCCTGCCAGAATCAAGCCATTATTACAGCCAAAGGTAGAAATCATAATCATAATTGCCATGATGACAGAACCCGCGCTGCCCAACATGGCGGTCATGGCTGCAGTGCCTACACGGTCTTGCGCAGCGTGTTGAATGCCGCTTGCCAGCACATCGGCACCATCGGGGTCGCCCCAAAAAGGCAATACGCATAAGTAGCTGAAATTGGTCAGAATGTACAACACCGTCACGCCCAGCACCCCCAGAAACATCGCCAGCGGCACCGTGCGTTTGGGGTTATTCACCTCGCCGGCTATGAACGTCACGTTGTTCCAGGCATCACTGGAAAAAAGCGAACCCACCAATGCCACGCCAATCGCCGAGGCAACCACCGTAAACACCAGCGGAGCCGGATTTTGAATATTGGTAAAAAAGTTATCAAAATTGAGGCGCACCACTTCGGTATTGTTGTAAATAAAAAATCCTAAAATGAGCAGCAAACCGAACGACAACACTTTTACAATGGTGAGGGAGTTTTGTACCAAAGCCCCGGTGCGAATGCCGCGTGTGTTGATGTAAGTGAGAACAATCAGAGAAAAAATGGCTAAAATTTGCGCTGCAGAGATTCTTACAAAACCCAAATCCGCCAAAATATTCGTTTCGCCCAACGCCGGAACTAACACGCCCGTAAACCGCGCAAACGCCACCGCTACCGCCGCAATCGTGCCGCACTGAATGACCGCAAACAAAGCCCAGCCATACAAAAACGCAATCAGATCATTGTACGATTCTTTCAAATACTGGTACTGCCCGCCCGATTTGGGAAACATCGCCGCCAACTCGCCATACGACAAAGCGGCAATCAAGGTCATCAAACCCGTCAGCGACCAAGCCAAAATCAGCAAAAACGGGCTGCCCAGCACCCTCGACATATCGGCACTCACAATAAAAATGCCCGAGCCGATCATGCTGCCCATGACGATGAACGTGGCGGAGGAGAAGGAGAGTTTGCGCGTGGCTTCAGGTGTTGTGTTCATTAGCTCAATGTATTTTTTTGCAAGATAGAATTTCTATCGGAATTTGTACTTTTAGCTCGTACTACATACTTTAACCACAAGGAAACAGAGAATCGTACAGATCTTTTTCTTACACGCACAGTTCTGGCTTGCCTGTTCATCAAAACATTTTGTGACTGCTAATTCAGACAATGGGCAGCGCAGTGTACGTCTAAATTCTAAAAATTCTACCATCCGGTGAATTCCGATCAACAATTATCGCCTATTTTTGCGCAAAAATTCATCGAAGTATGCTTTTTCCCTACAAAACCTTGTACATTCCGGCACCGGAAATAAAATCTAAAAGTGCTTTTTCCACCGGGCTCTCCGATTTCAACGGCGATCAACTGGCGCGCGACGTGCAAGCCGCCCTGCTGGAAATGGCAAGCGAAGGCTATACCCTGCACACCACCACGGCAGTGCACACCTCCCGGATGTACATGGGCAGCACGGCGTATAGCTTGACCGATGGTATTTTATTGATTTTTGAAAAAAAGAACACAGAATGATACGTATTTTTACAATTGTTCTAATCGCTTGTTTTACAAACAGTTGTGCGCCTTCCGGCAGCCAATCGAACGAAACAACCCGCGAAACAGCCGAACGGGAAACCCCTGCCGAAGCCCCCTACGAAGCCCCCTACGGGTGGACGCGCCTGACGAGTAACCCTGGATATTCTAAAACCTACAACTACCAGATGTTTGCCCAGGGCGATAAGCTCTACGTGTTTCACCCGGATGGCGTACAGGAATCAAGCGACGGCGTGAACTGGACGAAAACGGGCTTGAAAAACATACTGACTAACCAGACTTTTATGGATTATGTGCAGTATCGGGATGCCGTGTACGCGCTTGGCACGTTTTCCGGCAGCTTGTCTCAATTTGAGATGACTTCACAGATTGCCCGCACAACGGATTTTAAAAACTGGGAAATTCTGGCTAAAAAAAGCAACCTGCCCCGCCGGTGTTTGTACCATCCGGTTGTGTTTCAAAATAAAATCTGGATTTTTGGCGGCAACGACGGCATCACCGTTTATGCCGATGCCTGGACGAGTACCGACGGCGTAAACTGGCAAAAAGTAGCCGACGACCTGCCGTTTGGCGCGCGGCACAGCCAGTATTTTGTAGTGTTTAAAAATTTGCTCTACATGATCCAGCATGATGTGTGGGTATCGAAAGACGGGCTGGAGTGGACCCCACTGGCACAAAGTTTTTCTGCCACCGCTAACGTGGGCTACACGCCAGTCGTTTTTGATGATAAACTGTGGTTGATCGGTTCCAGTCAGGGCGGCAAACTCGGCAGCCAGATTCTTTATACTGAAAATGGGTTGAACTGGCAGCCGCTGCAAGCTCCCTGGTCACCTCGCGGGCTGGTGGCAGCGGCGGTTTTCAAAGACCAACTCTTCATCACCGGGGGCAAGTACGGCGGCACGGATGACCTCGGCGCAGACCTAAATTATGTGAACGATGTATGGGCGATGAAAAAGAAATGATACTGGATGCTGGATACTGGATGTTGGATGCTGGATGGGACTTTGCGCTTGTTTTTTTTGTTATTAATTACTTCGTAATTGGCACTTAAGTCTCCTGGTTACTTAGTCTCTTACTCTCCAAGTCGCTCGTCTGGCATCTTTTTTAATAAATTAACGTATTTTCACCTTCAACACTGTTTAAAAGATCAGAAAATCCTTTCTTTGTTTACACAAACACGGGCTGCCCGCGCAAGCTAACTTTTTTAATCCCAACGCTTATGCCGCACACCACCATTTACCAGGGTCTGCAAGCAGCCAAACAGCAGAGTCGAAAGCAATTAGCGGTGCTAATTGACCCGGATAAAGCCGAAACCGGACATTTGGAACGCCTCCTACACACCGCGCTACAAGCTAAGGTAGATTTATTTTTGGTGGGTGGCAGCCTCATCACCCGCAATGCTCTGGACGATTGTTTGCAATTTTTAAAAGCTCATTCCCACATCCCCACCGTTATTTTTCCGGGCAGTGTGTTGCAAATCAGCCCGCACGCAGATGCGATTTTGCTGCTCTCGCTCATTTCGGGTAGAAACCCGGAACTGCTCATCGGGCAGCACGTGGTGGCAGCACCCTATTTGCGCGAAAGCGGTTTGGAGGTCATAGCTACGGGCTATATGCTGGTGGATGGTGGCGCGCCGACGACCGTGTCGTACATCAGCAATACTACGCCCATTCCGGCAGACAAAAGCGAGATTGCCGTATGCACGGCTTTGGCGGGCGAGCTGTTGGGTTTGAAAATCCTGTACCTCGATGCGGGCAGTGGGGCGCGGCAGCCTATTCCGGAGGCGATGATCGCGGCGGTACGTCAAAACACGAGCGTGCCGCTGGTGGTGGGCGGCGGTATTCGTACCCCGGAGAAAGCCTACGCCAACGTGCAGGCAGGTGCCGATGTAATTGTGGTAGGCAATCTGCTGGAAAAAGAACCGCAGTTGCTGGCGGAACTGGCAGCGGCGGTGCATAGTGGGAGTAAGGCGGTGCATTCGCACTAAGAAAGTAAGTAAACCGGGAATTTTGTAGCTTTGCAAATTGTTACCAGCATCAACTAAACTTTCAATATGCTTTATTTAACCGATAGAATCACGATTGATGAAGGACTTTGCAATGGTAAGCCGACCATTCGCAGGAGGTGGGTTACGGTGCAAACTATTTTAGCGTTTTTAAAAGCAGGGGATAATCGGGCAGATATTTTGTATCAATACCCGATGTTAAAAGAAGAAGATATGGAGGCGTGTATAAAATTTGATCGTGAAAAGTTCGACTGCGTGTCGCTTTAGCTTCAGCGGTGGCGCAAGAACTGGCATAATTACAGATGCATAAAGGAATTGTAATAAAATCCACCGGGCTGTGGTACCAGGTGCGGCTGGCGAATGGCAGCGTGTGGCAATGCCGGATTGTAGGGAAATTTAGGCTGGATGGGCTGAAACTGACCAATCCGGTAGCTGTAGGCGATGCGGTAGAAATGGAAGTGGAAGACCGCACGGCGGGTACAGGCATTATCAAACAAATTCTGCCGCGCAAAAACTACGTCATCCGCCAGTCGCCGCGCAAAAAACACGATATGCACCTGCTGGCGAGCAACGTGGATCAGGCACTGCTCATTACCACCATTGTGCATCCTAATTTGAAACAAGGCTTTATTGATCGTTTTTTATTAATGACCGAGCCGTATGAAATTCCGGTGACCATTGTGTGTAATAAAGCGGATTTATATGATACTGATGCAATGGAAATTTTTGGCGGTTTGAAATATATTTATACTAAAATTGGTTACCATGTATTATTGGTTTCTGCAACGCAGTATCATGGTTTAGAAGAACTGAAAAATATTCTACAACATAAAATCACCCTCGTCAGCGGTCAGTCGGGCGTGGGCAAGTCCAGCCTTATCAACGCGATCCAACCGCAATTGCACCTGCGCACCAGCGACCTCTCTGACTACTCCGGCAAGGGGCAGCACACCACTACCTTTGCCGAAATGCATCCGCTGGATTTCGGCGGCTCCATTATTGACACGCCGGGCATTAAAACCCTCGCTTTCAACAACTTAGAACCGCTTGACGTAGCCCACAACTTCCGCGAGTTTTTTGCCGCCTCCGATGCCTGCAAGTACGGTGGCAAATGCCTGCATCGCAACGAACCCGGCTGCGCTGTGAAAGCTGCCCTCGAAACGGGCGACCTCAGCGAACTGCGCTACCTCAATTACCTCATCATCCTGGAAGAAGTGGAAGACCAAAATTATTGGGAACGGCATCGGGAGATGTAAACTGTGTTTGTGTATTTAAGTGTTAGCGTGTTTATGTAATGAGTGACAAAAACACCTTAACACCCAAACACCATAGCACAATTACTCCGGTTCAAAGCCCAGTACGATGTTGAAATCGCCGCGTTTTTTGCCCGTTCCGGTGATGTCTTTGTCGAAGCCCCATCCGTAGTCGAAGCCCAGCACGCCAAACATGGGCAGGAAGACCCGCAAGCCAAAGCCCGCCGAACGTTTGAGTTCAAAAGGGTTGAAATCCCGCAAGCTGCGCCAGGTATTGCCGCCCTGGGCGAAAGCGTGTACGTAGATGGTAGAGCTCGGATTGAGCGAGAGCGGGTAGCGCAGTTCCAGGGTAAATTTATCAAAAACGGGCGTAGCCACCTGCCGGTTGTTGTCGTTCACATCCACGTTGTTTTCAAAATCGTTCACATCGTAGCCGCGCATGGAGATGATGTCCACCCCGGCAAAGCCGAATTGTTGGTTGTTGATACCGTCGCCGCCCAACTGGAAGCGTTCAAACGGCGAGGTGCCGATTTCGCGATTGTAAAAACCGAGCAGACCGATTTTTGCCGATGTTTTCAACGTTAATTTTCCTACAATCGGAGTGTACCAGTCGGCATCGAAGCGCCATTTGTGGTACTCCAGCCACCGGAATTTTTCGTTTGGTCCGGCATCGGCATAGGTGCGGTTGCTAAAGAGCGAGTACGGCGGGGTCAGCTGAATAGTCAGCGAGATACGCGAGCCGTCCCGCGGGAAAATCGGGTCATTCACGGTAGAGCGGGCGATGGTTTGGCGCAGGCTGAAGTTGTTGTAATAACCGTCGCGTACGTCTTCGCCTTCATCCGTGCGGAAAGCGGATTGCCCCAACTGCCAGTTGCTCAAAGACAGGGTTTGAAAATTCAGGGTTGTTGTTGCCACAAAGTTATCATCGGGCCATTTGAGGCGCGTACCGAAGGTCACGGATCCCTGAACAATGCTCAGGGAGCCGTTTGCCTGGTAGTTGAATTTATTATAAAAACCGCCAACCGTCAGCGAGTTAGGGCGTTTGCCACCGAGCCAGGGTTCGGTGAAAGACACATTGTACGATTGGAAAAACGTACCGTTGGTTTGCGCCCGCAAGGACAGGCGCTGCCCGTCGCCCTGCGGCAGCGGTCGCCAGGCTTCTTTTTTGAAAAAGTTGCGCAGCGAAAAGTTATTGAACGAAACCCCCAGGGTACCGATGACGCGGGAAGCCCCACCCCAGCCGGCGGAGAGTTCCAACTGATCGGAGGGTTTTTCTTCCACTTTGTATTCAATATCAACGGTGCCTCGTTCAGGATTGACGGGGGTGTTGATGCCCAGTGCTTCGGGGTTAAAATAGCCCAGGTTGGTAATTTCGCGCTGCGAACGGATAATTTCAGAACGGCTGAATTTCTCGCCCGGGCGGGTACGCAACTCGCGGCGCACGACGTGTTCGTGGGTGCGGTCGTTGCCTTTGAGCACCACGCGGTCAATGGTGGCTTGCGGACCTTCAAAAATGCGCACTTCCAGATCAATCGAATCGTCGGTCACTGCTACTTCCACGGGGTCGGCTTGAAAAAACAGGTAGCCGTTGTCCATGTAGAGCGAACTCACATCGCGCCCATCCTGACTGAACGACAAGCGCGTTTGCAGCAGTTCCTGGTTGTACACATCGCCTTTGTTGATGCCCAGTACGTTGAAGAGGGTTTCGCTCGGATAAATTGAATTGCCTTTCCATTCAATGTTTCGGAAGTAATAACGGTTACCTTCGTTCAGGCGAATTTGCAGTACCAGTTCCCCGTCGGGCGTGCGCCAGGTGGAGTCGCCCAGGATGCGGGCATCGCGATAGCCGTTTTTATTATAATATTGGATGAGATTTTTCTTGTCGTTTTCGTACTCTTTGCGAATGAATTTGGAGCCGGTAAGAAATTTCTTCTTCTCTTTGGTTTTATCCAATTGCTTGAGCAGGCGTTTGTCTTTAATATTCTGATTGCCCACAAACTGAATATCTTCAATTTTCACCCGGTCGTTCGCATCCACCGCAAAGATGAGCTTCACCGAGTTGATACGGCTCGTATCCGGCACCTCTTCTACGCTGATCCGCACATCGAGGAAGCCTTTTTCTACAAAAAATTTTTCGATCTCCCGGCTGGCGTTCACCTTCATATCTTCCGTTACGATGCCGCCTTTGAGGACGTGTTTATTGATTTGCTCGTTCAGCTCATCGTGGTAGCCTTTTTTCACGCCCTGGTAGGTGTACTGAGTGAGGCGGGGGCGTTCCTGCACGGCAATTTCCAGGAAAATCACATCTCCCACCGTCTTTTCTTTTATAATTTGAATATCGGTAAACAGCCGCAACTTCCACAAGGCCCGAATGGCGCGGGGAACTTCCGACCCTGGAATCCGCACTTTATCGCCCACCTTCAAGCCGGAGATATTGATGAGGGCATTATCGTCGCTGTATTCGGCACCCGTTACTTTAATGCCGCCGATTTCATAATCCTTCGGCTCCTGGTATTCAAACAAGGGAATGCTGTCGGTACCCTGGGCTTTTGCCAAAGCTGCCGTTAGCAGACAAAAAGCAAGAAAAATAATTTTTTTCATTATAACAATCAATTAAAACCGTGCTGACTGAACGCATTGTAGGGAAGTCGGAAGGACACACACCTGCCCGCATTTGTTCTTTTGACTTTACCGAACATCCTGAAATGGCGTTGAGGCAATGCTTTTTTTATTCAAAAAATAAGAGGCATGAATCCCCCGATTGGTTGTATGGAAAATGGTTATTGGTTATTTGTTATTGGATACACCCCATTGAGTCTCCAAGTCACTCGGTCCCTCCGTCTCTAAGCCATCTGCTCGCTGGTTTTACCGAAGCGGCGTTCGCGCTGCTGGTAGTTAACGATGGCTTCGTACAGATGTTGTTTGTCGAAATCGGGCCACAGCACCGGTGTGAAGTACAATTCCGCATAAGCGGCTTGCCAGAGTAAAAAATTGCTGAGGCGCGCCTCGCCACTGGTGCGAATGAGCAGCTCCGGATCGGGCATTCCGTTGGTACTCAGCGCATTAGAAATGGTTTGCTCATTAATGGTTGCAGGCGACAGGTGTCCGTTCTCTACCGCCGTGGCCAGTTGTTGTACCGCTTGCACCAGTTCCCATTTGGCACTGTAATTGAGGGCGAGTACCAGAGTCATGCGGGTGTTGTGGCGCGTCTGTTCTATGCCTTTCAGCAAGGTGCGATGGGTCACTTCGGGCAGTTTGGTCAAATCGCCGATGGCTTGCAGCCGGATGTTATTTTTCATCAAAGTGTTGATCTCGTTGTGCATGGTTTCCACCAGCAGTTGCATCAGCGCGTTGACCTCCGCGTGGGGGCGACCCCAGTTTTCGGTAGAAAAAGCGTACAAAGTGAGATACTCCACGCCCAATTCCGCCGCTGCCTCTGTGACCGCCCGTACTGCCCGCACCCCATTGCGGTGCCCAAACACACGCGGCTTGCCGTGCTGCTTCGCCCATCGCCCGTTGCCGTCCATAATCACGGCAATGTGCCGAGGCAGTTTATCCGGCTCGATCTGTTCCTTTATTTCCATTGGGCTTGTTTTCACCAGCTGCTTTGCAGGGTGTTGATATGTTTGTGTGTTGCAGGGATCAATTTTGCCTTTTGAAAAAGCACACAAAGATAGGAAAAGAATACACAGTAATTCAGGGTTTTATGCCATAAAAGTTAAAAAGAAGATGTTAAAAAGGGGGTTAACCGATCTACCGTTAACCGACACACCGTTAAACCGACACATCATCAGACCAATAAACTGATAGAACAATTAACAAATTTCCAAAGAGGTTATATCTTGCAACACTTTTTTAAATCAACGGTTTGTATGAAATTCCAACAATTTGAATACCGCCGCCCGGATATGGAGGCGATTACTGCGGTGTTTGAAAAATTACTCAGGCAATTTGAGCAGGCAACAGATTGGGCGACCCAGGATCAGATTTTCGATCAACTCAATGAGTTGCGTGGTGAATTTGATTCGATGTGGAACATTTGCTACATCCGCCACTCCGTTAACACGCAAGACCCTTTTTACACACAGGAAAACGATTTTTTTAATTTTGAAAAACCGAATTTCAACGCACTGGTTAACCGGTTTTACAAAAAAATGTTGCGATCGCCGTACCGCGACCAATTGGAGGAAAAATGGGGTAGACACCTGTTTGTACTCGCCGAATTAAGCTTGAAATCGTTCGATCCGGTGGCATTGGAAGAGATGCAGGAGGAGAATCGCCTGAGTAGCGAATACATGAAACTCAAAGCGAAGGCGCAAATCGAGTTTCGGGGTGAAACGCTCAATCTATCTTCCATTATCAAACATGAGCTGGCGCAAGAACGCGACACGCGCAGCACTGCCTCCCGAGCCAAGTGGGGGTTTTTTGCCGAGCACCAGGCGGAAATCGAGGAGCTATTCGATCAATTGGTGAAAGTGCGGCATCGCATGGCACAAAAACTCGGGTTTAAGAATTTTATCGAACTCGCCTACGCCCGGCTGTCGCGCTCCGATTATGATGCCGAAATGGTGGCTGCTTACCGCGAACAAATCAGAACCCACCTCGTGCCGCTGGCGAGCGAACTGTACGAACGCCAACGCCGCCGCCTGGGTCTGGAGCGGTTGTTTCAATACGACGAAGAGGTGCGCTTTTTGTCGGGCAACGCCAAGCCCAAAGGCGACACGGCTTGGATCATCGGCAATGCGCAGCAGATGTACGCCGAACTATCGCCCGAAACTCACGCCTTTTTTACCCTCCTGCGCGAGAATGACTTAATGGACCTGGAAGCCAAACCCGGCAAAGCCACCGGCGGGTATTGCACCTATGTGAGCAAGTATCAGGCACCTTATATTTTTTCCAATTTCAACGGCACCAGCGGTGACGTAGAGGTACTCACGCATGAGGCAGGACATGCTTTTCAGGTGTTTTCAAGTCGGCATTTTAGCATGAATGAGTACTTGTGGCCCAGCTACGAATCTGCCGAAATCCACTCCATGAGCATGGAATTTTTCACCTGGAAATGGATGCATTTGTTTTTTGGGGAAGAAACCGAAAAGTTTAAGTTTAGCCACGTTTCCGGTGCCATCAGTTTTCTACCCTATGGCGTGGCGATAGATGAGTTTCAACACCGCGTGTACGAAAATCCTGACCTGACCCCCGCCCAACGCAATGCCGTGTGGAAGGAAATTGAACAAAAATACCTGCCTCACCGCGCTTACGACAACAATCCTTTCCTCGAAAACGGCGGCTTTTGGCAACGCCAGAATCACATTTTCGCCGCACCGTTTTATTACATTGATTACACGCTGGCGCAAGTATGTGCTTTTCAATTCTGGAAACGCGACCTGGAAGACCACGCCTCGGCTTGGCAGGATTACCTGCGGCTGTGCGAAACGGGCGGCAGCCGGTCGTTTTTGGAATTGGTCAGGATGGCACATTTGCGCTCGCCTTTTGAACCGGGCTGCGTGGAGTCGGTCGTCAACACCATTCGGCAGTGGCTGGCACAGGTGGACGATACAGTGTTTTGAAACTGATTTATTGGTTTATTTGGGCTACCGCTATGCCTTGATCAAGCCCTTGATAGTGGGTCAAAAGGGTTGGTAGCCGGTTCAGATTTCGCAAATCTTCAAGATTTACGAAATCACATCCACTCGTTTGACCCAATACCAACCCCTTGAACCCTTTAAACCTCATCGTACAAATGCTGACCTCAGCGTGTACTTTTTACACTTTCTGTTTGGTTGCAAAGATTATTTTGTTATTTTTGCCAAACCAACTTTTTGTTGAGAAAACCACAGGCGCTCAAAATTTTATTTTGAGACGCTTATTTACAAACTTACAGGCTCAAAAATGGAATCATCATCGTGTAAAAACCTTTACGCAATCGCTCTTTTTTTTCTGATTTTTAACCTGGCAAACGCCAAAAGTCCCAACGAAAATATCGCGCTAAACGAAGCCGAAGTCATCAAACGACTGGAAACAATGGAAAACAACGTGGTAGAACCGCGTTACGATGTTGTTGTAAAAAGTTACCTCCGCACCTACCTGGTCAATGCCCGTTCCCTGGCGGAAAAAGTAATCGGCAGATCGGTTTTGTACTTCCCGATTTTTGAACGCTACCTATACGAACACAACCTGCCCACCGATCTCAAATACCTGGCAATTGTTGAATCTGCACTCAATCCCAAAGCGATCTCGCGGGCAGGAGCCGTGGGCTTGTGGCAATTCATGCCGGCAACCGGGCGCGAACTGGGCTTGCGCATTGACGGCTACGTGGATGAACGCTGCGACCCGGAACGCTCTTC
>Ga0224722_1001725_pt1 | contig 11972 bp, 10 predicted proteins | sample Balambano_FR1_Me_FD_161646 | JGI IMG/M metagenome (GOLD analysis project Ga0224722, IMG submission 161646) | Freshwater sediment microbial communities from Lake Towuti, South Sulawesi, Indonesia - Balambano_FR1_MetaG | ecosystem: Environmental > Aquatic > Freshwater > Lake > Sediment | place...
TTATTTATCCATATGTTGGAGTTATAGATACTATAAATGATATACAAGTAAACCATAAAGAGGTAGACCATATTTTCACTGTTCCACTTACATTTTTTAAACAAACGAAACCTGAGATCCATTTTGTAAGTGCTCGGATAGAACCCGAACCTGGTTTTCCTTATGATTCCATAGTCGGTGGGAAAGACTATAATTGGCAAATAAAAAGAATGGAAGAGTGCTTTTACTATTTTGAAGATAAAGTGATATGGGGGTTGACTGCGAGAGTTGTTAGACATTTTATTCAAGTGATTGAAGAATAAGGCAGTCCATCAGTAGTCACACATAAATAAAAAAACATCTCAGGAGGTGACGAAGGATTGAAATCAAGAGAGTTATTATCACATGTACAAGAAGCGTATGTCTCTCTGTCGAAGATGGGTTTGGTTATTGTAAGTGCGAAAGGAGAGTATCTTACATCTCTATCCGGGATTGATCTGGTTACAGAATACCTGTTCATCAATGAGGATATTAATTTTCGCCAACAAATTAATCAAGTTGTCACTTCTTCCACTATTACTAAACCAATAACCTATCTACTCCTTCATAAAGGGGAGGCAACAGGTCTAAAAATAGCTATTGTACCAGTCGAAGTAGACGGAACAATTTATGGCTATATATTAACCTCAGTATTTGTGGAAGGGAATATTAGTAAGGAACATCTCGTGTCTATTTTTAATGATAGAAAATGGGAAGAAGCAGTTAAGGTAATTAAAGCTCTTACTATAAATGAAACAGATGTATTACTAGATACATTACAAAAGATGGCTACTGTTTGCAGTGCTTTTTTTGTAAAAGAACTTGAAACGCAACGTATTCATTCACTACAACAATTACTTTTACATATGAATCAAGAAAATCTTCAAATTGCAAGTTTGTTTGAGGAGCTTTATGAAAATATAGAAGATGTTGATTTGCTTTGTTATGTTACACAAAATCGAAATGAGCAATGGATTCTGGAACACTCTAAAGGTAAGAATGAAGAGAGGCTTGGGAATCTAAAGCTTGATATGATATCAGATTTATTGCAAAGTGCTCGAGACAAAGGCGACTACCAAAGTTTTGAAAATATACAGTTCGATCCTCGACTTTCGTTTCTTTATGCTTATGAAATTAAGCCTAAGTCTGTTTATTTTTTCCCTGTTAAAAATGAACTCGATTCACAAGGAGCCATTATATTAATTAGTGAACAGAAAAACAAAGTTTCTCGTAAAAATCTCCAAACATTAGATATTATAAGAGGGATGTTTGCTGTTTATCAGGCGAAGCGTCAATTACAGTTAGTAAGTTTTCACCATTTAACAAAGCTCTCTAGAGTCATTGATATGAGTAAGTTAATGATCGATTTGAAGAGTGTCAGAGAGTTGCTTTTTTTAATCTTAGATATGACAGATCATTTAGTAAAGGATTCATTTGCGATTGTAGTACTGAGGGACGGGTCGTATGAAAGTCTTAATGGTGAACAGTTAACTAAGAATCAACACGAAGTATATATAAAGGATGTATCAGAAAGTTTGTTTCAGGGACAGGGTGAAACACATAACCGTATAAGAAATGTCTCCTTTGGTTCAATGATAGAATGTCCTATACTTGTTAATCAGCAAATAGAAGCGGTTTTGTGTGTGAAAGTGGAGAATGTAACTAACGAGTTAGAGGTCTATTTAGAGATACTTTCCAATCTATTGAGCATTGGTATGGCTAAATTTCATGAATCAAATAAGGAACAAACTGAAAATAGTCAATCATTGCATGTCCCAGAATCCATTAAGAACCTGCTCACTAATAGAGAAAACGAAATCCTACAATGGATGCTAAAAGGTTATAACAATCAAGAAATCGCTGATGTACTTTTTATTAGTGCGCACACCGTAAAAAACCATATCTCAAATATATTCCAAAAGTTAAATATCACGGATCGAAGACAATTGTTTTCAACGATTTATCAGCTTCAGTTTTACACCTAAGCTCCCGTTTGGGAGTTTTCTTATTAATAAGAAGAAGAGGCTATTGGATTTTGACGAAAAATAGGAGTGATAGGGAATGGAGGATTCGAGCGATTGATTTATAATATAAGTAGAAAGCTTGAATGAAAAAGTTTTTTCAAAGGAGTTTTGACAATGGCTAGAGAAGAAATTATCACCTATGATTGGAACCAGGATGTAACATTAAACACAGCGGACGTCTTTCGAGAGGAGTTACAATCATTTATTCAGACCGATAATAATAAACTAATTTTAAGCTTAAAGGGAGTTGGCTATATAAACAGTTCAGGTCTTGGAGTAATTGCTGATGCAGTCATGCAAGCAAGAAAGCAGGGGAAAGAACTGGTTGTAGCAAATATACAAGAACCTATCTCTGAGATATTTGAAATTGTTAAGTTTGGATCATTTATTCATCTCTTTGTTACGGAAGAAGAAGCCACTCAATTTTTAAATCAATAAGTAATTTTTCCAATCGCCATTTTTTTGTCAAAAACATTTGAAAAAATAGTGAATGAATGGAAATATTTCACCCTATTGCCACTACATTTTCTATAATAATAGTGGACCTATAGGAGGGATTATTTATGAATATCACAACGATAATCGAACTGAATAACCAAGAAGTTGAACAGATGGCAGGAGCTAAGATGGTGTTTGTGCAAGAGCAAATTACTGAACAGATCGTTCATACTTGTGTGGATTGCTTTACTGTAGAAGGGTCAGAGGAAAAGATTGAGCCGGAACTTGCAATGGAAAAGGTTTTTGAGCAATTAAAAGGGAATGGTGTGATACCTCCAGGTGTAACTGAATTCTCCTTTGAAATGCCAGCTTGTGGTACCATCAAAAAAAATAATCAAGTGATAACAGAAATCCCGCAAAATGTTGTCCTAACATTTACAATATAAATAATAGAAGAAACCCACATCCTGACCTTTAACGTCAGGATGTTTTTTTGTTCGAAAGTGCAGAAAATTCGACATTATTTTTAGTGGTCAAAGTGAAAGTAACGTATAATAGCAAGTGAAAACATTAGATTAAGAGGTGTGAATATAGTGGGGAATAAAATAGGATTTATTGGCTGTGGGAAAATGGGACAAGCAATAATAACGGGACTACTTAGTAAAAGTAATATAGATAAAAATCTAATTCTGGTAAGCGCGAAGACAGAAACTACCTTAACTAAAGTAAAAGAGGTCTTTGGTGTTCAAACAACTACCAACAATAAAGACATTGGAAAATGGGCCGAAATTATAATAATAGCTGTAAAACCAGATCTACATAAGGAAGTTATTGAGGAAATTAGAACAGAGATTTCCTCTAATACAATAGTGGTTACCATTGCCGCAGGTATTACATTACAGTTCTTAGAGCAATCATTTGGAAGGCCAGTAAAAGCAGTTAGGGCAATGCCCAATACTCCTTCCCTTGTTGGAGAAGGAATGACAGCACTGTGTTTTCATGACCTTGTTTTAAAAGATGAAAGAGAGTGGATTTCCCATATATTTGAGTCTTTAGGACCGGTAGAAGTATTTACGGAGTCGTTAATGAACAGTATTCCAGCGATTAGTGGTTCTTCACCTGCTTATGTATACATAATGATTGAAGCATTAGCAGATGGAGCTGTTAAGCAAGGAATTGCTCGTGACAAGGCCTATCGAATGGCTGCTCAAGCCGTTCTAGGTGCTGCCAAAATGGTTTTAGAGACCGATTTACACCCTGCAGTATTGAAGGATCAGGTTTGCACGCCGGGTGGTGCTACCATCGAGGCAGTTACAGCACTTGAAAAAACAGGCTTCCGTGCCTCCATTCTTTCAGCAATGGAAAGTTGTACAGAAAAAGTAATCAAACTAACAGAAAACCAATGAAGAGGAGTTTGGGAATGGGTAATAGGATTAAAAATGGGGAAAATAAGCAAAATCTGGCTGATTATCCTTTAGGAGGTGTTTGTAATGAATATGGACAAATATAAACTTCTCCTTTTTAAAAAAATTAAGGATCAGCTTTCCATATGGTTTGAGAAGGAACCTGATAAATATGCCACGAAGGATGAGCTGTTTCTTTTTCTACATTCCATAAAAGGTACAGCGGGCACGATTGAGTTGGGTGGATTATTTACTCTTGTTACAAATTTAATGAATGAGATTGAACGTAATGAAACAAAGCTTGAATGGGAGAAACAAGAATTACGTGACTTCCTTTACGAGTTAATGGATTTAAGTTATCAGTATGAACATTTCGAGACGATAGATGTTTCAAAACCGATTATTAGAGATGAGGGGACACCTCTTATTCAAGTGATAGATGATGATATCTCCATGCTCATCTTATTAAAGGATACCCTTGAAGAAGAGGGATGGATTGTAGTTGCGCATACAGATGCGGAAGTAGGAAAAGAGTTGTTTTATGAACTGCAACCTGATTGCTTAATCATAGATGTTCATCTCCCGGGGAAAAATGGTATTCAGCTTTTGGAAGACCTTAATCATCATCTTGAAAAAATGTTTATACCGACTGTCATGATTAGTATTGAAAACGACCGGGAGACAAGAATAAGGGCTATTGAATCTGGTGCAGATGATTTTATAGAGAAGCCATTAGACCTTGAGGAATTTGTTCTGCGTGTAAAGCGTCAAATAAAAAGAAAAAAATTATTTGACCAATCCGTCATGATTGACGAACTTACACAGGTGTATAATCGCAGATTTTTAAACGATTCTTTAATGAGGAGTCTCGTGGATATTGAGAGATCTAGTACTTATTTTACAGTAGCCGTAGTTGATCTGGATTACTTTAAAAAGGTAAATGATACATATGGACATATCGTAGGAGATAAAGTGTTACAAACATTTGCTCAATTCCTAAAGGAACATATAAGAGTGACGGATTCTGTCTTTCGATACGGGGGAGAGGAATTTGTCGTCTTATTTCCTAGAACCACCGATACGGACGTAAAGAATATTCTAACTAGGCTGTTAGAGAAATTCTTTAACACCCCATTTACAGAAAATGGACAAACTTTTTATATTTCGTTCTCAGCTGGAGTTTTTATGGTTTTAGATGAGAAAATGGATAGTAAAACCATGATTCAAACCGCTGATCAAGCTTTGTACTTAGCTAAAGAAAATGGGAGAGCAAGAGTTGAAAGTGCCAATCAATTAAATCTTGGTGCAGCCAAGAAAACTCTACACGTATCCCTCATTGATGATGATGTAATTATTCGGACAATGATAACGAAAATTCTTCAAAGTATGGAATTTGAATTTGTTGATCTTGATATTTGTTCTTTTGAAAATGGAGTCAAATTCTTTGAGTCGGGGAGACATGAAATTTCCGGTCTGCATTTTCTTGTGCTCGATGGAGTAATGCCTGTGATGGATGGAACCGAAGTACTTCAACGGGTGAAGTCAGGGAGGAAAAGGAAGCAATTCCATGTTCTTATGCTTACGGGACGGAAAAATGAACAGGATATTGCTCGTTCGTTAAAACTCGGAGCAGATGACTATGTGACAAAACCTTTTAGTATTCAGGATCTTCAAGCGAGAATCTACAGTTTTATTCAAAGGATAACTAAATGATGATTTCAAATGAAGTATTAGTTCTCTTTTATGCAACCATTTTTATCCTCATCTTATTGCTCTTCATCTTGATTTACTTAATTATTCGGAAAACGTTAGAAAATCAGGAAACCGTCAAGGTAAAAACGTTAAAAAAGGAGATGGAAGTTCCTCTATTTGAAAGCATCTCTGAAGGAAAAGTATATGAGATGACTAATCGAGACCGTTTTTCTTTGAAAGCAATGGAGGAGTTATTGAAAAGCTACTCAGATACAGTCGTTGGGACAATGGAACTCCAAGCTCTCACTGCTATGGGAGATAAATACTTATTGGAAGGGTATAGAAAAGTTTTAAAAGGTAGAAGTTGGAGCAAAAGAATCAATGCCCTATATCATATTGAAGATTTTCATATGCAAAAGCTCTCAGATGATGTAAGACAGCTTTTACAAAGTCGTTCGATAACGAAAGAAGAAGTGATTGTCAGTATTCGTTTTTTAGCAGCAACGGGTCGGTTCGAAGAAGTGTTTGAGTTTGTGAATAAAAGCTACACTGATTTAACAGATTTTGACTATAGAAGTATTTTGTTCAAACTAGATAAAAATTCCTTCCGTTTGCTTGTTGAGAGGTTTTCTGAATGCCATTCTACCCTTCAATGGTCCATACTTGAAATCATTTCAATCAGAAAAGAACTTTCTTATCTCTCTTTTGTGGAAATGACATTTCATACGTATAAGGGAGAGATGAGAATTCGTGCACTTAAAGCCATTGCATCTATTGGATTTACCACCAATATTGAACAGTTTTACCCATTAAGGGAGAGTTCAGAGTGGCAGGAGAGAATGCTACTTGCTAAGTTAATTCGTTTCTTTCCTTCGGAGTCCTCATATGACATTTTAGCAACCTTAATTCATGATCGGAATTGGTGGGTTCGTTCTCAAGCGGCTCAATCATTTACAAAGCTACCAAAAGGAAGAGAACGATTAATTAATATAATGGAAAGCTCGCACGATCCATATGCTAGAGATATTGCAACAGAGTGGCTTCAAAAAGGGGAAATTTAATATGCTACAACTGATTGGGGAGTATATTGGGATTGTTTTCGGTAGTTTTATCACGATATACATGGTGTTAGTGATTAGTTTCTACTCGGTGATTTTACTTCTATCACTTCTTCAACTTAGAAGAGAATATAAACTTGATAAAGAGCAGGCGTACGATGAATATCTAAATGACTTATATACAAAGCCAATTTCTATTATTGTTCCTGCCTTTAATGAGGAGGCAGGATTGATTCAAAGTGTCCGTTCCTTGCTTGGGATCAATTATCCCACCTATGAAATTATTGTTGTTAATGACGGATCGACAGACGACAGTCTAAATAAAATGATCCATCATTATGAGATGAAGGAAATTAAAAAGGTCATTCGAAAGCATGTTGAAACAAAACACATTAAAGGAATATATCAGTCCAAAACTTTACCAAACCTTTATCTTATTGATAAAGAAAATGGTGGGAAAGCAGATGCATTAAATGTAGGATTGAATTTCTCTCATTATCCTTATATTTGTTCACTAGATGGGGATTCCGTTTTAGAACGAGATGCCTTCTTAAAGGTAATGAAACCAATTATGCTTTCAAATGAAGATGTTATCGCTTCTGGAGGAAGTGTAAGAATTGCGAATGGTTGTAAAATATCAAATGGTAACTTACTTGAAGTGGGATTATCAAAACATCCTCTTGTGATTATGCAGATCATCGAGTATCTCCGTGCCTTTTTAATGGGGAGAATTGGTTTGAGTCGTCATAATCTTCTTTTGATTGTATCAGGAGCATTTGGTGTTTTCTCAAAAAGCTGGGTGGCAGAAGCGGGTGGTTATAAGACCACTACCGTAGGTGAAGATATGGAGTTAGTGGTTCGCTTGCACCGACTTATTAAAGAAAAAGGTGTAAAGAAAAAGATAGTATATGTGCCAGACCCAGTATGTTGGACCGAAGTGCCGGAAGAAACCAAGTTTCTTCGTAGACAGAGAAGAAGATGGCACCGAGGTTTATTTGAAAGTCTTTGGGTACATAGGAAGTTAGCATTTAATCCAAAATATGGTTCGATCGGCACGATTTCCTTTCCTTATTTTTGGATTGTTGAGTTTTTTGGTCCTATCATTGAGTTCGCTGGATATATTTATGTCTTATGCTCCTTGTTTTTTGGCGGGATTTATTTAGAGTTTGCTATTAGCATTTTTCTTCTCTCTTGTTTGTATGGTTCATTATTCTCGATGGCCTCTGTTTTATTAGAAGAGTGGAGTCTACGCAAATATCCAAAAGTATCACATATCGTGAAGTTATTTCTTTACTCGATGACAGAGACATTATGGTACCGTCCATTAACCGTCTTTTGGCGTTGCGAGGGGATTTGGCAGATTATTGTTGGTGAAAAGAGCTGGGGAGAAATGAAAAGAAAAGGTGTATCGGAATGAAGAGTTGGTTCTCGAAACAACAAATGCTTGTTTTTGCATTTATTGCAATCATATTAGTAGGAATAACCAGTCCTTTCTGGCTTTGGGCAGTAAAATCAAATAAAGAGTTAAATGTATTAATTCTCGATAAGACTGTTCCTGACCAAACGTACCGAGAACATAGTGGACTAACTTGGCTTTTGAATAATGAGAAATATGTTACTAGCGATGGTGAAAGGTACAGCATTGAAAAGAGCTATAGTGGATTTGTTCCTAAAGATGGGGAAGAGTATGAAATTCGCACTCTACCAAAAGAATTAGAACCGTATGATGTCTTTTACTTGGCGGATTCATATGGGGTCTATGAAAAGGAATTCTATGGAGAAAACCAACAGGGAGAACGGTCTGAGCATTTGTATGGTGGATTACAAGAGGAAGAAATAGATGCCATTCATCAGGAATTAATTTCAAATAAGGGGAAAACTCTTATAGCTGAGTTTAATACATTTGCTAGTCCAACTTCAGCTTTAGCTCGCGAAAAGGTTTCTAACTTGTTAAATGTCGATTGGACAGGCTGGATTGGCAGGTATTTTCCTAAGCTTGAGGGGGAAGAGGTTCCAACTTGGGTGAAAGAAAATTACGAGAAATCGAACGGAGTATGGAATTTTTCAGGTGAAGGGCTAGTATTTGTGGATAGCAATGATTATATTGTCGTCATTGATAAAAACGAGTTTAAAGGTGAGGGACCAAGTTTCCAATATACTGAACTAGGTGAGAAGCTCTTTGAAAATAAGAAAAATGACTCTGATTATTCCTATTGGTTTGATATTATTTCCGCAAGAGATTCGGATGAAATCTTAGCAACATACGATTTATCTGTAACAAAGGAAGCCGAATCAAAGCTTGCAGAAAATGGGATTCCAGTTACCTTTCCTGCAGTTATCAGCCATAAAAATGCTAGTTACTCTGCCTATTATTTTGCTGGTGATTATGCCGATGAGGGGGATGTCCCTTCGATTTATCAGACCAGGGGAATATCTAATTGGAGAGAAATCGCGCAGGCAGATTCTTTTTACTGGCGTGTATATGTCCCGATGATGAAACAAATTCTTCGCCACGGCTTAGAACCATCCGATGAGCAGGTAGTGGTGGAGCTTGTTACGGAAAATGGAACCTCCATTAATAGTAAAACAGATGAAGAGTCTATTCAAATTCAAAAGGATGGTAAGTGGGAGGATCTCCTTATTAAAGGGGTGAACATGGGGATAGCTAAACCAGGTTACTTCCCGGGTGAGACAGCCATCTCTAAAGATGAATACTATAGATGGTTTAAAATGATTGGTGCCATGAACGCGAATGCCATTCGTATTTATACCATTCACCCTCCGCAATTTTATGAAGCATTCTATGAATATAATAAACAAGCCAAGAAGCCTTTGTATTTATTCCACGGTGCTTGGGTGACAGAAGAAACTTTGCTAGAGACACAGGATGCCTATGACCCGTCCGTTGTGGAAGAGTTTCAAAGAGAAATGAGAGACATCGTTGATATCGTTCATGGAAATGCTGACATAGCAGAAAATCCAGGGCATGCTTCAGGTTCTTACACTCACAATATTTCCTCTTATGTACTTGGGTATATTATCGGAATTGAGTGGGATCCAGGTATGGTAGTAAATACTGACACTGTTCATAGTGGAATGGAGCAGTATAAAGGAGACTACTTCTTTACGGAAACTGCAACACCATTTGAAGCATGGTTAGCAGTCCGAATGAATGACATGGCAAGCTATGAGGCAGAAACGTATAATTGGCAACATTCCATGAGCTTTACCAACTGGGTAACTACCGACCTATTATCTCATCCGGCTGAGCCAGCTGAGGAAGAGGATATGGTTAGTGTAGATCCTAATCATATAAAAAAAACAGATCAATTTCATGCTGGTTTATTTGCTTCTTATCACGTCTATCCATATTTCCCAGACTTCCTAAACTTTGAGGAAGATTATGTGAATTATGTAGATAGTAGTGGAGAGAAAAATAACTATGCCGGTTATCTTCATGATTTGAAAAATGCTCATGAAATGCCAGTCGTCATTGCTGAGTACGGCGTGCCTTCCTCAAGGGGATTAACTCATGAGAATATTCATGGAATGGATCAAGGTAATCATAGCGAAAAGGAACAAGGCGAAATTAATCAGAAGCTATTTCAAACCATAGCTTCAGAAAATTTTGCTGGAGGTATTTTGTTTTCCTGGCAGGATGAGTGGTTTAAACGAACTTGGAATACAATGGACTTCGATAATCCAGACCGCAGGCCGTATTGGTCTAATATACAGACGAATGAACAGATGTTTGGAATGCTCGGATTTTCCCCTTCTTTATTCGGAAAAGAAATGATTTTAGACGGAAAAGACAATGACTGGAGAAAGTCGTTGATTGAACCTTTAGCACAATCGAACGATGAGGATAATTTATTAACAGATCTGTACGTAACTTCTGATGCAGCAAATATATTTGTGCGTCTTGATTACCAACAATCTATAAATTTGGAAGAAACACCGACATATATCACATTTGATACGATTGGAGATCAAGGGCAAAAAAAGATTCCACTTACTACCGGTCAATCGATGTCAACAACATCTGGTGTGGATTTCTTAGTCACACTGGGAGGCAAAGAGGAATCAAGGATTACGGTCGATAGCTACTATGATTCTTTTTACTATCAATATGGTGAGCGGTTAAAGCTAATATCAAAAGAATCGTATCCATCAGAAAAGGAAAATGGTGTGTTCCATCCGATTCGCTTGGCTCTAAACAAACAATTAACGATTCCTTCGACAGGGAAAACCTATCCTTTTGAAGCATATGAAACGGGAAAACTTCTTTATGGCTCTGGGAACCCTAATGATGAAAATTATAGCTCTTTGACAGATATAAGCATTAGCAAGGATGGAAAGATGGTCGAGCTACGTATTCCATGGTTAATGTTAAATATTAAGGATCCTAGTGAAAAAGAAATCATTGGGGATATGTGGAAGAGTGGGTTAGAGGGTACAAAACAAATTGAAGGTATCAATATTTCTGCATTTGTATCAACAGAAAAGGGTCTTTCAGTTTTACCAGAAACGGAAGGGAAAACTGACACCACATCCAACACGGTAGTTTATAAATGGAATAATTGGGAGCAGCCAGTATACAGTGAGAGACTAAAGGATTCTTATTATATTATGAAGGAAACATACGGGGGGACAAAAGAGTGAAAAGGATATTATTAGCTGAGGATGAAGAAGTATTAAGAATGCTAGTGGTAGACACTCTTGAAGAAGAATATGAAGTAGATGAAGCGGCTGATGGAACGGAAGCGGTCCAGCTATTTGAGGAAAATAGTTATGATTTACTGGTTCTTGACTATATGATGCCTAGGTTGACAGGGGTAGAAGTGATTGATTTTGTAAGACAAAAAGATAAGGGTGTAAAAATCTTAATGCTTTCAGCTAAGAGTCAACAATATGAACAGGAAAAAGTGATTGAGGCAGGAGCTAACTACTTCATGACCAAACCTTTTAGTCCAATGGAGCTAAAAGATAAGATTGAGGATATCATAAATGAAAGATAGCTCGAATAAAAAGCAAAGCATATTAAAACAATTTATTCAGTTAATGATTTTTTTTCTCTCTTTAATCCTTATCGGTACGTCTTTAAATCTCTATTTTCAGTATAAGCAAAGCAATGACTATGTTGAAAAAAGGGCCCTTATTGTGGAGAAAGCGAAAATTACGAGAGATTTGTATTACACCCTGAATACGGCTTTATTTGATGTTAGGGGATATTTTGCTTACGGTAACGAAGAGCTTAAAAAAAGAGCACACTCGCAACAGCCTGAGATTAGAAAACTAGCGAAAAAGTTGGAGGCAAGTGCGACTAATGATGATGATAC
>Ga0224722_1001726_pt1 | contig 11971 bp, 11 predicted proteins | sample Balambano_FR1_Me_FD_161646 | JGI IMG/M metagenome (GOLD analysis project Ga0224722, IMG submission 161646) | Freshwater sediment microbial communities from Lake Towuti, South Sulawesi, Indonesia - Balambano_FR1_MetaG | ecosystem: Environmental > Aquatic > Freshwater > Lake > Sediment | place...
CCTTTATCACCCAGCGGTTGAACCAGGGGGTGCTCGCGAACTTGGGCTGGGACGATATTTGGTCCCTTGCCGTGCGGTTGGCAACCTACCTCATCGTCGCGCACGTCATCAGCAAGTTGCAAGAATCGCGCCGGCAGCAAGAGGAACTCGCCCAATTCATCGTGCACGATCTTCGTTCGCCCATCGCCAGCTCCATTACCGGGCTGATGACTTTGGACCAAATGTCGCACAACCTGGACCCCGTTCAGCGGGAGATGGTGAGCCTGGCTCTGGTGAGCAACCAGCGCGCGCTGAACCTCGTCAATTCGATGCTGGACGTGGCCAAGCTGGAGACCGGCAAGATGGAGTTGGCCGTCGAGCGCGTTTCGATTCCCTCTTTCTTGGACGAGAGCCTGCAGCCTTTGGTGCTTTGGGCGCAAAGCCACGATGTGGGATTGGAGACCGCATCCGAGGTCGAATCGGCCGTGTTGGATTCGGACCTGACCTCCCGGGTGCTGGTCAATCTGGCGAGCAACGCCCTGAAGTATTCGCCGAGTGGAGCCACCGTGCGCGTGACCGTGGAGCGGGTCCCCCACGCCCTGAAGTTCGGCGTACACGACCGGGGCCCCGGAATTCCGCCCGAATACGCCGAGTCGATTTTCGAGCCGTTCGGGCAGGTGAAAGGGACGAAAGGGGGCACGGGCCTGGGGCTGACCTTCTGCCGCTTGGCGATTCAAGCCCAGGGCGGGCGCATTTGGGTGGAGAGCACGGTCGGCGAAGGCACCTCGATGTACTTCACCTTGCCCGAACATCCTTCGACGGCGGAGACGAAATCCGGCTCGACCGAACCCTCAAAAGTAAACTAGCGTTTCCCGTATGCCTGTTATCGAAACCTTTCCGAACCCAGCGCCCCACCGCGACTACGTGATTCGCCACACGTGCCCCGAGTTCACCAGCGTTTGCCCTAAAACCGGCCAGCCGGACTTTGCGACCATCGAGCTGGAATACATCCCCGACGAGGTTTGCTTGGAACTCAAGGCGCTCAAGCTGTATTACTACTCTTTCCGGGATCAAGGCATTTACTACGAAGGCGTCATCAACCGGCTGCTCGACGAGCTATCGGGGGCCTGTCGCCCCCGGTACATGAAGGTAACGGGCAGCTTCAATGTACGGGGCGGTATCGGCTCGGTGTTGGTCGCCGAATACCGCCCGTAAGGCGTGCTTAGTTTCCGCTACCGCGCGGGCGGAAGTTCACATTATCGGGAACGTTCTGAACGCTACCCGGTCGAACCGGTGGGTAGGCGCTTTGCCCGTTCTTCACCCAGCCGTTGGCGGGCTCGAATTGGCGGGTCATGTAATCGCATAACACGATGAACATGAGCGAGAAGCCGAAGAACCCGGCTAGGACCCAAACCTTAGTGAGGGGCGACGCCCACTTGACGCCCATGAATATGAGGATGACGAGATACGCCTTGATGGAGGCGATGCCCACCGCGATGATGTTGTTCACCACCACTCCACCCGGAGCGGACCAGTAGGCGGCGGCGATGGTGAGCCCCATCAACAAGGCAAGCACCAGCAGGTTGATGTGGTAGTACCGAGCCGGCACCACGTGGTGGCTATGCGATAGCGGAGTGTTGGCCATATCAGTGGGGCTTGGGAATGAGATACATCAGGGGGAAGAGGAAGATCCACACCAGATCGACGAAGTGCCAATACAGGCCGACGAGTTCGGTCGGAATGTAATCCAGAACCACCGATTTGGCGCGAATCCACCAAAGCCGGACCAAGGCGGCGATAATGAGGATGCCGACGATGACGTGAATGGCGTGTAGCCCGGTCATCGAGAAATAGAGCCCGTAAAACAACTGCGCGTAGTTGAAGTTCGCGCCGTGCACTTTCTCGGGGTCGGTGGTGAAGTTGGGCCCTGGCACCATTTTGTCCTTGATCTTGGAGCCGTATTCGACGTACTTGATCACCAAGAACCCGAAGGCGCAGGCCAGTACCCCTCCCAGATAAAGCAGTACCTTTTCGCGGTTGCCTCGCTGTGCCCAGTGCACCGACATTACCATAAGCCACGAGCTGAATAGCAGGATACAAGTGTTGATGGCGCCCAACTGAATGTTGAGGTGCTCGTGCGCCAGGTAGAAGTCCATTGGATACATGCTCCGGTAGAGCGTGTAGATCACAAACAGCGTGCCGAAGAACATGATTTCGGTGACCAAGAAGGTCCACATTCCCACCACGTAACTTTCGTTTTGCTGATCGATGTTCTCGAACTGGTGGTGAAGGGCCTCGTTGTGCCCGTCCCCGTGCCCATCATGCGCCAAGGTCGCCATTAGTTTTTCTCCTTATCCGGGAGCTTGGGTTCGTTTTCGGCCAAGGCTTGCGGATCGAAGTCGTCGTAGTGCCGGGGCTCGCGACGCTTCTTCTCTTGGTCTTGCTCGTACTCCAGCACGGGGTCGAAGTCGTAAACCTCGTCGGTGACAATGGGCGTTTCCTCGAAGTTGTGCGGCGGCGGCGGCGATGTCGTGTTCCACTCCAAGCCGTGCGCACCCCACGGGTTGGCGCTGGCGCGCGGACCGTTGATGAGCGACTTGGTGAGATAAAACGCGGGCAGGATGAGCGAGAGACCGAGCACCGTGGCCCCCAGCGTGCTCATGATGTGGTAGGCCTGATATTCGGGCGCAAAGTAGTAGTAGTGGTAGCGCCGCGGCATCCCCATAAAGCCGATGATGAACTGCGGGAAGAACGTGAGGTTGAACCCGAGAAACACCAGAATTGCCGTGGCCTTGGCCAGCGTATCATTGTAGAGGCGACCCGTCATCTTGGGCCACCAATAGTGCAAGGCGCCGAGGAATGCGGTGAGCGTTCCTCCGACCATCACGTAATGGAAGTGGGCCACGATGAAGTACGTCCCCGTGAGGTGCACGTCGGTTCCCATCGAGCCGAGGAAGAGGCCGGTGAGGCCCCCCACGGTGAAAAGCCCCATAAACCCAAGGGCGTAGTACATGGGCGAGTGAAGGCTGATATTGCCCTTGTAAAGGGTTGCCGTCCAGTTAAAAATCTTGACCGCGCTGGGCACTGCCACCAAGAAGGTGATGAGCGAGAACACCACGCCTTGGTACATCGACTGGCTACTAATGAACATGTGGTGGCCCCACACCAAAAAGCCGAGTCCCGCGATGGCCAAGGTGCTGAACGCGACAAAGTGGTAGCCGAAAATGCGCTTGCGGGCGAAGTTGGCGATGAGTTCCGACTGCACCGCAAAGGCGGGCAAGATCATGATGTACACCGCCGGGTGGCTATAGAACCAGAAGAGGTGCTGGAACAGTACGGGGTCGCCGCCGAGCTCGGGATTGAAGATGGGGAACTGGAGCGTTCGCTCGAGGACCACCAAAAACAGCGTGATGGCGACGACCGGTGTTCCCAGCAGAATGACAACGCCTGTGGCGTACATCGACCACACGAACAAGGGCAGGCGGAACCACGTCATGCCGGGCGCCCGCATTTTGTGGGTGGTCACCACAAAGTTGATGCCGGTGGTGATGGAGCTGAACCCCGCGATAAAGATGCCCAACAGCACGGTGGCCGTGTTGTTGTTGCTGTACATGCTGGAATACGGGGTGTAAAACGTCCAACCGCTGTCGGTTCCGCCGTTGATGATGCCGATCATGATCAGCGTGCCACCGATCACGTACAGGTACCAACTCAGCAGGTTCAGGCGTGGAAACGCCAGGTCGCGCGCCCCGATCATCACGGGGAGGAGCCAGTTTCCGAACACGGCGGGAATGGCCACGACCAAAAACAGGAAGACCATGATCACGCCGTGAGCGCTGAACACCTTGTTGTAGGTGTCGGATTCCAGAACCCAGCCGGCGGGGGCGGTCAGCTCGTACCGGATGAGTCCGGCCGCGATGCTCCCAAGGAAGAAGAAGAATGACACCGAGATCAGGTACAGGATCGCGATGCGTTTGTGGTCGCCCGTCAAAAGCCACGATTTGATCGTGTGATCTACGTTGAGGTAGTTCACGGTCTCCGGCGGCTTTTCCGGGAGATCGGCGGGACGAACGGCAGTAACGCTCATACGGGTTTCCTTAGTTTCCTACCGCCTCTTGCTGGGCGGCGACGGCACCAACTGCGGGGCGACCTTGCCGCGTCGTCGGTGTGATATCGGGTCGTTCGGTTTGGTATTGAATCGCTCCGGCGGCCATTGGCGTTTGCGATGTGCCCTGCGCCTGAGCTGGCAACGCTCCGGGGCCGGCGGGCGAGCCCGGAGGCGCCACGGGGATGCCGCTACCCATTGTCTTGATGTAAGCCAGCAATTCGATAATCTCTCGCTCACTCAGCTGACCATCGTACGCCGGCATCGATTCGCCGTAGCCTTGCGAGATGCGGGTGTGCGGGCGCAGGATGCTCTCGCGGATGTACGCCTCATCGGCCACCACCGAGGGTCCGTTGGCCATGGCGCGCGTCGAACCGAAGAGATTCACCAGCGATGGGGCGCGGATGTTGCTCTCCGGACCATGACAGTTGTTGCACCCCACGCGATTGAATAGCTTCATGCCCGCTTGGGCCATGGTCATCGAGGGGCGGGTTTCGCCGCCGTTGTCGATCCATTCCGCCCACTCCTTGGGCTCCATCACGATAACTTTGCCCCCCATTTCGCTGTGCTGGGTGCCGCAATACATGGTGCAGAACAGGTGGTATTCGCCTTTTTTGGTCGGCGTGAACCAAAGCGAGGTGTAGCGCCCGGGCACCACGTGCATCTGGACGCGAAAAGCGGGGATGTAGAAGGCGTGGATGACGTCTTGGCTGATCATGGTCAGCTTAACCGGCTTGCCCAAAGGCACGTGCAATGTGTTGTTTTCCCGCACGCCGTTGCTGTGCTGGATGTGCCACATCCACTGCTTGCCGATGACGTAGATTTCCTGCGCATCCTGGGGCGGCGTGCGCATGTGAATGAACTGCTTGGCCCCCAAGAAGAAGAAAACGATCGCGAGGATGAGCGGCCCCACCGACCACACCGCTTCCAGGCGGCCGTCTTCGTACACCGGCCGGTAGCGGTCGGCATCGGACCCTTTTCGGTACTTGATTGTGAAGTAGATGAGCCCAATGCAGACGATGGCGGTAAAGAGGATGGTCAGCGCCAGCAGCCCGTAAAACAGCACGTCGTATTCGAACGCAAAGTTCGAAGCGGAGGGCGGGGCGAGGGGAAAGTTCGAGAGCATATTGGCGTTTGGCGCGGTTAGGCGTCCGGTCCTCCGGGCAAGAGCGTCGTTCGCTTGTATTTGCGGTTCATCGAGAGAATGCTAAAGGCGAGGATCAGCACCGTTAGGGTGCCGGTAACCTGCAAGATGCGGTGCACCACGGGTCGGTAGCGCCCGGTTTCCGGGTCCAGCGTAAGGCAACCGAACATCATGGCTTGGTCGGCCGCAGGAGCGACTCCGCCCTGCTTGGCCGCTTCGAGGTTGGCCTGCAACAGGCGACTGGGGATGGCGTTGCCGACCGTGTACGCGCTCACCTTTCCGTCCGGGGTGAGTAGGATCGAGCCGGTCGGGTGGTTCAAAATGTCCTTTTCGGCATCGTAGGTGAATCGAAAGCCCAGCGCATCGGTCACCTCGCGAATTTGGTGCATCTCGCCGGTCAGTAAGGTCCAGTTCTGCGTTACCCGGGGCACTTCCACCACGCTCATCATCAGGGCTTTCTTGTTGCGGGCAAGCTCGGGCGTTTCGGTGGGGTTGAGCCCCAAGAAGACCACATCGAAGTCTTGTCCCACGCCCAGGGTCAGCTCTTTCGCCCCCGGAAATCGGCGGCCGATCTCCGCCTTGGTCACCACTTTCAGCAGGCTGTCTTCAATGAGCCGGCAAGCGGTGGTGCATCGGTAGAAAACGGGAACCACCAGAACCGGGCGACCTCTCAGCAACTTCCCAAATGTGACGGGTTGCCCTTCTTCGGTGACGAACTTCGCGTCTTTGGGCACCTCGGCCCCGGGCTTTTGCTCGATGCCGATTTTGCGCACCGGGTGAACCGCTTGCGCCGACCCAATGACCGGCGCCCCCGCCAGAACAACGTTTCCGGCGAGGGTGAGCAGGGCGGTGGGCGAGAGGAGTCGCATGGTTAGGGCGTTCGTTGATCGGTGGTGTTGCCGCGGCTGACGGCCGCTACGTTCGCGTCGGTCTTGGGTAGGCCACGTTCGACCAGCAGGTCCATGGCGCGCTCGATGGGGATGTGCACGCGGGTGCGTTCCGCGTTGGCGTAGCCGGTGCCTTCCAGCCGCTGGGCTTCTTCGGTACGCAGCGTAGCCATGTCTTTCTTGGCCGTCACATTGGTTTGCAGAGGCGGATTGGGCTCCGCCGGAATAACGCGCGCCAATTGGTCGGTTGGCTTATCGACCCAGTAGCCCGGCGCCAAAACGAGAAGGGAGAGCGCGCCGATAACGACGCTGCCGATGACAAACACGTAAAACCAGAACGCGGTGCGCCCAAGTCGTTTTAGGTCGACATCACGGGTTTCGTAACCCATGTCGACCAGCGGATCCTGGCGAGGTTCGTTAGTGTGCATGCGCTTTGGCCTCCTGCAAGCGGTGATCGTAGGTGGGGATCAAGGCGGCTTGGCGGGTTTGGGCGGCGAAGAACGCCAGCCACAGCGCGCCAACCGTGAACCACGCAAGGATATCGGTGCCCATCGGTCCAAACGCCAATGGCCCCTGCGAGGCGCGGCTGGCCACGTTCATTCCGTGATGGGTATGACCGGGGATGGCCGGAACCACCAGCATGTAAATGTCGAGAATGTGGATAAAGAACATCCATCCCGCGACCTTCATCAGGTTCTCGGGCGTTCGCTTGGTGCGAGGCGAAAGCAGCCAGAAGAACGGAATGAAGAACTGGCCTAGCAAAAGTAGCATACCAAGAGCGCCCCAGTTTCCTCCGCCGAGAGCGCTTTCGTACTCGCTACTCCTACGGGCAAAGTACTGGGTGAACTCAGGAATGTTGCCGTTCCAAATGATGAGGAACTGGCTAACGCTGGTGTAGCCCCACAGCATGGTGAAGGCGAACATCATGTTGCCCAGGTCTTTGGTCAACCCCGGCGCCACCACTTGGCGGAACGGCTCGCGGTGCGCCTGCGTGCACAACACCAAAACCGCAAAGCTGAGACCTCCGATGGCGGCGCCGATCATTTGCCATACCCCGTACATGGTGCTGGCCCAGTGCGGCTCCATGCTCATCACAAACAGGATGAAGGCGAATGTGATGGTGAGGACAAAGACGACCAGCGCCGCGCCGCCCCAGTATTGGCGCTTGCGCTCATGCTCGAAGTTGCGGTCGGCATCCTGACTGAGCGTGCTTTGGCGCATGACGTAGGCCAAGGCCGCCCAGATGGCAAAGAAAAGGCTCCACTGCAGGATGTAGCTGTTCGCATTTAGGTACGGCGTTTTCCAGGCGATGATGCCGTCTTCTCTCACCACTTCGGGAATTGCCCACTCATAAAGCATGGGCAGGTTCAGGATGACCGGAATTAGCAGCGCGGCCAGCAGCAGAAAGTTGGCGGCGCTTCCGCCCGCCTCGATAATTCGCAGGATGCTCAGGGTCCAGCTACCGCGGACCGTGTGGTGCAGAAGCGTTAGCCCCAGCATCCCCAGCGAGATGCTGAGCCAGAACACCCAGCCGAACATCCAAGAGCCAAACATCTGCGCGCGCATGTTGTCGTTGCCGGTGAACATGAGGAACAGGCACGCCAAAAGTCCGACAAAGCCCGCGACTCCGGCGCCCGGGGCCAATTGCCCGAGCCGGATGTCGGGGGCGCGCGGCGCATCGGTTTGAGGAAGAGGGTGCGGCATCGTTTAGTGGGCGCCTCCTGCGGCGTGGACGGCGTCGGATTCCGACGGTTTCGGCTGGAGCGAGGCGGCGAGGGCCGCCGCATCGGCATCGCTGACCGGCGCGTTTTGGCTGAGCTGCAGCGCACGGATGTACGCGACGATGGCCCACCGGTCAGCCGGCTGAACCCGCGAAGCGTACGAATACATAGCGCCGTATCCGTTGGTGATCACGTCGTAAAAATGACCGTTTGGCAAACGGCGGAGCCGGTCGGTGTGATAGTTCCCCACCGGTCGGCGAAGTGAGAGCCCTCGCTGGGCGATCATCCCTTTGCCATCCCCCACCATGCCATGGCACGGCGAACAGAACGCGTTAAAGCGCTCTTGGCCGCGCTCCAGAAGCTCCCGGGTAAGCGGAACCGGCAGTTCGTTCACCCACTTGCCGCCGACCGCGCCCGTATAGAACGCATCGTCCAGCCGTGCGTGACCCCGAGCCACCGTTCCGGGCAGCAACGGTCGGGAGGCCTGACCATCCACAAAGAAACTGCTGGAATCAAGCGGTCCGGTCTTGTGCTGGCGCCACATGTCGGTGTGGCACCCTGCCAACAGGAGGCCTGCACCGGCGACCGTTACCGTGAGAAGGCGTCTCCTCATCCGCGCACCTCTTCCACGTTGAGCGGATTCAGCTCCAAGAGGAACTGCCGCGTGCGGACGGGGTCGTAGTTCGGATCGGTTGCCTCGATGGCCAAGAAGAACCGATCTTGACTGGCCCGCTCGAACCGCGGCGTGTTGAAGATCGGGTGGTACGGCTTGGGGAGGCCGTTGGTCGCCAGCATGCCAAAGAATGCGGTTAGCGCACTACACAAAATGGTTGATTCGAACGTGATCGGCACCATCGCGGGGATGGAGTTCAGCGGCTTGCCGCCCACGTTCAACGGGTAGTCGAAAACGTGAACGTAGTACTGAAGGCTGTAGCCCGCCAGCGCCCCGAATAGCCCTCCGCAAAACACCATAAACGGCACCTTCACGTCGCGGAACCCAATGGCTTCACTCAGGCCATGGATGGGGAACGGCGAGTAGGCATCCATCTTTTTGAACCCGGCTTTGCGGGCGGCCTCGGCGGCGTGCGTGAGATCCTCCACCGAGTCGAACTCCGCCACCAAACCGTAAGGTTTGTCGTCGTCGTGACCGTATCCGCTCATGCCGCTACCTCCTCGCGCGCTTTGGTCGGTTCGCTACTCGGCTCAACCTTGGACGTGCCCTCCAAGATGCGATGCCACAGGTCCTTCACCTCGAACATGTTGATGATGGGTAAGAACCGAACGAACAGGAACATCATGAAGAAGAAGAATCCGATCGTCCCAAAGAACATGCCGAAGTCCCAGAAGGTCGGGTAGTACATCTTGTTGCTCGACGGCAAGTAGTTGTTGGTAAGCGAAACCGGGATGATGACGAACCGCTCCAGCCACATGCCAACGTTCACCACGAACGCCACAATCCACACCACCACCAGGTTCTGGCGAAGTTTCGGCACCCACATCAGCTGCGGCACGATTCCGTTGCAGAAGATCAGCGCCCAGTAGCTCCACGCGTAGGGACCCTTGAACCGGTCCATCAAGAGCTTCATCTCGAACGGGTTGGCCCCGTACCACGCAAAGAAAACCTCCAGCAGGTAGCCGTAGAACACGATCAACCCGGTGGCCAGCATGATCTTGGCCATCCAGTCGATATGCCGCATGGTGATCAGGTGCTTGAGGTTGTACCAAGCGCGGATGGGAATGGCGAGGTTCAGCACCATGGCAAACCCCGCGAAGACTGCGCCCGCGACGAAGTACGGTGGGAAAACCGTTACGTTCCAGCCGTAAACCTGCGAAACGGCAAAGTCGAACGACACGATGGTGTGCACCGATAGGACAAGCGGCGTGCTGAGTCCGGCCAAAAGGAGGTTCGCCTGCTCGTACCGGTGCCAGTGCTGGTTACTTCCCCGCCAACCCAGCGCCGGGATGGCGAGCGCGATCTTCGCGTACTTATTCTTGGCCTTATCCCGCAACGTGGCGAAATCGGGGATAAGCCCCATGAACCAGAACAGCAGCGAAACCGTGAAGTAGGTGGAGACCGCGAACACGTCCCACATTAGCGGCGATCGGAACTGAGGCCACATCGCCAAGATGTTGGGGTACGGGAACAGCCAGTAGATGGCGACCCATGGTCGGCCCGTGTGCAACAGCGGATACATGGCCGCGCACATGACGGCGAAAATCGTCATGGCCTCGGCGAACCGGTTGATGGAGTTACGCCACTGCTGTTTGAGCAGCAAGAGAATCGCCGAGATCAGCGTGCCCGCGTGGCCAATGCCGATCCACCACACAAAGTTGACGATGTCGAACGCCCACGCCACCGGCTGGTTGTTGCCCCAAATGCCAATGCCCTGAAACAGCAGCCACCCGATGGAGATGACCAGCATTCCGGTGCCCATCAAGCCGAACAGGAACAGGGTCCACCACGGCTTCTTGTGCACCGAGGGCTGTAGCACCAGCCGACCGATGCTGTCATCGATGGCGGCGTAGGACTGCCGGCCGGTGATGAGGACGTCGTTCAATGGTTCCTTTACGGCCATGGCTTACTGCGCTCCCTCCTTCAGTTCCGAATCGTGGGCTTCGTCCGAAGCGTGCTCGTCGTCTTTCTTTTTTGGCGGCCGGGGTGGGGGCACGGGCTCGATCTCCGGATTGGGATTTCGCAATTTGGCCAAGTGCGCGGTACGCGGCTTGGTGAGCAACTCGGCGTGCAAGAGCAGCCATGCGCGAGGATCGTTGTGCCACTGCGAAACGCGGCTGTTTTTATCCGCCAAGTCGCCGAAGATGATGGCCTCGGTCGGGCACGCCTGCTGGCAAGCGGTCACGATGTCGCCGTCCTTAATTTCCTGGCCGAGCTTTTTGGCTTCCTTGCGCGCATTGTTGATGCGTTGCACGCAGTAGGTGCACTTTTCCATAATGCCGCGACCGCGAAGCGTGACGTCCGGGTTGTTGAGCAGTTTGAGAAGCGGAATCCCGTTGTTCTTGGGCGAGTGCAGAGGCCCAGGAATCTGCCGCGAAGAAAACGTCTTGTTGCTAAAGTTCGGCTGGTTATCGGTGTAGTTCAGGTAGTTGAACTTCCGCACCTTGTACGCGCAGTTGTTGCTGCAGTATCGGGTCCCGACGCAGCGGTTGTACACCATCTGGTTCAGGCCTTCGTGACTGTGCACGGTGGCGGCCACCGGACAAACCGGCTCGCACGGCGCCTTTTCGCAGTGCACGCACATCATCGGCTGCCAGACCACGCTCGGGTTCGCGTCGTCCCCTTTGTAGTACCGGTCGATGCGGATCCAGTGCATCTCGCGGTTCTTTTCAACCTGCATTTTGCCGACCACCGAGATGTTGTTTTCGGCTTGGCAGGCCGTCACGCACGCGTTGCAGCCCACGCAAGTGTTCATGTCCACCGTCATGCCCCACTGCGAACCGTTGTATTCAAAGATCGTGTCCGGATACATGCCGTACTTCTCCATGTATTCCGGGTCTAGGGCGTATTCCGGCACCACGGCGTTGTAGTCACGATTGAACTCGGCCAGCGTGGTCTCGCGAATGACGTCGCGCTTGAGGGCGAACTCGTCCGGCATGCGGTCGCCGCCCAGAGGGTTGTGACCTTGCGTGCTGGCGAGCGTTCCCAAGTAGCCAAGCGAGGTGACCTCGAGTCCGCTGGTGAACCAGGGGGCCGCTTGGGTGCGCAAAACGTACGCGTCGAACCCGCCGCCGTCGTCGCCACGCACCGTGGCTACCGATCCGCCCCGGCGTCGACCGTATCCCAAAGTCACCGCGACCGTGTCCTCGGCCTGGCCGGGTTGCAAAAGGACGGTCGCCTCGACACTCACGTCGTTCAGGGTCAGCCGCACCGCACTCTTATCGCCCAGACCCAGCTTTTGCGCCGTCGCCGGGCTCATCTGCGCGCAGTTGTCCCAGGTGAGCTTGTTCATCGGGTTGGGCAGCTCTTGCAGCCAACCGTTGTTGGCGTAGCGGCCATCGTAAATCCCGGGATCCGGCCGAAAATTGAGCTCGATCCCGTCGATGACCGGAGCCGGCGCGAGGGCGAGCGGAACCGGCGCAACCACAACCGAGGGCGCCGCAGAGTTCGCCAAAACACCAT
>Ga0224722_1001727_pt1 | contig 11966 bp, 7 predicted proteins | sample Balambano_FR1_Me_FD_161646 | JGI IMG/M metagenome (GOLD analysis project Ga0224722, IMG submission 161646) | Freshwater sediment microbial communities from Lake Towuti, South Sulawesi, Indonesia - Balambano_FR1_MetaG | ecosystem: Environmental > Aquatic > Freshwater > Lake > Sediment | place...
GCTCATAAAGTAGCCACTCAAGCTTCATTACTTGGATTTGCTGGTGGCGCTATCTTTGGGTTAACCCGAAGAAATAGACGCCTGGAATCAGAATTATCTACAGACACTATTACAGAAACAATCTGGAAAGACTGGCGAAATTTTACTGTGATTCGTAAAGTCGAAGAAAGCGAAGAAATTACATCATTCTATCTAGAGCCAGAAGACAAAGGTGAGATTCCCAGCTTTCGACCTGGTCAATTTTTGACAATTAAGCTCAGCATTCCTGGGCAGCAAAGACCTGTTATTCGCACCTATTCTCTCTCTGACTATCCCGTTCCATGTAGTTACTATCGTTTATCTATTAAGCGAGAACTTACACCTGAAGGATTAGAGGTTCCCCCAGGAATTGCATCTAATTTTATGCATGATTTTGTTCATGAAGGCGCTGTTGTTCAAGCTAAACCACCAACTGGTAACTTTACCTTAGACGTACAGAAGGATATCCCGGCTGTTTTACTCAGTAATGGTGTTGGCATTACGCCTATGATTAGCATGCTCAAAGCTATCAGCCAGCTAAACTCAAACCGCCCAGTCTGGTTCATTCACGGGGCGCGAAATAGTCGTTTTCATGCCTTTAGGCAAGAGGTTCATGCGATCGCTCAGCGCCACAACAACATAAATATATATTATGTTTATAGTCGCCCTCATGAAGAGGATACAGGTAATTATCACAGTACTGGGCATATGGATATATCCCTCATTCAGTCTCTCATTAACCAAGAGGCTGAGTATTTCCTGTGTGGTTCTCCAGCATTTATGGATTCACTCCTAACCGGCTTAAGAGAAATTGGAATCCCAAAGAATCGAATCTTTTCTGAAATGTTTACGAAGCCAGCCAAATCAACAACGGCTGCACTCACAGCATCACTAGAATCTAATAGTATTGAAACAGCAGAAATCATTTTCTCTCAATCCCAGAAAACGGTTAACTGGAACTCTGATGCCAGCAATCTTCTTGAGTTTGCTGAGGATGAGGGCTTGGCTCCACCCTATAGTTGTCGTCAGGGGATTTGTGGTACCTGCCAGTGCAAACTGATAGAAGGTGAAGTTTCCTATGAAGGAACTCCCGCAGCATCTATTGATGAGGGAAATGTCCTGATTTGTATCTCCAAGCCCAAAACATCACGATTGGTACTTGATTTGTAAGAATAATTTTTCTGAGGCATGAGGTCGGCTATTTAATCATTGCCCTAGTTTGACTCTGGAAAGAATGCTTCTGTCCAATTAATTCACACTACTCTTCTGGAAGGGGGAATCATGAAAAAAGATGAGCTAAAGAATTCATATTTAAGGCTACTGAGCCTACTAATTCTGTTTTTAATCGGTGCTACTTCTGTTCCTGATCTACTACGATCGCAGCAACTATCTACTAGCCCAGTTATTCCAGACCCTACAGTACATTACGAGACAGCTACAAATAATCCTGAAGAAACGGCTGTATTTGCTGGAGGTTGTTTCTGGGGAATGGAAGCTGTTTTTGAGCGTGTTAAAGGTGTTTCTACTGTTGTGAGTGGTTTTTCAGGAGATAGTGCTGAGACAGCTAATTATAGGGATGTGAGTGCAGGTTGGACAGACCATGCCGAAGCTGTCAAAATCACCTACAATCCTGCACGGGTTTCCTACGCGCAATTGCTCAAAATCTACTTTTCAGTTGCGCATGACCCCACACAAATTAATCGCCAAGGTCCGGATGCTGGCTCCCAGTATCGCTCAGCTATCTTCTTTCAAGATTCCAATCAGCAGCGAACCGCACAAGCCTATATCAATCAACTTAACCAGACCAAGATTTTTAATCAGGCGATCGCTACTCAATTGGTTCCCTTAGACCAGTTTTATGCGGCTGAAGATTACCATCAAGACTTTATTGATCGTAACCCAGGCCATCCCTACGTGGTGATTCATGACTTGCCCAAAATTAATCAGCTCCAAGTACATTTTTCCCACCTTTATCAAGAGCAAAGTAGGGTAAATAGCCGATAAAACCCTTTCTGCCTAGTCTAAGTTTGACTGAACCCCAGAGCGGATATAGCCCCGAATCATGCTTAGCATTACTTTAGGATCGGGTGGTTTGGGAAGGAAATCGGTCGCACCAGCTAGTTTGGCACGGGTACGATCGAGCAAGCCATCTTGACTAGTTAAAATAATAATTGGTGTATTGCGGAAAGCAGGAGTACCTCGTAGAAATGTGCACAGATTGTACCCACTGGTTTCTGGCATCATCAAATCTAAAAAAATCAAATCAGGTTTATGTTGGTTGAGAATGCCAATCCCTGCTAGCGGTTCTTGAATCACAATCACTCGGTAGCCAGCGCTAGTGAGCAGGGATGACATAACCTGCCCCACTGTGGGACTATCATCCACACAGGCAATCAGCGGCTTATAAGGTTCAATGGGTATACTGCTGGCTGATCGCGAAAGAACTGGTGTGGGCAAGTCAGAAATTTCCTCTAGGGCGATCGCACCGCGCTGCACCCAAGGCAGCAAAAACCGAGTAATTGTTGTGACGGGACGACGCACGTAGCACGCTACATCCCACAATGTATGCTTGCCATTGAGATAGGGACTTAGGTTAGCTGGAATTGGCGGCACTGCCGAACTGTCACCCAGCGAAGTCTGCCTCAGCACCGGAGCCATGTGAGGGTTAACGGCTCCTAACTCCAAATCTTTCCAATCCTTCCAAAGTTGTTGCGACTGGTGCAGCACTCGCTCAACTTGAGGTGAGGACAACAACAGGCTAAGTGCCGAATTATCTCGTAGCGAAAACTTCTGAGCTGTTGACCAATCAGATGTCAGGGTAGGATTGCTGACCCAGGAAAACAGCACTTCTTCCAAACTAGCTTTGATTACCCCTTGCCCCTGCACCACACTCAACTGAGTCTGGGCAACACTCTGGCTCAAAAATTGGTACTCCCACGGTTCCGCTTGGGGCAACTGCATAGGGTTAAAGTCCGGGCAGTGGCGCTTGATAGCCCGGCACCATCGTCGTACACGATGGAAATTGCCTGTGGCGTACATCAGCCGTCCGTGGAAAAAGTAAAGTTTCCAGTGATAGTCACCATTAGTCAGAATAAGCTTACCGGTAGCTCGCTGTTGGCTGACCATGGTGAGTGTTCGGGCGGCACTGGCGTATCCGATCGAGAGAGATGTCATCGCAAAGAAAAGAATGGAATTATCTCAAGTTGGGAGTTTAGGCTGCTTCCAGCCGAGATTAAATAGTTATGGAACACTAACACCCCAATTATTTAGCAGTACAAACAAACTAATACAGAAAACAGCCAGCAACTCCCCTAGTTAAGGTGAAGCTTATCGGGTTTCCCTACTAGAAAATAATGGGATTTTCTCTGATCTATTTTGCAAAAAATCTAAGCATCAGGCTAATTACGGAGACGTAAGCTGTCAACAGCATAAACTATCAAAGTCAAGCTACTAGGCATAAAGATTCCACCTTTTGAAAGCTAGCATGTGTAGGCTAACCAGTGAATATCCGTTAGCGTAGCGGCTCTGGTGCTGTCTTTAGCTCGGCCCCAGGGCACACTGAGTCTATCCTGTTTGTAGTAGTGTAGGCAGCCCCATGAGAGACGCGATCGAGCAGCTCACCCAAAATCTGGGTCAAGTAATTGTTGGCAAACGCGATGCCATTCGGCTGGTGCTTGTAGCGCTGTTGTCTGGGGGGCACACGCTACTAGAAGATGTACCGGGTGTTGGGAAAACCCTGCTAGCCAAGTCACTGGCTAAGTCGATCGATGGCAAATTTCAGCGCATTCAGTGCACCCCTGATCTTTTACCTACCGATATTACTGGTACCAACATCTGGAATCCCCGCACAGGCGAGTTTGAATTCATGGCTGGCCCTGTATTTACCAACATTTTACTAGCCGATGAGGTGAATCGAGCCACGCCCCGTACCCAGTCGGCATTGCTAGAAGTGATGGAAGAGCAGCAAGTGACTGTAGATGGTGTGTCCCGCCTAGTGCCTGCCCCCTTTTTTGTCATTGCTACCCAAAACCCAGTGGAATATCAAGGCACCTTTCCCCTACCTGAAGCTCAGATGGATCGGTTTACCCTGGCGTTATCGCTAGGGTATCCGACAGAAGTTGAGGAACTTCAGATGCTACAGCGACTACAACAGGGTACTGTAACTCATGATTTGCAATCCTGTATTTCTCTAGAAGAGGTAAAGACTCTACAACAGCTAAGTGGCCAAGTTAAGGTAGAGGGCTCACTACAGCAGTACATTCTTAACTTGGTACGAGCCACCCGTCAGGATGATGAGGTTACCTTGGGTGTCAGTCCGCGTGGCACCGTGGCATTGCAGCGGGCGACTCAAGCCTTAGCCTTCTTGGAAGGTCGCGACTACGCAATCCCTGATGATATTAAGTATTTGGCTCCCTATGTATTAGCCCATCGCATTATTCCCGCTGGGGGACGACAGGCGAGGGCGATCGTGGAGCGATTGTTAGCAACTATTCCAGTACTTTGAAGCTATGATTTGATCGTTCTCTAAAACTAGAGTACAATTGTACTAATAACGTCTATCGATTGGCCTAAAGGCTGATTGTGGAGCGCAGATCATGGCAACAGACGAATTTCAAGCAAGGATACAGGCGAATAAACCCTTCCCTACTCAGCACAATCTGGCCAAGGATCCTTACGCCTTGCCGGATCAGGCTCAAGATGGACTGCCTGGAGAGGCCAATGTAGTAGAACTGCCTTCACGATCGCAATCAGCCGATGGGGTCACCGAAGATGTGGTACTTGCCCGTCCCACCCGACGCAAATCCCGAGGATCAAAGCGCAAGGCTCAGTCCACGTCATCTCGACAGTCAACGGTGCGATCGCGCTCTAGCGACCAGTTAGCCTACGCTGAAGATCTGCAGCGATTGGAGGCTATGGCAGAACGAATCAACCAACTGTTGGCGGAGCGAGCCCAGCGCCAGCCATATCCTCCCAGTTCACCAGCATACGCTCCGGCGCCTGTCCAGCACCCGCCTCATTCTGGTCGTAGACCCCGTCAGCCGCAATTGGATGAAGACGTTTGGCAAGATACTCTTGAACATCAGGATACGGCGACCCTCCATCGTCAGGCTGACCGAATCCGACAGCTACTGGCTGAATTGGAGGCTGCTATGGCTGAGGCTAGTGCAGAGATCGACCCTTCCTTAGGCCATCCTAGCCAGGGTCGGGTTTCACCCTGGGCACCCTCTTCCAGAGAAACTTGGCGGCAACCTGCTCAGTCTCCTTTGGGAAAGGCTATGCCTAACTACGATGATTCAAGACACCATCATTCTGCCCATAGATTGACTTTGCTGAAGCAGCCTTTGGCACAGGTGCGATCGCTCCTTAAGCTACCCCGAAAGCCGATGGAGTGGATTGGTGATGCAGCACTGTGGATTGCCGTGGCTGCCGCAGTGAGAGTCGGTGCCAAGCTGATTGTGCAAGTGATGCCAGCCTTATCACCGATCGTCCTGATTTTGATGCTGGCTCCTGCGATCGCAGCCGTTATCCTAGCTATCTTTGTGCCTCGTGTGGGTTGGGTTTCTTTGTACCGCTTGTTTCTGGTTATGCTGGGTCTGCTGCTGGGTGGACGCTGGTAGCCCTTCCGGCTCAGTTTGACTAAATTTCCGCCTAGCAGCCCCGCGATCGCTATACCGAGTTCACCTTATCCAACAGAAAACCCATGCATCATCTGGAATTGCAGTCATCCATTCCAAAGCGACTCATTGCCGGAGGCGCAGTGCTTTTGGCTCTGGGAGTATTCATTGATTGGCAGGGATTACCTTCTTGGGAACGACGCAGAACATTGGGCGAAATTTGTCAAACAGTAGTGCAACCCCAAGCGCGCTTGTCCAAACAGCAGGTAGCCAAGTTGCTGACCATTCCCGAAGGTAGCGCGAGGACGACTGTTCAGGCGATCGCTAAAGCACCCTACTGTCAGTTGCCAGACTTACAAGTTCGCGTCGGTGCCACTGCTCAACGAGAAGCTTACGCTCTAGAGTTTGATCCATCAAGCTGGTTAATTATGCTCTACGAAGGCAAACAGTATGCTGGGTATCGATTTGCCACACGCTAGAGCCGCTGCAGTAAGCTGCGACCATGGGTATCAGTACCGCAGGTATTTAGCAGGTTATAGCGAACGCCCAGTTCTTGCACAATTAAGGTTTGCTCTGGGCTAGTACGCCACGGTGATGGATTGTTGTAAGCATAGTAGGTTTCAATACCATCGATTCCAAGTCGTGCAGCTTCTGGAATTAGATCGTGGGGCGATCGGCGATAACGTACTGGATGAGCCAACACCGCCAGTCCTCCTGCCTCATGAATACTGGAGATAACCTGGCCAGCCTGGGCATTAAATGGATCGGGGGGTTGCTGCTTTAGATAGGGAGCCATGTAGGAACTACTAGGATTAAACGCGTAGCCTAAGATGTGAATTTCAGTGTCTAACAATCGAGCCGTAACCTCAATGCCTGTCCACAGATGCGGAAGCAATGACCCGTCATCTTTTTCAGGCTGATTATCTAACCAGGTTTTGGCAATACGATAACCATCAACCGAGTGATGATCCGTAATGGCCAACCCAGACAGCCCAATAGCGATCGCCTGCTCAATTAAATCGACTGGATGCAACTGACCATCTGAACAAATGGTGTGCATATGAAAGTTGAAATGGGTAGGGCAACTCTCCGCATGGATAGACGCAAACACTCGTCGCAGCGTCGAAACATCCCAAGCGCCAGAACAGGAGGAAACAGACTTTGGAGCCGCGTTGACCACCACTGAAGCCTCACAAAAGGGATACTTACTCATCTACTATACACAAGTTAATTTTCATTCATTCGTCCAATGGGAACCGCATAGATGTTGGCAAAAAGCCTGAAACCCCTGATTGCATTTGCCCTGTTTATAATCGGTTGAAATCACTCATCTCAGGCATAAGTGAATCTCAAGTACGCCGAGGGGCTGACTGATTTGACTTTGCCTAGTCAAATCGAAAGGTGTAAGGTAGCCGAGCGTAAATCCCGGTAGGGTCATTCAATGTCAGCAAAGGTTCCAAATCCTGCTGGGCTTTTTCCAGTTGGGCTTGCCAAACTGACGGAAACTTAGGCTGATTAGCTACTCGAACATCCGTTAGTTGACCAAACAAACGCTCAGTGAAATTCCGAGATTTGGGATATTCCTCAACCTGCCAATCATTGCCCAGCTTGGCACGCTTAGCAGCATCTTGGATGGCCGCCTCTAACCCACCAAGTTCATCCACCAGACCTAGACTTTTGGCTCGCTGACCAGACCAAACTCGACCCTGAGCAATTTCCTGAACTTTGGCAGGGGCAAGCTTGCGTGACTTTGCCACTTTGTCCAGAAACTGATCATAGATTTGGTCAACTTGTTTTTGCAGCAGTGCCAATTCCTGGGGAGTACGCGGGCGAGTAATGGAGTTAATGTCAGCATAACGGCCAGTTTTGATCGTATCCCAGGTAATACCGTTGTTGTTGCCTAGTTTTTGAACATTGGGACGTAAACCAAACACGCCGATCGACCCGGTAATGGTACTTGATTCTGCAAAAATGCGATCGCTGTCTGTCGCAATCCAATATCCACCCGAGGCTGCCACTGAGCCCATTGACACCACCACAGGTTTGGTTTTACGCAGCAGCACGACTTCGCGCTGAATCACTTCCGAGCCAACCACGGTACCCCCAGGGCTGTTGACGCGCAGTACCACGGCTTTGACCCTGTCCTTTTGTCGCAGTTCTCGCAACTGTCTAGCCAGACGATCGCCACCCACCTGCCCAGATCCGCCCTTTCCATCTACAATTGCGCCTTCAGCGTAAACAACGGCGACTTCATTATCAGAACGCTTGGCTTGCGCCAGTTTATCGGCAGCAACGCGGGAGTAGCTTTGCAAACTGATTTGAGTAAAGGTTTTGTCTGTGTCTTTTTTACCGGTAAGGCGTTTGAGGTCAGCCAACACTTCATCTTGATAGGCAAGGCGATCGACCAAGCCCTGTTTGAGAGCATCCTGTGCGGTTAACAATCCCTGGTTGTTTACAATTTCCTGAAATTGCTGTGGAGTGCGCTTGCGATCCTTACTGGTAGCTGTAATAAAGTCATTCCACAAATCGTTCAATAGCATTGCATTTTGTTGGCGATCCTCTGGACTAAAGTCATTACGCAAGTAGGGCTCTACTGCTGACTTATACTTGCCAACACGAGTCACCTGTACCCCTACACCAAACTTCTGTAAAGCGCTGGCAAAGAAGGTTTGCTCTAGGCTGAGGCCGTTCATCTCCAACCCACCAACTGGGTTGAGAATGACTTGATTAGCCAAAGACGCCAGGTAATATTCCCGTTCGCGCCAGTTAGTGTCATAGGCAATGATTTGTTTTCCAGTTGCCCGAAATCGTTGCAGGGCACCACGGACTTCCTTCAGGGTGGCAAAACCACCACTGCCGCCTTCATCAGTGCCATATAGATAAAGTCCAACAATGCGATCGTCTTTGGCCGCTTGATCCAGTGTGTTAAGCAGCGATCGCAACGTAATGCTTTCGGTGGGCTCGTCACTAGAAAGAGCCTCTTCCAAAAAGGAATCGGAGCTAGACCGAGTATCAGTGATGTTGGTAGCGAGGTTGAACACTAATACGGATTTGTTCTTGACTCTAGGGCCAGTGTCGCGGGTCGCCGCCAAAACCAGTAACGAGATCAGCCCTGCAACGCTGAGCCCCATGACGATCAACAAACCCATTACCGTCGCAAATGTGTATTTAAAGAAGTCTCGCATGCCCAATTTGCCCCAAATGCCAACGCAGATTCTTCTATCCTATGCAAATCCCAGCGAGATGGGGCATTAAGGTTCCAGAGCGATCGCGAGGGCTGTGCATCTCATGGAAGATTCTGGCAAAATCACTCAAATAGCATCAATTCTGCTTGCTAGTCACCAGCTTGTTAGTCACTAACTTGTTAGTCACTAAACAGAGGGGCATTTAGCGTTTTGATGATGCGATCGCGTGATTCTTCCAGATGGGCGCGGCTCAGCTTGTCCATCGGTTGCCGCCGTAGACTTTGCTCGATCGTGCTGCCCAATTCCTTGAGCTGGTAGCGCGCTAACGTGCGAGCATCGTCAGGAGAATTATCGGCACGCAACACCATTTGGCTGAGGCGGCTGAGGTATTCGCGCTGCAAGCCGCGGCGCAAGCTAGACAGTTGTAGGGCTTGCTTCGGCTCCAACACCTCCTGCCAAACGCTGGCGTGCAACCTGTCAAAGAGCTCTGGCAGGGTCAGGGTTTGCCCCGGAGCTGCTTTGAGTTCAGCATCGCGCAGACGGCTGAGGCGATCGGGCCGCAACAGATTCCCCAGGATCACTGTTTGAAACCGCAGTAGCCGATCATAAATGGGATAATCCAACGGAGCCAGCGTCGCCCATTCTCCCCAATGGCTCCAACGGGACGGAGCTAGCTTGTTAATAAAACTGGGGGAAAAGCGAAAGGCATCGGGAGCAAATACATACTGACGCAACAAATCCATTGCCTTGCGTTGATCAGCAATTGGCACCCATTCAAAAGGCAATCGCCCGATAGCATCCCCACCTCGATAGCGATTAAACTCTTGCCCACCGATGTAATGGGTTAAAAAGTTGCCGTATTGGAAGTAATAGTCAAAAATTTCGTCAAAAATGGCACGAACCTCGCTAAAGCTGTCACCCACGGCTGGATAGCGGCGATCGAGCACTTGCCACATGGCACGAGCATTTTCAAACTGCCAGGGCGCATAGGTCAATAAATCTTGGCTCAAATCAAATCGCTGGATTTTGGGATCAAGTCGTGCAAAGGTGTCTTCATCGGTAGCGTAGGTCAAGGTTGGATCAGGAGCGCGACGGGCAGTTTCTGCTAGGAAAGGTCGTTCGGCCTGAGTTGAGGCAGCTCCGCTAGGGGTGTATCCATAGGCGATCGCCCATTCATCGTAAGGCCCAACTACCTGGGTAAAGAAATCACCTTGCGCTGTGCCCTGAGGCGCTAAATTCACGGCAGAATAATCCATGACTGAACCCACCAATCCCAACTGACGGGTAATCTCACGATTATTCAAGTCATTAGGTGGCAGCATCGTACTCGCCCGAAAGTTGTGGCGCAGCCCCAATGTATGGCCAACTTCGTGTGCTATCACATAGCTCAAAAACTCATTCACATAGCGGGTCATTTCTGCGCTACCGGGCAGCACATTGTGCAGCATAGCCATTGACATTGACCCGATCGAGAACTGCCGCGCTGACTCCATACCAAAGCAGAGGTCATAGTTTCCCATCGGTTGTGACAGGCGCTGCACCGAATCATCAACTAGTTGTGACCCACGCACGATCGCCGATTTTGCCATCGCATGCGGCACCATGCCATAGCTACAGGCATCTGGATTCCCAGTCAGTTTTGTGATCGCAGCTATCCACTGAGTTGGGTCACGCTGAGCTAAGCTGCGATATTGCTGCTTCAAATATCGAATAATGCCAACATCAATCAAAATATCGGCATCCAAAATTTGCCCTGTGAGAGGGTTAACCCGAGATGGCCCAATGCCCAGAAAACCAGCTTCGTAGGTGCTGAGCCAACGAATTGTGTTGTACCGAATATCTGCCGGATCCCACGAAGCTTTGTCTGGCATTTGCCGAGCTTCGATCGCCCCAACGAAGCCCGCTTTTTCAAACGCACGATTCCACATCAAAATTCCATCGCGCACTGCCTGACGGTATTCCACGGGCACTGTGTTTTCAATCCAAAAAACGATCGGCTGCTTGGGCGGAGACAGCGGGGCAGAGGGGTCAGCTTTTTCCAAGTGCCAGCGATTGACATAACGAACAAAGGGTCCACTAGGAGACTCATCAGACAGATTTTGAAAGGCCGTAATGAAGTAGCCAATGCGATCGTCCGCTAGCCGAGGCTTATAACCATTGTTAGTCGGCAACTGAGACAGACTGTACCGTACACGCAAATTGAAACTGCGGCTGTCAGGTACAGCCGCTAGGAAAGCGGGCAACTGCTCCCCATCGCCGCCTGAGAAGCCATACACCGACTCCAACTCCACATTTTCGGGAAAGGCACTGATCCGCCCAAAATAGGACTTGCTTTGATCTAAGGTGTAGGGTGATTGCAAAATTGCTGCCAGAATAGGTGTTAGCCCTGGCAAATCACCCAAAAATAGAGGTTTCAAATCTAACAGCAGCGTTTTACGGGTAGGGTGAGTTGCTTTAATTGGCAAAGAAGCAAGCACAGAGTCACTGAACGATCGCCGGACCGATCGCTGCAGCGGGTCACCCGGCTGAGTCCGAAAATACAAATTAGGCACTACAAATTGGACAGCATTATTGACCCGTCGCAAAGTGAACACAAAATCGGCCAGCGGCAGCCCACTGTAAAGGCCCTGCTCCCCCAACCCTGATTCCAACGTCATAATGCAGAGAAAATTGACATTAAGCTGATCGGGTCTCACCTCCAAAAATAATTTCTCCTCAGGACGCTCTCGATAGAGCGTAAACAAGCCACTCAAGCGCTGCGACTTTTTGACCAATTCCTCAAAACTGCCAGCCGTTGGTTTTGTTCCTGGCTTGGCCGTTGGCTTTTTGATGCCGGTAGAACTGCTTGGGGCAGCCGGTTTGACAATTTGTAGAATTGCCTCAGAAAGGGCAGGAATCAACCGAGGCGGCACAGATTGGGCAAAAGCACTGGCAGGTGTCCAACCTTTAGGGAACTGTTGAAAAGGAATTAGCACTAACCCAATTCCCAGTAAAAACGCGATCGCAATAGACAGAAGCTTCTTCATGCCAACTACAGGAACAAATTCTCCAACCCTACTGCAAACTAACTGAGCGATCGCAGATATGCCAGCAATCTTAAGATTTTTGCCCAGTGTGGCCTCTTCTAAGCAACTGAATATGACAACAC
>Ga0224722_1001728_pt1 | contig 11964 bp, 8 predicted proteins | sample Balambano_FR1_Me_FD_161646 | JGI IMG/M metagenome (GOLD analysis project Ga0224722, IMG submission 161646) | Freshwater sediment microbial communities from Lake Towuti, South Sulawesi, Indonesia - Balambano_FR1_MetaG | ecosystem: Environmental > Aquatic > Freshwater > Lake > Sediment | place...
GGCGCGGCCCATGCCGGCTGGCGCGGCGCGGTCGACGGCGTGATCGAGAACACCATCGCCGCGATGGAAGGTCTCGGCGCGAACCGGGCCGCGATCACGGCGGCGATCGGACCAACCATCGGGCAGGCGAGCTACGAGGTTGATGCGCCGTTCCGCGATCGCTTCGAGGGCAGCGATCAGGGCCTGTTCGCGCCCGCTCCGGCGCGCGGCGGCGTCGCCCGCTGGCATTTCGACCTGACCGGCTACATCGCCGCGCGGCTGGCCCGGGCCGGGATCGGCACGATCGAAGATTTGGCGCGGGATACTTTCGCCGAGGTCGCGCGTTACCACTCCTATCGTCGCTCCACGCGTGCGGGCGAGGCGAATTATGGACGGCAGATCAGCATGATCGCGCTGCCCTGACCGCGTCTTGCACGCCGGCGAACGGAGATTGAACAAAACACGGTTGGAATCCACCCGGATTGCCGTTAATTGCGCCGCAAGCTGCGGTTCTGGCGGGTTTCAGCGCCCGTCACGATCGCGGCAGGGACCAATTGAACGGACCAATCCGGAGGGCAACCGCCGGAACACTGAACATCACGCCGCGCCACCACCTTGCACAGCGCGGCATTGCGAGCAGGGCTATAGACGATGGCTGATATGAGCGGTGCCACCACTCCCACGGGCACCTCGGATTTGCCGGAAACCGCAGATGGCGTGCGCCGCCGCGACTGGATCCATGTTGCCGCGCTCAGCGCAGCCGGGGTGGGCGGGGCCTCGGTGCTGTTCCCGCTGGTGACCCAGATGGCCCCGTCGGCCGATGTGCTCGCCGCCAGCAGCACCGACATCGATGTCGGGGCGATCCAGCCCGGCCAGAGCATCAAGGCCTCGTTCCGCAAGCAGCCGCTGTTCGTCAAGCGGCTGACGCCCGAGGAGATCGCCGCCGCCCGCAAGGATGACGGCGCATCGATGCGCGATCCTGCTACGCTCGCCGAACGCACCAAGGATGGGCACGAGGATATCCTCGTGACCATGGGCGTGTGCACCCACCTCGGCTGCGTGCCGCTGGGTGCGGCCGAGGGCGAGAACAAGGGCGAATTCGGCGGGTATTTCTGTCCCTGCCACGGTTCGCACTACGATGTCGCGGGCCGCATCCGCAAGGGCCCGGCACCCACCAACCTGATGGTGCCCGAATATGCATTTACCTCCGATACGGTCATCCGGGTGGGCTGAGCCTGCGTAGCTTTGCCAGACCCACAACCGCCCGTTTTTGTCCCTTCGATCAAGCCGAGAGAACGCCATGAGTTTCGCCTGGGCCAAGCAGTACGAACCAAAGTCCGCCTTCACCCGGTGGATTGACGAGAAATTGCCGCTTCCGCGGCTCGTCTACAACGCGGTCGGGGCCGGATATCCGGTGCCGCGCAATCTCAACTACATGTGGAATTTCGGCGTGCTCGCCGGGTTCTGCCTGGTGTTGCAGATTGTCACCGGGGTGGTTCTGGCGATGCACTATGCCGCCAATGCCGAGGTCGCCTTCGGCACGGTCGAGCACATCATGCGCAACGTCAATTATGGCTGGATGCTGCGCTACGCCCACGCCAACGGGGCGAGCTTCTTCTTCATCGTTATCTACCTGCATATCTTCCGCGGGCTGTTCTATTCCTCCTACAAGGCCCCGCGCGAGATGATCTGGCTCTTGGGCGTGGTCATCTTCCTTTTGATGATGGCGACCGCCTTCATGGGCTACGTCCTGCCGTGGGGCCAGATGAGCTTCTGGGGCGCGCAGGTGATCACCGGCCTGTTCGAGGCGATCCCGCTGGTCGGGACCGCGATCAAGACCTGGCTGCTGGGCGGTTTTGCGCCTGATAACGCGGCGCTCAACCGGTTCTTCTCGCTCCACTTCCTGCTGCCCTTCGTAATCGCAGGGGTGGTCATTCTGCACATCTGGGCGCTGCACATCCCCGGCTCGTCCAACCCGACCGGGATCGAGGTGAAGAGCGAAAGCGACACCGTGCCGTTCCACCCCTACTACACTTCGAAGGACGGGTTCGGGCTCGGCGTCTTCCTGATCCTGTTCACGGTGATGGTGTTCTTCCTGCCCAATGCGCTCGGCCACCCGGACAATTACATCGAGGCGAACCCGCTCTCGACCCCCGCCCACATCGTGCCCGAATGGTATTTCTGGCCGTTCTACGCGATCCTGCGCGCGTTCACCGGTGACTTGACGATCCCGTTCACCACGATCGTGCTGATCCCGGCCAAGCTGCTCGGTGTGATCGCGATGTTCGGCTCGATCCTCTTGTGGTTCATCCTGCCGTGGCTCGACAAGAGCCCGGTTCGCTCGGGCCACTACCGGCCGCTGTTCCGCAAGTTCTTCTGGTTCGGCTTCATCCCCTGCATGATCGTGCTGTTCATCTGCGGAGGCGCACCGGCCGAGGAGCCCTACGTGATCCTGAGCCAGATCGCGACGGCCTATTACTTCCTTCATTTCCTGGTGATCCTGCCGATAGTCAGCCAGATCGAAGTGCCAAAGCCGCTGCCCTTCTCGATCACCGACGCGGTGCTTGGCAAGGGCAAGGTCGCCAGCCCGCCGCGGGCCGGGACCGCGGGCGACGGGGATGGGGGCATGCTGCCCGGCGGCGCGCTGCAACCGGCTGAGTGAACACCGCAAGCGGCACCTTTCGCAAGTCTGACCCGATAACGAGAAAGAGTTCGGTCATGAGTATTCGTCTCGGAAGCATCCTCGTCGGCCTCGCCATCACCGCGGTGCTGGTGCTGTGGTCGCTGCTGCCTGGCGCCTATAACCTGGCGTTCGGACCGGCGCCTGAAAAGCAGGCCTCTTATGCCTTCTACGAACATGGCGAGGGGCCAGAAGGCGGCTTTTCCTTCGATGGCCCGCTCGGCACCTGGGACATGGCGCAATTGCAGCGCGGCTATCAGGTCTACAAGGAAGTGTGCTCGGCCTGCCACAGCATCAAGTTCGTGGCGTTCCGCAACCTCGCGCAGCTTGGCTACACCGAGGCCGAAGTCGATGCCGAAGCGGCGAGCTGGACCGTTCCCGGGATCGATCCGGCAACCGGGGAGACCACCACCCGTCCGGGCACCCGCGTCGATGCCTTCCCGATGCCGTTCCCCAACGCGATCGCCGCCGCGGCCGCGAACAACAACGCCATTCCGCCCGATCTTTCGCTAATGGCCAAGGCCCGGCACGACGGGTCGAACTACATCTATTCACTGCTGACCGGCTATGGCGAACCCGATCCCGAGAAAGCCGCCAAGCTTGGTTTCGAAACGGGACCGGGGCTCTACTTCAACAAGCACTTCCCCAACGTCAACATCGCCATGGCACCGCCGCTGGCGATCGACGGGCAGGTGACTTATGCCGACGGCACCGACGCGACGATCCCGCAGATGTCGGCCGATGTCGCCGCCTTCCTGACCTGGACTGCCGAACCTTCACTGGTGGCGCGCAAGCAGACCGGGTGGTTCGTGCTCGGCTTCCTCGTGTTTGCAACGGTGCTCGCGTTTCTGTCGTACAAGCAGATCTGGGCGGGTATGAAGCCGAAAAAGGGCTGATCCCACCGCATTGACGCTGGCTGTTGTCACCAAGCGCCCCGTCATCGCTTGCCGATGGCGGGGCGCTTGTGCATGGACGCAGCAAAGGGGAACAACGCCGACATGACCATTCCGCAACTCACGCCCGAAGAGCTCAAGGCGCTTGTCCGCACCGTGCCCGATTTTCCCCACCCGGGGATCCAGTTCCGCGACATCACCACGCTGATCGGGCATCATCAGGGCATGGCCGCGAGCGTGCATCACCTCGCCGCGCAGGCCGCCGAAGCGGGCGCGCACAAGATCGCCGGGATGGAGGCGCGCGGGTTTATCTTCGGCGCCGCGGTGGCGGTGCAACTCGGGATCGGCTTCGTGCCGGTGAGGAAGCCCGGGAAGCTGCCGATCGCCACCATCGGGATCGACTATGCGCTCGAATATGGCAGCGACCGGCTGGAGATGGACCCGGGGGCAATCACCCCGGGGCAGAAGCTGGTGATTGTCGATGATCTGATCGCCACGGGGGGCACGGCGCTCGCCTCGGCCGAACTGCTCCGCAAAGCCGGTGCGGAGGTGAGCCACGCGCTGTTCGTGATCGACCTGCCCGACCTTGGCGGTGCCGCACGGCTGCGCGCGGCGGGGATCACGGTCAGCGCGCTGATGCAATTCGAGGGCGACTGACCGCAGCCGCCGACCCGCCGCCCTATTTGAGCGGCAGGATCCGCGAAATGATGTAGCGCGCGGCCTCCTCAGGCGTCATTTCGACGGTGTTGACGCGGATTTCCGGGTTGTCGGGTGCCTCGTAAGGGCTGTCGATCCCGGTGAAGTTCTTGAGCTTGCCATCGCGGGCCTTCTTGTAGAGCCCCTTGACGTCGCGCGCCTCGGCCACCTCGAGCGGGGTATCGACGAAGATCTCGATGAACTCGCCTTCGGGCAGCATCGCGCGCACCATCTCGCGTTCGGCCCGGAACGGGCTGATGAAGGCGGTGAGCACGATCAGCCCGGCATCGGTCATCAGCTTGGCGACCTCCCCGACCCGGCGGATATTCTCGATCCGGTCGGTCTCGGTAAAGCCCAAATCGCGGTTGAGCCCGTGGCGGACATTGTCGCCATCGAGCAGGAAGGTGTGGCGGTTCATCAGGAACAGCTGCTTTTCCACCTCATTGGCGATGGTCGACTTGCCGCTGCCCGACAGCCCGGTGAACCACAGCACCCGCGGGGTCTGGTTCTTCATCCCGGCATGATCCTCGCGGGTGATCGCGACAGGCTGCCAGTGGACATTGTCGGCCCGCCGCAGGCTGAAAGCGATCATCCCGGCCGCGACCGTGGCATTGGTGAACTTGTCGATCAGGATGAACCCGCCAAGCTCGCGGCTGGCGGCATAGGGTTCGAACACGATCGGCTTGTCAGTGGCGAATTCGGCAACGCCGATGGCGTTAAGTCCGAGCGTTCTGGCAGCGAGGTGTTCGAGGCTGTTGACGTCGATCTCGTATTTGGGCGGCTGGACGGTCGCGGTGACCATCTGCGTGCCGAGCTTGAGCCAGTAGCCGCGCCCGGGCTTCAGCGCCTCCTCCTCCATCCACACCAGCGTGGCGCAGAACTGGTCCGAGGCCTGCGGCGGATCGCCGGCCGCAGCGATCAGATCGCCGCGGCTGCAATCGACCTCGTCGGCGAAGGTCAGCGTGACCGATTGCCCGGCCACCGCTTCGGTGCAGTCGCCATCGAGGGTGACGATCCGGCTGACCGTGCTGGTCTTGCCCGAAGGCACGATCCGCACCGCGTCGCCCGGGCGGACCACCCCGCTGGCGACCAGTCCGGCAAACCCGCGGAAATCGAGATTCGGCCGGTTGACCCACTGCACCGGCATCCGGAACGCGGCCCCCTGCGCTGCGACCGCGTCGAGCTCGACGCTGTCGAGGTGGTCGAGCAGCGCGGGGCCCTGATACCACGGCATATTGGCCGACGGCGCGGCGGTGATGTTGTCGCCCTTGAACCCGGAAATTGGGATCGCGGTGAAATAGGTGATCCCGATGCTGTCGGCAAAGCTGCGATAATCGGCGACGATGTGATCGAAGGTCGACTGGTCGTAGCCGACGAGGTCCATCTTGTTCACTGCCAGCACGACATGGCGGATGCCGATCAGGTGGACGAGATAGGAATGGCGCCGGGTCTGCTGCAACACGCCCTTGCGCGCATCGATCAGGATCACCGCGAGGTCCGCGGTCGATGCGCCGGTCACCATGTTGCGGGTGTATTGTTCGTGCCCCGGGGTGTCGGCGACGATGAACTTGCGCTTTTCGGTGGTGAAGAAGCGGTAGGCGACATCGATGGTGATGCCCTGCTCGCGCTCGGCGGCGAGGCCATCGACCAGCAGCGCGAAATCGATCTCCCCGCCTTGCGTGCCGTGCCGCCTGCTGTCGCTTTCGAGCGCGGCGAGCTGGTCCTCGAAGATCATCTTGGAATCGTAGAGCAGCCGTCCGATCAGCGTCGACTTGCCGTCATCGACGCTGCCGCAGGTGATGAACCGCAGCAGGCTCTTGTGCTTGTGCTGGTGGAGATAGGCGTCGATATCCTCGGCGATCAGGGCATCGGTGTGGAAGGCGGGATGGTCGCTCATCAGAAATAGCCCTCCTGCTTCTTCTTTTCCATGCTGGCCTCGCCCGCATCCTTGTCGATCACCCGGCCCTGGCGCTCGCTGGTGGTGGTGAGCAGCATTTCCTGCACCACTTCGGCCAGCGTCGCCGCGCCGCTTTCGACCGCGCCGGTCAGCGGAAAGCAGCCCAATGTACGGAACCGGATCGAGCGCATGGTGATCTGCGGCAGGTAGCCCAGCGCCGCTTCGAGCCGGGGCAGGTCGTCTGCCATGAACAGTCCGCCTTCATATTCGTAGGTAGGGCGTTCGGCGGCGAAATAGAGCGGCACAATCTCGATGCCCTCATTCATGATGTATTGCCAGATGTCGAGCTCGGTCCAGTTCGAGATTGGGAACACCCGGATGCTTTCGCCCTTTTTCTTGCGGGCGTTGTAGAGGCTCCAAATCTCGGGGCGCTGGTTCTTGGGATCCCAGGCGTGGCTGGCGGTGCGGAAGCTAAACACCCTCTCCTTGGCGCGGCTCTTCTCCTCGTCGCGCCGGGCGCCGCCGAAGGCCACATCAAAGCCGTAATGGTCGAGCGCCTGCTTCAACCCTTCGGTCTTCCACATGTCGGTGTGGAGCGGTCCGTGCGCAAACGGATTGATCCCGCGAGCGATCGCCTCGGGGTTCTGGTGGACCAGAAGCTCCATCCCGGCGTCGCGCGCGGCCTTTTCGCGCAGCGCATACATGTCCTTGAACTTCCAGGTGGTATCGACATGCAGCAGCGGAAATGGCGGGGGGGCGGGGTAGAAGGCCTTCTTGGCGAGATGCAGCATCACCGCCGAATCCTTGCCGACCGAATAGAGCATCACCGGCTTGTCCGCCTCGGCCATGACTTCGCGAAGGATGTGGATGCTTTCGGCTTCGAGCCGTTCGAGGTGAGTGAGGCTGCGCATGGCGCTGCGCTACACGCTGCATTGCACAACACAACCCCAGTTTTGGTTTGAACATCCCAAGCGCAGGCATGACTTGCGACCGCTTTGTCACCGGATAGATTGGCCTTGCACGCAACCCTCGGCTATGGTCGCCGCGCGCGCAAATAGCGCGTTCGCAACGGCATTTCAGCCACGCAAGGATCACCGGGGCCGGGGATGGCTATTGCACTGACGCTTCTGATGCTGGTGGCGCTGCCGTTTGTCGCGGCTTTGGGAATCGCCCTTGCGCCGCGCGGCGGGCGGATCGTGCACGCAGGCATCGCCGGCGGGGCGAGTGCGCTGGGACTGGGGCTGCTGGCGACGTTGTTTGCGCCGGTGGTGCGCGGGACAGTGTTCTCGGCGCGCTGGGAGTGGGTGCCAGCGCTCGGCCTCGATCTTGCGCTGATGGTCGATCCGCTGGGACTGATGTTTGCCGGACTGATCCTCGGCATCGGGGTGCTGGTGATCATCTTTGCCCATTTCTATCTCGATCCGGGCGAGGCGACCGCGCGCTTCTTTGCCAGCCTGATGCTGTTTCAGGGCGCGATGCTGGGGATCGTGATCGCGGGCAACGTGCTGTTGGTGCTGGTGTTCTGGGAGCTGACCAGCCTTGCCTCGTTCCTGCTGATCGGGTTCTGGAGCGACCGGGCCGAGGCCCGCAGCGGCGCGCGCATGGCGCTGGCGGTGACCGGCGGCGGGGGCCTTGCGCTGATCGCGGGGATGCTGCTGCTGGGCCAAGTCGCAGGCTCCTTCGATCTCGCCACGATCCTCACCCGCGCCGGGGTGGTGCAAACCTCGGCTTATTACCCGGTGATCCTGACGCTGATCCTGATCGGATGTTTCACCAAGTCGGCGCAGTTCCCGTTCCAGTTCTGGCTGCCGCGCGCGATGGCCGCCCCGACGCCGGTCAGCGCCTATCTCCATTCCGCGACGATGGTGAAGGCCGGGGTGTTCCTGCTCGCGCGGCTGTGGCCGGTGCTGGCGGGGACCGAAAGCTATACCCTGATCGTGACCGCGACCGGGCTCGTCACCATGGTGCTCGGCGCAGGGGTTGCGCTGTTCCGGCACGATCTCAAAAGCATCCTCGCCTATTCGACCATCAGCCAGCTCGGCATGCTGGTGATGTTGCTGGGCCTGTCGCGCGAAACTGCAGTGGCGGCGGCGATGCTGCACATCCTCAACCATGCCGCATTCAAGGCGGCGCTGTTCATGGGCGCAGGGATCATCGCCCATGCCGCCGCGACCCGCGACCTGCGCCGGATCGGCGGGCTCGCCGCGCCGATGCCGGTCACCGCCGCGATCATGCTGGCGGCGGCGGCGTCGATGGCCGGGCTGCCGCCGCTGGGCGGGTTCATTTCCAAGGAGCTGATGCTGGCCGAGGCCAGCACCGCGCCGCTGCCCGGGCCTGACGGGCTGGTTAAGGCGCTGGTGCTGACCGGGGCGCTGCTGTCGGTCGCCTATACGCTGCGCCTCGCGCTGCACCTGTTCATGCGGCCCGCGCCCGAAGCCGGGGTGCTGGGGACGGCGCATGATCCGGGCCCGGGGATGAGCGCCGCCCCCGCGATGCTCGCCGCGCTGGCGCTGCTGCTCGGGCTTGTCCCGGGGCTGCTCGCCGCGCCGCTGGTGGCAGCCGCGACCGGCGCAGTGACCGGCCGCCCGGCCCCGGCGCTCGACCTCACGCTGTGGCACGGGGTCAACCCGGCGCTGATCCTCAGCCTTGCCGCGCTGGCGGGCGGCGCGCTGCTGGCGCGCTTCCACGCCGCGCTGCTGCAACGCTGGGAGCGCGCGCGCCTGCCCGATGCCGGGGCGCTGTTCGAGGCCGGGCTGGCTTTCGCGGATGGCTGGACACGCAAGGCGATCAATGCGGTGCACACCCCTTCGCTGCAGTGGATGCTGCTGGCGGGGCTTGGCGTGCCGGTCGCGCTGATGATCGAGGGCGCGCTGACCGGCGGGGGCAGCATCACCGGCGCGCGCCCCGGCCTTCCCGCGCCGATCCCGGCGGTGATCGTGTGGGCGCTGCTGATCGCCGCCACTGCGGCGGTTGTGAACGAATCGCGCCAGCGCTTCCAGGTCCTGATCTATATGAGCGTGATAGGACTCGTGGTGAGCCTTGCCTTCGTCCAGTTTTCCGCCCCCGATCTGGCGCTGACCCAGATTGCGGTCGAGGTGGTGACCATCCTGCTGCTGCTGCTGGCGCTCAACCTGCTGCCCAAGACCCCGCCGCCGCTGTCCCGGCCCGCCCGGCGCTGGCGCGACGCGGCGCTTGCGGCAGTTGGCGGCAGCGCAGTGGGCGGGGCCGCCTGGGCGATGCTGACCCGCGATCCCGGACCGGGGATCGCGGCCTACCACCTCGCCAACGCCAAGCCCGGCGGCGGCGGCACCAATGTCGTCAATGTGATCCTCGTCGATTTCCGCGCCTTCGACACGCTGGGCGAGATTATCGTGCTGGGGATCGCCGGGCTCGTCATCTTCGCGCTGCTCGATACCGCTGCGGTCGGCGCGGCGGGCGCACGGCTGCGGGCGTGGCGCGCCGACATGCCGCATTCGCCCGAGCCCCATCCGCTGATGCTGGTCGCGGCCAGCCGGATCATCCTGCCGCTGACGCTGACCGCGGGCATTTACCTGTTCCTGCGCGGTCACAACCAGCCGGGCGGCGGGTTTATCGCCGCGCTGACCGTCGCGATCGCGTTTCTGGTGCAATATCTCGCCGCCGGGTTCGACTGGTCCGACGCGCGGCGACGGTTCGGGGAACATCAATTGATCGCCGCGGGCGTGCTGATTGCGATGGCGACCGGACTGGGCGCCACGGCGCTGGGGTCGGCGTTCCTGACCTCGGCGCATGGCTATCTCCATCTGCCGCTTATCGGCCCGGTCGAGCTTGCCAGCGCGATGCTGTTCGATACCGGGGTGTTCCTGGCGGTGTTCGGCGCGGTGATGCTGGCGCTGGCGCAGTTGAGCCACGTCGCCCAGCGCGCCGCGCGCGCCGAAGCCGGCGCTGCGGGACACGCCGCGCCATGAGCTATGAATTCCTGGTGGCAAGCGCGATCGGCGTGCTGGTCGCGGGCGCGATCTATCTGGCCCTGCGCGCCCGCACCTTTCAGGTGGTGCTCGGCCTCACTCTCCTGTCCTATGCGGTCAACCTGTTCCTGTTCGCCTCCGGCCGGCTGGTGCGCGGCCGCCCGCCGATCTGGGACAAGGCGGTGAGCGACTACACCGACCCGGTGCCGCAGGCGCTGGTGCTGACCGCGATCGTCATCACCTTCGGGATGACCGCGCTTGCGGTGATCCTGGCGCTGCGGGCGTTCCTCGAAACCGGCAGCGACCAAGTCGATGGCGAGACAGTGCCCTGCGATGCGCAGGATGCAAGCGATGACGCGGCCGCCGGGGGAGCGCGTCAGGGGTGACGTTCGGCGATCATCTGGTGATCCTGCCGGTGGCGATCCCGGCGCTTGCCGCGCCATTTGCGCTGCTGGTGATGCGGCGGCGGCGTATGCTCGGCGTCGGCGTGTCGCTCATCTCCTGCCTCGCCATGCTCGGATCGGCGCTGGCGCTGCTGCGGCAGACCGGCAAGGGCAAGATCACCGCCTACGCGCTCGGGCAATGGCCCGCGCCGTTCGGGATCGTGCTCGTCGCCGACCGGCTGGCGGCGATCATGCTGACGCTCGCCGCGAGCCTGGCGCTGATCGCGCTGCTGCACGCGGCCGTCACTCGTGCGGATCGCAAGGGGTGGCATTTCCACCCGCTGTTCCAGTTCCAGCTGATGGGTTTGAACGGCGCTTTCCTCACCGGCGACCTGTTCAACCTGTTCGTGTTCTTCGAGGTGCTGCTGATCGCCTCCTACGGCCTGATGCTGCACGGGCAGGGCCCGGCGCGGTTGAAGGCGGGGGTGCAATATGTGATCGTCAATCTGGTCGGGTCGGCGATCTTCCTGATCGCGCTGGGGCTGCTCTATGCGCTGACCGGCACGCTCAACATGGCCGACATGGGCCGCAAGGTCGCGCTGATCCCGGCTGCGGATCGGGGCTTGCTGCGGATCGCCGCACTGCTGCTGGCGAGCGTGTTTGCGCTCAAGGCCGCGTTGGTGCCGCTGCATGTCTGGCTCATTCGCACCTACGCGGCCGCGACCCCGGCGGTGGCGGCGCTGTTCGCGATCCTCACCAAGGTCGGGGTCTATGCGCTGATCCGGGTGGTGCCGCAGGTGTTCGGCGAGGGTGCGGGTGCGGCGGCGTGGGTGCCGGCCCCCTATCTGCTGCCCGCCGCGCTGGCGAGCACCGCGATCGGGTTTGCCGGCGTTTTCACGGCGCGAAGCATCGGTGAACAGGCGGCCTATGCGGTGATCGGATCGACCGGAACGCTGCTGATTGCGGTGGCGGGCTGGGAGGCGGCGAGCCTTGGCGCAGGCCTCTATTACCTCGTCCATTCGACGCTGGCGAGCGCGGCGCTGTTCCTCATCGCCGATGTCGTCGCACGGCGCCGAGGATCGTTCCGCGACAGCGCCAGCCCCGGTCCCGATTTCGCGGCGCGCCGGGCGATCGCTGGGCTGTTCCTGCTTGCCGCGATCGCGATCACCGGGCTGCCACCTTTGTCGGGGTTCATCGGCAAATTGCTGATCCTCGCTTCGGCAGGCGCGCTCGGCGACCACGGTTGGGTGTGGGCGTGGAGCGTGATCCTTGCCAGCACGCTGATCGCGGTGATCGGCTTTGCGCGGGTCGGCAGCGCGGTGTTCTGGGCGCACCAGCCGCCCGGCGAGGCCGCGCCCGCAACCGCGCCAAGCGCCGATCTCGCCGCGCCGCTGGCGGCGCTGGCGCTGCTTGGCGCGCTCTCTGCGGGGGCGGGGTGGGCGACCAGCCTTGCCGAGGCCGCCGCCGCGCAGGTGCTCGATCCCGCCGC
>Ga0224722_1001730_pt1 | contig 11963 bp, 6 predicted proteins | sample Balambano_FR1_Me_FD_161646 | JGI IMG/M metagenome (GOLD analysis project Ga0224722, IMG submission 161646) | Freshwater sediment microbial communities from Lake Towuti, South Sulawesi, Indonesia - Balambano_FR1_MetaG | ecosystem: Environmental > Aquatic > Freshwater > Lake > Sediment | place...
CTAAAAGCCGATAAACTTATTGTCTTCTTCCTCTTGGTTGCGCTCGCTTTCTAACAAGCCTTCCATTTTTACAGCCTCGCCCAACAATTCCGACAAGAAACCTTCCAGAATGCCGAAGTTCTTTTTATCACGCAGCAGCTTTTTCGCAGCCCAATCAAAACGGATGTGTTTTTTTGCCACCGGTGTGTTTTTGTGCAAAGATAGGGAAAATGGGGTAGGGAGGCAAGGGGACACCGGTTGCAAACTGGTGCCAGTAGGTATTTTCTTTTATTCAAGGTTAGTCTTGTCAAAAATATCTATTACTATGAATCCAATGTATCCACCAAAAAAGATTTCTCCAAGACCAATCAACTCCTTTAAACTTGTATAAGAATCTTCATCGCCTGTAAGAGTGGAAAAATAACCTAATAAAAAAATCATCCATATTCCATAAATAATAGTGATTACAAAAAATATTACTTTAACAGGTGGAGTGACAATGGAGGTGGTATCAACTGCTGTTTTTCTAAATTCATTAAGGAAAAATTTAAGCCCAATAGTTATATTCGTAACAAATAGAGGAGTAATCAAAAGCGTTAGTTCTTTAAACTTAGGTGTAGAATAAGCATGAGAAGTCCAAAGTATTATTAACCAAAGGAAAATGAGAAGTTTGGTAATTAGCAAAAGATAAAAAATCCTGTAACGAAATTTTTTTATATTCATTTTTATTTTATTTTTCGTAGTATTTCTTTTACCCATTTATCAATCTTATCAGTTGCGAACTCGTTGGTATAACGCTTTAACTCATGTTTGTAGTTTGGTGACATATCCCGAAATCCCCGCAAAGAGCGAGGTTTAAAGAGTCCATTGCCGAATTTTCCATCAATTGTACAAAAAAAATCTAATCCTTTTTTCGTTATTTTATGGTCAATAGTAATTACAAGATGCTCGTTGGGGTTGTTAAAAGATACCCAACCGGCAGGAATTACTTCAGATTTGATATTCATTACTTCTAGTTGAATAGGATTTTTATTTGGAAGGTACACATACTTTTTATCGGTTTTTTGCTCAAAATAATTACGAAGTCGATTAGCTAACTCTTGATTAAGTTTATACTGAAGCTGTTCAGTGAAATTTAAGGAATCAGACATGGAAAGCCTTTTGGTGAAACTGGTATCAAGTATAAATGAAGGAATGAATACGTTGGATTTCTCTTCTTTTCTAAAAATTCCTTTTCGAGCAACTTTTTTGAATGCACTATCAAAATAGATAGTACCATCTACAACGGGTAACTCACCGTATTTAGGATAGTTGATAATTCGAAGTTCTGCCTGCTCTAGCTTTACTTCCATAACGGTGCTAAATTTAAAAAACAATCTTTCTTCCAATGCAAGACCAAAGTTTTCTTGAAAGTCTTGACGAAGTCGATTCCACGCAGAAGTAGCGGTGTCGGAATCTTTATAGTTGAATTGTAAGGTCAAAGTTACCTTATGGCTATCTACTTGAATGCGTTCAACTTGAAGTGCCGGGTTGAGCCCTGTTTCTTCTAACCAGCCTTGATAAACGGCTTGTTGTTGAATGAAAAATACTTGGTCATTACGCAGGTCAGTTGATTGGGCAATGCCTTCTGAATTTGCCGATAATAATATAATACCAAGTGCGGCAATCCAGCAAAAAGCCGATTTCCCGTAAATCATAGATTTAAATTTTTTACAAATCAACTAAAACGAAAGCACCCCAAAGATATATGTGATTTCTTGGATTTTCCCTAATCAGTTCCGCACGAATGCTTAACTGTGCATTTTTAAAAGCCGTTTCAATAGATTGTCCATTTGTAAGCCAGTTTTTGTAAAAAAGTAACATGAATTTTTGACTGATGGAATCTTCAACCTTCCATAAGGTATTAACGATGTAATTCACTCCGGCTGATTCAAATGCGCCTCTTAAACCTGCTACGCCTTTGCCATTACCTAAGTCGCTCACGCCACTATCGCAAGCACTGAGTACCACCAATTGAGTTTTACTAAAGTTTAATCCATTTATTTCATAAGCAGTCAGTATTCCATCATCTTCTTTTTGATGATTGTTTGCCCCAGCAAAGATGAGCGCAGCATTTAGCATAGGATTAAAATACTGAGGAGACGACAAAAAATCTTTATTAAAAGACTTATACTTTTCTAAAAGTTCCGGGTTCCATTCTATACGAATACTGTCACTGTCTTTATATTCTATTTTTTTATCCAAAAGTAGAGCAGACATGTAAGGGTATTCGTCATTTTCCGGCTTCGGCACAGCTAAATCAAATATCATAGAGCGATTTATGAAAGACGAAAAATAAGCGTGAGTTGCTATGTGTAGAATGCTGGGCGATGTCATCTGTTTTACAACCTGCTCTTGCGCTTGTTCCTGAAGATATGGGTAGGTCTTAATTCCTTTAGACTTTAGCAAAGAGTTAATACTATCCACTTCAACTTTGGTTTGTGGGAGGCGATTCCATTTTGTTTTTTCTGTTATTTCAATGTCTATCGGAGAACGGAAATAGTATCCATTTTGTGTCTTATTATCATTTTCATTTTTATTAGTCAAGTCGTATAACGGGTCTCCAATCAAGACAGCATCCGTAATAGGTTGCTCCATTTTTGAGTTTTGTAAAAGAGTCATTAGACTGCCTACCAATTGAATATCCAAGCGGTCAGATAAAAATTCATTTTGAGTGTTAGGAATTTGTAGTGTATTTAAATTGATTTTGTGGTAAACTCCAACAGGGGAAATATATACCTTTTTAATACCGTCTAAGTGTTTCTGGATAGATGCCCAATAAGCTTGGTAAAGCGCACCAGTATCGCCATAAAAACGGCTATTCAGATAGGCGCGAAATAACTTTATATCTAAATCTTCTCCGTTTGGTAAATATACCAGCACTGGATAAGGCAAATTAGGTCGTACAATAAGAGCTGCATAGGCAATTTTTGTTGACCATGCTCCTTTTTCACGAGGAACAAAACGAAGCATCTCGATAAACGCTTCATCTGCTTTAAGTTTATTTTGAAGTATTTTCCAATCAGGCGAAGGAGGGGGTGTGTAGCGTTCATTAACCGCTCTTGCAAGTTCTTTTTCTATTTGAATCAGCTTTTGTTCTGCCCAAAATCTTTCTTGCCTGTCCGCAACCTTTGTTAAGGTTTGGTTTGAAAGGTAAAATTGATTTACAAGTTTTTTTTGATTCATCCATTCCTGAAAAATTTTAGAATATTTTGGGAAATCTTTTAGTAATTGTCGTTGACGAATTCGCTCCTGTTGCACTCGAACTAAATAATTATATTGTGCAATATGAGTAAATAGTTCATTAGTAAGTTGAGGATATTTTTCTTGAGCAATCACTACAAAGGAAGTAAGAGCTTCGAGTTCTATCTGGAACTTGCCCAAAAGTGCTGCATTGACGGCATCGTCTTCCAAAAAGAGCAGCTTTAGGTTCATTCTTTTAAAGGAAGCATCTAAATATTTTTTAATTTGCTGGTAATTGCTTTTTTCTAGGTGTAGCGCCATAGTGTCCAAAATATTCGGGAAACGCACAGGCGATAGCATGGAATCTGCCACAGTGGTAGCTGAAAAAGTATTTTGTCCAGTCATCACCAAAGAAAAATCAATAGAATTGACATCATCTTCCTCATTTTCTATATAATCTGCCATGTAGCTACGATAGCGTTGTTCCTTATTAGGTTTAGTATCATATGGAGGAGCTTGAGTTAAGAAGGTATACAGAGCTCGCTGGTAATCTTCATTCTCTTTCGATACAAATTGCCTGTAAAGTAAAATTAACTCTTCTAAAACTTCGATTTGTTTTCCAGTTTCACCTGACATCATAAAATTAGCAGCCTTGCTTTCAAGGAGATGTGAATAGTCATTATGTAGTTTTCCAACGCGCCTCTCGACAATTGGAAGTAATTTGTTTAATGCAATGTTAGATTTTTGAACGTAAATTCTTTTTTCCGTAGCGTCTTCGGTAGTCACAGCAACTGAACTACTTTGTTCAGCAATTTGATATAGGATTTCCTCATAACGGTGGTGTTTACCTTTTTTTTCCTTTTCTACTTTTTCTATGAATTGCGCTTGAATTGGCAATACATACCTAATATATTCAATATAATATTCTTGGCTATTTTGAAAAATCGGATAGTTTTCTTTATTCAGGCGGTCAATCTCCGCAAGTATTTGGTCAATAGTGGCATTTTTTTCTAATTTGGAAGTAAGTTTTAATTTATATTTAATTTTTCGACCAGTTGCTTGATACACTCCATCCAAAGCCATTTGTATTTCTTGGCGCTCCTCATCAGATAAGTATGGTTCACCATTTTTCTTTTCTGCCAAAAGTATTTCTAAATTAATAATGGCATCTTGCCAATTTTCACTCGAAATTTGTTGATAAGCTAATAATTTAAGTTCTTCTAAATATTGCGGGTCGTGTTCTCCTTTTTCTGCTTTTAATAACGGGACTATTTTTTCTAGACAAGCTTTCACACAATCCCAATTACCATTTGAAATACAATACTCTTTTCTTTGAAACAAACTTTGCAAATCATTTAGCTGCGTGATTGAACTAGATAATTGCGGTTTATTTGCAGTTAATCGCCTTTCCAAAATGTTTGCTCGTTCTTTGTCGCCTTTAGACCTAATTAACGTAACAAATAAATTTAACATAGAACGAGTTTCTTGCGAGTCCTCTCCATAAGTCACAATTTTTGCATCAATAAGCTCTTGAATATGTGGAAAAGCCTCCTCTATTTTGTTTTCGTTTACTAAAAATCCTGATAAACCGAATAAGCAAGTTTGATAAGTTTCATTAGTTCTACCAAATTTATTTTTTATTAAAGGTACTACTTGTTTATATATATCAATCATACAACTTTTATCTGCTCCACATTTGGCAAGAAGTTGATTGATTTCTTTTTCTGTGGTCTGACAAAAAACGAACACAGGTAAAGTTATAACAAGAAAAAATTTAATGAAAAGAGATTTCATGACTTTTTAGTTGTAATATATTTAAGTTTTTTTTAAAAGGTATTTTTAATTATAGTTTATTAATTTCTTACCTGCCTTCAAATTACTCAAACAATCTTGCACCGCAATCCACCACACAAATTGCCCTTTCCAAGTCTTCTAGCATATCAAAAGCCGTATTCACAGCTACTAAAACTCGCCCTCACTTAAACTCAATAATATGCTCCGATTTATACTCACTCTTCTCCGGTTTAATATTTTTCACAAACAACCTTGCCCGTTGTCCCAGCCGCAGGCAGGTACGCTTTTTTTCAATGTCTTCCGCCGTATTCATCGGTTGTAAGGACGGATACCAGAGGAAATAGCCAGGCTTATCCAATAATAATTTCGGCTTCGTCCAATCTTGTGAGTTCATGGCTTCGCCCAAATCTTTATGTTTGTTAAACGAAATATGAATGCTGCTGCCCGCCCACGACGGACCCGTGACCTTGCCCATGAGCATCACCCAACAATTCAGATATTCATTCCAACTCACCGAAGGACCCCAATGAAAACCACCCGTGGGCGAGGAAGCCGCACCGCCGCCCTCCGCCAGCGGAATTTGTAGCGACTTGACGGGCGCACCAATGCTGTCGTGCGGGGCGTTGAAACCGCTGCCATCCCAACGTTTGGCTTTGCCTACGGGGTTGTCCAAGTCCTCGAGCCGAATGCGCGCCACGCTGATACACTGCCCCGACCACTCTTTTTCCCGGCTGTACGTTTTTTCGTCGTACACGCCCGGATAGCCGTACTCGCCATAAAACAGGTACAGGTACTCGCCGCTCGCCACCGCCGAGGGGTCGCCCACGCCGCCGGGGAAGGTATTCGAGGTGTTGTGCGGTTTCAAAATCAAACGCGGCTGATAATCTTCGATGAAAATACCTTTGTTTTCCCAGCTTCTGCCGCCATCCACCGATTTCATAATGCCGATGCGACACACGGCAGCCGGGGAGGTGGGACCTTGCAAACCCTGGGGCCACTTTTCGTTTTTGTAGCCTTCACCCGTCGTGGAGTCATAGGGTAGGGTAGAGGGGTAATTTTCATTATGATATACCGCATATAATGTTTTACCGCTTTTATCATTCGGGCTTTGATAGACCGTTTCAAACCATACCGCACCATGTAAACCTTTCTGACCGGGCGGCGCGTTCGCTGGCATTCGAGGCTCGGTGAAGCCTTCGGGTTTGGTAAGGAAAGCCTCGTCGGCGTTGCGCCCGTCGGCAAATTTCAGTTCATCCGAATCGCCCCAGAGCGGGTCTTCGCCGTACTTGCCGGGGAAAATGCGGAAAGTATCGCCGATCCAGGCTTCCGCCATATTACAATCTACAAAGTTATTGAAATAAAAAGTATCAGCGGGAAGGAGGGTGAATTGAGGGTTGAAAGGGACTTCCGTTTCTGCCGGTTTTTGAGGGTTGCAAGCGATCAAGGTCAGTATTAAAAATGCCAATAAACCAAAAATAATCTGGATGAAGGTGTTAATTCGGCTCATAATATTTAAATTATTAAAATATGATATAAATGATGTATACTATCTTTTTAATTTAAACACCGTTGTGTCTGAAGCGAGCGTGCTGACTTGATAATTTCCAAAATCAATCACTGCTTTTGGAAAGAATACTTTTAATTTGATAGAATCTGCGGATGTTATTTTGGTTCTAAATAAATATAATTGTTGTAAATGTTTCGATTTTTCAAGCGAAGCCAAGCCCTGCGCCGTGACCTTTGTACCCACTAAATTCAAATAGCGCAATTCCGATAAATTTGCTAAATGAGTTATGCCGACATTGCCGACCGGCGTGTCGTTCAAAAAAAGTTTCGTCAGGTTCGGCATCTGCCCCACCGTGCGCAGAGCCGTGTCGCTTGCATTTGTACTGCCTAATTTCAGCCAGGCGATTTGTTTTGCAATGGGTTGTAAGGTATGTAATAAACTATCCGTCATTTTTGGAATGGAAATAAAATTGACTGACAAAAACGCGCTTTCCGGCGCGAGGGGCAGCACTACAATGCCCAATTTTCTTAAGCTATCCAATATTTTTAGATCGGCTTTTTCTACTTGTGCGGTGGGAATGTATTCGTCTTTTTTGGGAACAGCCGGTTCGTTTTGATACACAATGAATACTTTTTTAATTTCCTCATTTTGTCGCACTTCCGCTACTTTTTTATCAAATGAACAACCCTCTGCGATCCACCATTTCAACAATTCAATCTCCTGCTTGGTTGGCTGGGGCTTCCCTTTGGGCGGCATATGATGCTCGTCATTTAGTTCTAATAATAATCTTTTTATCATTTCACTTTCTTCGGCTTGTCCGGCTACCACAACCGCGCCGTTTTTACCACCTTTCAGAATCAACTCCGGCTCGTCCAGTCTCAATTTACCTTTTTGTTTATTCGCATTATGACAGGAGTTACATTTACTTTGAAAAATGGGCTGCACTAAATCTTTGTAAATCAACGCATCCTGAATATTGCCTGCGTATCGAGGGTTCTCTCCCCTTTGGGGGGAGCCGGAGAGGGCTAAATACCCTTCCCCGTGCGTCAACGTGCCACCGAAATGCCCCGCCACCGACAGCAACACCGCCAAAAAAACGCCCGCTACCCGATTTTCCTGTTGTTTCAAAAAATAGATGCCCAATGCTCCGACCGCCACGGCGATGCCCAGCCATTTGTGGTAATTCAAAGTTTGTACCGCATAATCGCCATTCTGTGATAACAACAAACCCGTCACACAAGCCATTGCCGCACTCACCGCACCCAGCAGCAAAGTCACCGGCAGCATAATTTTTGCCGCTGCATATTTTTCATAGCGGGTAATAAAAATCAACACCACATTTAGCAATAGAATGCCAATGGGCAAATGCACTACCAGCGGATGAAATTTTCCAAATAAACTAATCAAAATATGAATTAATTTGAGTACGTAATGAGCGCTATCAGCAAATTAGCATATCGGCAAATCAAGCATAGCGTTTACGCAGCACCTGCATCATGTGTACATTCACTTCCCATTGGTTGGCAATGGGTTGGCGCGTGTAAGGTAATGACCACAGATAATCCGGCGGACCAAACTCCGTCAAGATCGTCACGGTCTCTCCTGCCGCACGTTTGCGCTCCACCACTTTGTCCCACCAACGGAAGTGCGCCGCCACGGCATTCGCCCACTCCGGCGCACGCGGGTCGCTTACCTGCGGACCCTCGGCATGACCCACTCGTGCGTGAATATGGTCGGCGCGGCTGAGTGCCAGCATTACTGTTTCGTCCACATCGCCCAGCAGCGATTCGTGTACGCAGCACCAGTGCGACAAGTCCACCGTGAGGCGCAAATCCGGGCGTTTTTCCAGGAATTGGCGCGTCAGTGGGGCATTGTACAGGATGCGTCCCCGATGGGTTTCATGGCAAATCGGGATGCCTGTTTGTTTGGAAACCTTCGTGGTCACGTCAATGAACGCCAGGTTTTGTTCAAAACTAAAAAAATCTTTGCCGGAGTGACAGTTGATGTAGAGTGGGACTTGCATCGTATTGGTGGCAGCCGCTTCCAGATTCTTCGTAAAACTGGCAAGATTTTTTTGGTAATTCGTATCGCCGTCGCCCACCAGAAAACCAATTTCCAGCCCGTGTTTTTTCAGGGCTTCGTAGAGTTTAGGATCAGGATTCCACCACATTTCGATGCCATCGTAGCCCTCGGCTTTGGCTTTTTCGCAGAAGGCATCGGTGCTACCGGGAAAGCCCCAGTTGGTAGCCAGTATCTTCAGCTTAGCAGGGGCAGAAGCCTGAAAGAGTGGCGTGGCATAGCTATCCAGCGTGGCAATGGCAGCAGTCATAGGGATGGTGTTGGTTAAAAATTGACGGCGATTCATGATCGGAACTTAAAGGACTTTAAGATAAGGAAGATGGTGCAAATTAGCTATTTTTCGATAAATATCCTCCTGATTTGTTCAAATGCGGGAGGAAGCTATTGATAATAAACAGTGCGTTTTCTACAAACATAGCATTTTATGTTTATTTTTGAGGCATTGTGATGCACTTGCTTTCTGTGCAAAAACTTTTTCAAATGTAGTAGATACACTTAAATTTATTAACTAATTTTAAAAATGTATGCGTAATTTTTACACCACTAGTACACTCTTACTCGCCTTTTTTCTGCTCTGTGGGGTGTCTTTTACACACGCACAACAACGTGTGAGCGGCACCGTTACGGACGAAGCAGGCGACCCCGTCATCGGTGCTGCCGTGCTGGTACGCGAAACCAAACAAGGCACCACCACCGATCTGGACGGCACCTACAGCCTCCTTGTACCCGATGGAGCTACCCTCGAATTTTCATTTACCGGTATGACCACGCAAGCCGTTCCGGTCAACGGGCGCAGCGAAATCAACGTTGTACTGGCAACCGGCAACCTCGAACTTGATGAAGTCGTCGTCACGGCTTTGGGGATCAAAGAAGACCGCCGCAAGCTGAGTTATTCGATTCAGGCGGTAAAAGGCAGCGAGGTGCAAGCCACGCAGCGCGACAATGCCTTCCTGAGTTTGCAGGGCAGGGTAGCCGGGCTGGGAATTACGCCGACGAGCGGGATAGCCGGCGGCTCGATGAACATCGTCTTACGCGGGGTCAATTCCATCGGCAGCACCAACCAACCGCTGGTGGTGTTAGATGGTTTGCCCATCAACGCCGGGGTACTCAATCAGCACAACCTCCACTCGGACGGGGTCGGTATTAACGGGAATGTGAACAACAACCGCGATGACATCGGCAGTCGTCTCAACGATATCAACCCCAATGAGATTGAAACCATCACCGTGCTGAAGGGACCGGAAGCGGCGGCACTCTACGGCAACGAAGGTGCCAACGGGGTGATTTTGATTACCACCCGAAAAGGAAAAGCCGGCAGCGGACGGGTTACCTACAACAATCGCTTTGCAATGTCTGAGTTATACCGTTTTCCGGAAATTCAACAGGTGTATGGGCGCGGACGAAACGGCGGGGTGGAACTGACCGACCCGGATTATTTTGGTCCGAAATATGAATCGAATACGCGCTTTTTTAATAACATTGACAACTTCTTTCGGCAAGGCTCTAATCAGCGGCACGATCTGGCGTTTGAAGGCGGCAGTGAACGCATGACGTACCGTTTGTCGGCTTCTTATTTTGATACCAAAGGCGTAATTCCCACCAATAGCAACAAACAGTTGAATGCAGCCCTGAGTACCGAGGCTAACCTGCTGCCCTGGCTCAAAGGCTCGGCTCGTTTCAACGTGATTAAAAACACCAGTGTGCTGCCACCGGGGGGCGCACAAGGGTATCTTACCGGCATTTTGTACTTTCCGTCTTATCTGGACGGACGCGACTATTTGACTCCCACCGGCACGCGCCGACTGACCCTGGAGAGTGCCACGCCCGGCTCGGATGCAGATAATCCTTTCTTTACGGTGTATAACAACCAGCGTTCGGATCAGTCCAACCGAATCATTAGCAACATCACCCTGGATGCTACCATTCGCCCGTGGTTGTCCGTCACCGGTCGCTTCGGTGCAGATATTGCCTCGGTGGAAGGCAATCGCTTTTTTCACCCGGAATCCAACATCGGCTTTACGCCACGCGGCTGGACGGAAGATTATACCGATCTCGGACGCTTTTTGAATGGCAACTTTTTTGCTACCCTCAAAAAAACGAAGGGCATTCTGAAAGGTTCTTTACTGGTGGGAACGTCCGTAGATGACCGTCAAAATGAAGTGAATTCTTTGTACGGAGAGCGATTCTATCTGCCGGATTTTAACAGTATAAACAACACCGACCCCATCACGCAACGCAATAAAACCATTTTGACCAGAACGCGCCTGGTAGGGGTATTTAGTAAATTAGAATTAAATTTGAACGACTTTTTAATTGCAAATATAACCGCCCGAAACGACTGGTCTTCTACGCTGCCCAAAGAAAACTGGTCTTATTTCTATCCTTCGGCGGGCTTGACGTTTGTGTTTTCTGACCTGCCTTTCTGGAAAGATAAAACGGGTATTTTGGATTTCGGAAAACTCCGCGCTTCCTATGCGCAGGTGGGCAATCCGGCACCGCCTTACAAAATTCGCGCTCGCCTTGTACCGCAAACGACTACGGGCGGCGGCTTCCTCTATGACTTTTTTGGGGATAATCCCAATTTGAAACCGGAGCGCGTAGAGAGTTTTGAAGTGGGTACCGACCTGAGTTTTTTCAAAGGACGGATTTCGGTAGATTTGGCATATTTTTCCAAAACCATCAGCGACCAGATTGTGACCCAACGACTGAGCTACGGCACGGGTTTTATTTTTGGTTTGTTGAATGGCGGGGAGTTGAACACGGAAGGCTTGGAAGTACAGTTGGGTTTAACGCCCGTTCGTTCTAGCAATTTTGACTGGACGATTAGTACCAATTTTACAAAATATGAAACACGGGTTGTTGACCTGCCTGCAGATGTGAGTGAATATTATGACTCCGATACGTGGGCGTATGAAAATGCCCGCGCCAGTGCGTTCGCCACCGCAGAAGTCCTGGCTTCGCGTTTTAACCAACCCAACAACTTTTTCTACACACCGGCGTACAGCAGAGGGGCAGGCTCGGCAACGGCTATCGGCGGCTGGAGCTACCTGCGCAACCAGCGCGGCGACATTTTGGTGGATACGGCAACGGGCTTCCCGCTTCGTAATGCGAACTTCCTGCCCATCGGCGACCGCAACCCGGATTTTACCGTGGGTATTATCAACTCCTTCCGCGTTTTCAAACAACTCAATTTGTCGTTCCTGCTCGAAGTGCGTCGGGGCGGCGATGTGTTCAACGGCAATGAATTGTACCTCACCCGCACGGGCTTGAGCAAGCGCACCCTGAACCGCGACGAACCCATTGTGGTGAAAGGCGTACTCCGAGACGGTAAGGAAAACTCGGAAAACCCGACGGTGAATACGAAGCAGATCATTCCCTGTCT
>Ga0224722_1001731_pt1 | contig 11952 bp, 12 predicted proteins | sample Balambano_FR1_Me_FD_161646 | JGI IMG/M metagenome (GOLD analysis project Ga0224722, IMG submission 161646) | Freshwater sediment microbial communities from Lake Towuti, South Sulawesi, Indonesia - Balambano_FR1_MetaG | ecosystem: Environmental > Aquatic > Freshwater > Lake > Sediment | place...
GATATTTTGAACGAAAAACATGGGCGAGCGGCTGCACGTAAAGGCGTATGGCTCGGTTTTTTCATCTTGATCGTCTCAACGGTACTCATGCAATACGCACTTTTATATGAGCCGTTTGAAGAGGCATTGTTCATGCACGAAAGCTTCGAGGCACTCTTTTCGATGCTGCCATTGATTACAATCGGTAGCCTTGCTGCCTATTTGGTCTCTCAATTGTTCGATGTCTTCGTCTATTCGAAGATTCGCGCAAAAACGGGCGAGAAGAAGCTTTGGCTCCGCACAACGGGTTCGACCGTCTTATCCCAACTGATTGATACGTTCACGTTCTGCATCATCGCATTCTGGGGAATGGAATGGGACATTTGGTGGAACATCTTTATCACGACATACGTGGCCAAGTTTGTGATCGCATGGATGGCGACACCGTTCATGTATTACGCAAAACGGACAAATCCACAAGACGAAACCGAACAGGACGCCGCATAAGAAAAGCCGTAACTTCACGTTGAAGTTACGGCTTTTCTTATGGTCGTTCGATCTGGATACGCACAGCATACGGACGGGCTTCTTCAATCGACGCCGACTCTCGACAGACCGTAATCGCTTTGAATGCGTCAATCGCGACCGCCTCGATGGTATGATCGTTCGTTTCGACTTCAAGAATGGTATAAGCAGGTAAGCGCTCGAGTTTAACCCACTCCCCGTTACGTTTTTTTTCATAGATGACTGGTGATTGAATCGAGTAACGTCGGAGTAAATCATGGACATTCATCTGATCTCCTCCCTATTCAAATCGTACATCCATTATAGAAAGCGCTTTCACTTTTGTAAAGCGAGTACATTATAATTTTATACAATTTTCCACTTCATTTTGAATTCAATTTTACCGATAAAAGAAGTAAAGAAATGGGGTGAATTGATGCGTTATCGCCGACAGGAGACGTTCCGCTATATCCTACCAAATCCCCGTACCATCCCTTATCGACTTGTTTGGGAAGAAAAAGAACTTTATGATGGGGAAGGATTGCTCCTCAATGTGAGTTCTCATGGATTAAAATTGCGTTCGGACTATCTCTTCCCGCTCTCTGATGATTTACAGGTCCATTTTCTTTTCGACCTCGTTCCGACACTTCAACCGATCGAACTGATGGGACATGTCAGACACCGTGGCCAAACGGGCTCGCTGTATGATTATGGAATCATGCTTGATGTGAAGGCTGACGAAACTCAGCAACTCGTCACGATGATTAAAACGTATGCACGTGAAAATAAATGAGGACATGCGCCATGCATCTTCTCATTTTTTCGTGTCTCCAAAAGAGGGTATACTACAACTATCAACCATTGACGAGGTGTTCGTATGACAAGAAAATTCTTATTGATACCGTGGGGCCTGGCAATCGCATTCGCCTTCATTGGTCCAAACGTCCCGTTCGACGGACGCTTCCTACTCGATTTTGTGACATATAATACCGAGGCGTACGAGGGCTATTCTCTCTCGCTCTTTAGTATCTTAGGGGTGTTTCCATTGGCGATGTTTCCACTTCTTTGGTCAGAAGTGAACCAGCTCAAACCGAATCCACTTATCGCCGCCATCAGTAGTTTTTTCGTTGGGGGATTTCTGCTTGCTCCTTATTTGGCATTTGCGAGACAGTCGCCTTACCCGACACCGGTCAAACCACTCCCGACACGCATCCTCGGCGTCGTGCTTTTACTGGTGACAATCGGGTTGTTCATCGCTGCAGCCAATACTGGAAATGTTGCAGAATACTGGTCCTATGTGGAGAACAATCAATTTGTCCGAACGATGACCGTCGATTTCTTTTTGTTGGCATTCATTCAAATCACGTTAATGAATCGGGACGCGAAACGTTATAAGATGAGCTTATGGCCGCTCCCCTATATCCCGTTGTTCGGTCTCATTTTTTGGCTCATGATTCGCCATCAAAAACCGTTCAACGAAGCACCTCCGAAGCGTGAACGGGCTGAAATGAAACATTGAGTACCCGTTTTTCAACAGAAACGGCTATACTAGAAACTAGCTTTTAATGAAGGAGACCATCACATGCGTTATTTCCAAGTCACCTCTTACGTGACTGTCAAAAATGAAGAACTCGAATTCAATGAATATGTAAAAGTGCCAAACCAAAAGGTCGATCAGTTTTTGAAAGACACATTGGAACTCGATTTATACGATGACCAAGTGACATTGCGCGAGTGTGTTGTCGCAAAAGGGAAATGGGAATGCCCGGTCGGTGATTTTGTCATCACGGAACATATGAACGAGAAAGCATTCAATCGGCTACAAAATAGCCGCTCTGTAAAGTCAACATCATAAACCAACTCAAAAAGATCCTCCTAGCTTATTTAGCTAGGAGGATCTTTTACCTGTTACACGCTTTATTCGTTCGATTCTTCCTCTGGATCAGGGTCAGGATGCTGTGTCGGAGCCGGTTTTTGCGCCGGGTTCGATTCATCATCCGGTAGCGGATCCGGGTGAACCCCTGGTTGTGATTCGTCACGCTTCATCGTATCCCTCCTTCATGTTTACTCCACTTGTTTATCCTTTTTTCATATGAATGAAACGTATCAGTGTATATTCCGGTTGCCGATGACACGTCTGGAGATCGCCTTCTCAATTTCAACAATGATAAAGACGACGGCACCAAATGCCACAGGATAAATCCAATCTTCCCACGTTAATGGAGCGGTACCGAATAACGTATGCATAAACGGTACGTACGTGATGAACAATTGTAGGGCAATGAGTAAAGCTGATACGAGAAACGCAATCTTATTGTCAAAGAAATGACGGTTGAATGCTGGTGCCAACTCCGTACGACAGTTATACAAGTGGAAGAGCTGGGCCATGACGATGGCATTTAAGGTGATCGTTTGTAATTTCTCGGTCGAGTAGTCGAAATCCCCAAGCATATAGTTGATCCATAAACTACCGCCCCCGATAATAATTGAAACGATGGTGACGCGGAAAATATAGTATCGGCTGAGTAGCGGCACATTGGCCGGACGTGGCGGTCGTTTCATCGTACTCTCTTCGAGTGGTTCGAAAGCGATTGCTAAAGAGAGAGTAATCGCGACAACCATGTTGACCCATAAAATCTGCACAGGACTTAGCGGCGCGGCCGCTCCGAGCAAGATACTCATTGCCACAAGCAACGCTTGACCTCCGTTTGTCGGAAGCAAGAAGAGAATGGTTTTCTTCAAGTTATCATACACCCGTCGTCCTTCTCGAACGGCGTTATAGATCGTTTTGAAGTTGTCATCAACGAGAACCATCTGAGATGCTTCTTTCGCTACTTCCGTCCCTTTAATTCCCATTGCTACCCCAATGTCAGCACGTTTTAAGGCAGGTGCATCGTTCACACCATCACCTGTCATCGATGTGATTAGACCGTTCTCTTGCAATCCTTTGACGAGACGAAGCTTGTCGTTAGGGCTGGTCCGTGCGAATACATCGTTATGAACGGACGCCTCTTTAATTTCTTCATCTGTCATATCCGTCAATTCACGACCTTCGAGCGCGCCTTCCACTTCCATGCCTAGTTCTTTTGCAATCGCGACAGCGGTATCTTTATGGTCTCCCGTGATCATTTTAATTCGAATCCCAGCATCACGACACGCGGCGACCGCATCGATGGCCTCTTGTCGAGGTGGATCGACGATTCCGAACAATCCGAGGAAAGTCAGACCATCTTCAACATCTTCATGGTCGATTGACGCTTTTGAACTGTCGACACGTTTCAAGCCGGCACCGAGAACGCGTTGACCGCGGTCTGCGATCTCTTTTCGTTTTTCATCCCAATAGTCTTGTTTAAAGTCTTCAGACGACGCCATATCAAAGAGTCGGTCCGGGGCACCTTTGACGAATATCATTCGCTCTCCTTTGTAATCGACGAGCGTCGCCATGTATTTATATTCAGAATCGAACGGGATCTTCGAAATGACTTTTAAACGTTCGATTGGGCGCTCAGCCTTCTCAGCGACGGTCAACAGACAAGCCTCGGTTGGATCACCGTTGATGACCCAGTTCCCGTCTTCTTCATTCAACTGCGCATCGTTACATGTTTTCCCAACGGTTAACAGGTCGATCATCGACTCGTCATCGTCTAAGTCAAACGGTTGACCATTCAATTCGAGATCTCCATTCGGAGCATATCCGCTACCGGAGACTTCGATATCATGCTTCGCTGTCACGATTTGTTTGACGGTCATCTCATTTTTTGTCAATGTACCCGTCTTATCCGTACAAATGACAGATACAGCACCTAACGTCTCAACAGATGGTAGACTTCGGACGATTGCTTTTTGTTCGGCCATATTTCGGACGCCGAGCGCCAAAATGATGGAGATGACGGCAGGCAATCCTTCAGGAATTGCCGCAACGGCAAGACCGATTGTCGTCAGCATCAATTCGACCGGTTCATATTCCCGTAAAAAGTAGCCGAACGCATAAATCACGACGGAGATGATCAAGATGGCGATGGACACCGTTTGACCAAACTTGGTCGTCTGGCGAATCAGAGGGGTTTTGACGGTCTGCACTTCTGAAATTGAAGCGTTGATTTGGCCGAGCTCAGTCCCTTCACCGATGGCTGTTACGATGGCCTTGGCACTTCCCGTCGCGACACTCGTTCCCGAATACACCATGTTTTTCCGGTCGGCCAACACCGCTTCTTCTTTCACGACGTCTGATTTTTTCTCGACAGTCGTCGCCTCTCCCGTTAATGCCGATTCCTCGACCTTAAACTTTTCGGCTTGCACGACACGGGCATCGGCCGGCACTTTGTCACCGGCAGCAAGCACAAGCACATCCCCGACGACCAGGTCACTCGAGTCGATTTCAGATTGCTTGCCGTTTCGAACGACGGTCGCCTTTGTTTCTAACAATTTTTTGATTCCTTCGAGCGCCTCTTCTGCCTTATTCTCTTGAAGATATCCGACGACGCCGATAATCGTGACGACTAGCACGATGACGATCGTGTCAATGTACTCTCCTAGGAATCCTGTGACGACGGCAGCCGCTAATAAGACGTACACGAGAACATCATTGAACTGTCTTAGAAATTTTATGATTTCAGGGGTTTTTTCTTTCTCCGGCAACACGTTTTTGCCGAATTCTTCTTGACGACTTGTGACACTTTCTGTTGTCAGACCTGATTCAAGATCCGTCTCCACATGGGTTCGCACCTCATCTACTTCGAGCGCATGCCACGGTCTGTCTTCGTTCTGCATGATTCATCCTCCTCGACCAATACTTTTTGAAAAGTCTTTCCCCTATCTGTTCCCAATCTCATGCGGCTCGACACGTACAAACTTGTAGAATTGATGTCATTTTTTGAAGAAAACGCTTCCGTGATTTTGAAATTAAAACTGTAACCGGTATCATTGTTCAATTTTGATTTTTCTTCTGAATATGGCTTTACAGAAGTCTTTCTATGCACGAATATAGAATAAATTATGAATAAATAGAGATAGAAAGAAGGAAGAGTTTATGGTCATTATTCAAGGAATCGCACTTTTACTGCTCATCCTCGCCTTGTTCACGCTGTTTAGTTATAAGGCGCCATTCGGAATGAAGGCAATGGGCGCCCTTGCTGGTGCGGCAATCGCAAGTTTCCTTGTCGAAGCGTTCAATGCGTATGCCATCGGCGGATTGCTACCACTCCCTCTTTATGAAGAAGTCGGTCAGGCGGCTGGCGCCTTGTCGGGTCCTGCCGCTGCGGCACTCGTCGCCATCGCACTCGGGATCAACCCCGTCTATAGTTTGATGATCGGGTTGTCCGTTTCAGGATTCGGAATCCTTCCTGGATTTTTCGCCGGTTACATCTTGGCTTTAGCTGGCACTCGAATCAATCGCTATCTGCCGACGGGCGTCGATATGATTTTCTACGTCATCGTGATGGCACCGCTCGCCCGCCTCGTCGCGACCGGGGTAGACCCACTCGTGACAAATACACTTGAACAAATTGGAGCTGTCATCGAACTCGCAGCAACTCAAAATCCGGTCGTCATGGGTCTCGTCTTAGGAGGGATCGTCACGGTCGTATCGACATCACCTCTCAGTTCGATGGCCTTGACGGCGATGCTCGGTTTGACCGGGGTCCCGATGGCGATTGCCGCGCTCGCGTTGACCGCGTCCATCTCAATGAATTACTTGTTGTTCCGTCAATTGAAAATCGGAACAAAGAAAGATCAGCTCTCTGTCGCCATCGAACCGTTGACGCAAGCTGACCTCATTTCTGCTAACCCGATTCCGATTTACAGTGTCAATTTTGTCGGTGGAGCCATCGCCGGATTGATTGTCGCCATGACCGGTATGATCAACGATGCGCCGGGTTCGGCAGCCGGGATTCCGGGACTTCTAGTCATGTATGGTTTCAACGATTGGCAAACGGTCACCTTCACAGCCGTCGTGCTGTTCATCCTTGGGATCGGTTTTGGCTTGATCGGAAGCCGTTTGTTCAAAAATTTCCCGATTGTCCGTCATACGGAAAAAGTCGAATCGACAGAAGAAGATGCGGCCTAATCAAAAAATCGATGCACGCTCGAACGAATTGTTCGGCGGCATCGATTTAAATTTTTGCTTTTGAAAGTAGGGCATCCATTCTGACAGGGTTGCGATAGATTGGGAAATAGTTAGATAGTCCTTACAATTAAATATGCTTTGCATTGAATTGCTGATAAACCTGTTCGTTGAATACATATTGACAAATGTAGTAAGGAAGCGGTTCATCTCCGGAAAACTCAATTCAAAGTCATAGAGCGCATCCTGCCCGGTCGCCCCTCCTCCAAGATGCAGATGGACTTTACCCTTTTCACCCGCCCGGCGATTCATTTCATTGAAGAGGAAATGGTTTGTTCTTAGAGGTAAGTAATCCTTAAGAGACCCTCCAAGGTGATAAGCGATCCCCTCATCTCCGAACAGTACCAGAACTCCTACAACTACCATATTTTCAAACACAGCAAATAAAAATTCCGCTTCGAAGTACTCGCTCGTTATCAACTGATTGAAATAAGAATCAAAGTAACAATAATCGCCAATGGCGAGAGGAATCATGGTCTCTTCATACACATTCATGAATGTGTGAATGTCTGAAGTGTCACCGCGTACGACAGTCAATTGTTAGCGAATGGCTTGCTTTACATTCCGTTTCGTCATCACATGAAATCGTTCAGTCGATGGTTCTAACGGTTCGCCCAGTTAAACATGCACCGTTTGTCGAACGTGAACCGCTATGCCGGACGCTTTCATGATGACCTCATCGATTCTGAGAGGATAATAGCGAATCGTCTCGGTCACAGTTCTTGCGTTCTTCGCTCGCTCTATAAAATGTTGGCTTGCGACCGTCAACTCGTCATCTGTGAACGTTCCTACTCGAAACGGTCCACATATCCATAGGCTGTCACAATGTCATCATAAGTATGATTGATTGGTCAACGAATGTAAGGATACAACAACATCCTCTTCGATGTACAGGCGACAAATATCTCCGGGGTATCATTTGATTCACAGTTCACATTGACATAATCGAGATGATCATACACATCATAAGTTTATAAATTCAGGCATTTATCCCACTCCATTTGGTCTTTGATGATCTTGAATTCCATCATCTCATCCCTTTTCAGTAAGTGATTTCCATAACCAATTTTCTCATCAAAGGATGAGCACAGCAGTGAAGAACTTAACTTTTTGTTGTTAACAATCAATATCTAGGAAAGATGATTCACGAAAGAAACATATAAATTTCTTTTAGATTGTTATATTAATAAGAAAACTTTTTGCTTGATATGGGTATCGCTTTACAAGAAATTAGTGAGAGGAAAAAGCTTCGAACATAGGAGGGATGGTAATATAGCGTTGCTACTTATGAAAAGCATCTAAAATAGAGTGGGTGTCGCTATTCTGATAACCAGCGATACCAACTAGACGACCGTCCGAATCATACGCTGCGATACAACTCCAACGGTCCATTCCTCGTTTAGATATCCGCTCAAGTGCTTTCCGGTCCCCCATCACCTGAAGCAGTTTACACTCGAACGCCTTAGCGTATAGGATGGCCGCTGTATCACGTTGCGCTTCCTTAAAACCGACTTGAATCCGAATCATTCTTCGTCTCCTGTTCTGCTTGTGACACTTTCATTCTATCCAGTCAAATCGATAATCGGAATTCTTCTCAAGTGGGATTTTACTCATCTCTCACTCATATGAATAGAAGAGACACTTACCGTCTACCGATCAATCGGTCGTGCTTGAAGACGAAAACGTATCTTGAATTGCTCAATGGTCATCAACTTGCATTTCTCCCTGTTCTAAATATCTCATCTCTTTTTATCTCACGTATAAGTTTCTAAATGTATCCACATAATCCTCGGTAAAAGTGTATACAGTTTTTTTAGCCTAGGGTTAAACAGAACTTTACAAATACTCCGAAACAAAAAATGGACCAATCCATATTTTCGGATTTGGTCCATCAAGAAAACGAAGAGAGACCAACCCAGCCTATCAACGAACGATCAACAGATGCTTAACTATTTCGTGGAACTATGTCAAACGACTCGTCGCTGATTTCCCCGATGATCTCTTTCAAGATATCCTCCATCGTCACTAACCCGGCGGTCTTCCCATCTTTTGTCGTGACGATTGCCATATGGGTACGGCTTTGTTGCATTTTGGTCAATACTTTTTGAATCGGTGTCGTCTCAGGGAAACTCAGCATGTGATGGACGAACGATTCAGGTTCTTGGGTGCGACCTGCAGCCATGCTCGTCAATAATTCTTTCGTATTCAAGAATCCGATCAGTTTGTCCTTATTCTTCCCATCAGTGATCGGATAACGAGTATGCTCATACTCATCGATGACTTTGAACAGCTCATCGCGTGATAGTTGACTATCGACTGTGATCATCTCTGTTTTTGGAATCATGATGTGCTTTACGATACGCTCATCAAACTCGAAAATGTTTTTCAGGTAGGTCAATTCGGTTTGATTGATTTCCCCACTCTTAAAGCTTTCTGTCATGATCAGCTTCAACTCTTCTTCTGAGTGGGCTTCTTCATGCCCCGACGGCTCCACGTTGAACAATTTTAGGAATAAGCGGGCCGATCCATTCAATACGCGAATGAACGGGCTAGAAATTTTACCGAACCAGTAGAGAGGCGGCGCGAGCAACAGGGTCATACGTTCGGCATATTGGATTGCCAATGTTTTTGGTGCCAATTCACCGATGACCACGTGTAAGAACGTCACAATTCCTAGGGCGATGGCGTACGAAAGTGTGGTAGCCAATGCGTCAGGCATTGCAAAGTAATCGAAGACCGGACGGAGTATTTTCTCGACTGTCGGTTCACCGAGTGCACCAAGAATGAGTGCGGTGATGGTAATCCCTAGCTGACAGGCTGACAAATAGTAATCCAAATTCTTTGCCACTTCTTTGGCACGCACTGCTTTTTTATTTCCTTCTGAAATGAGTTGATCGATTCTAGACATCCGTACCTTCAAAATGGCAAACTCGGCCCCGACGAAGAAAGCGGTCGCTAAAATCATTAATGCAATCAATATTAAGTTAATTACTATTTGTCCATCCAATATAGTTCCCCTGGTTCAGGGGATTCACCTCCATGTAGTTGAGTAAATCATTTTGAATGCGGCGTTATTTCGAGTGTTGCAGGAACGTCACTTGCTTGATTTGTTGGTGGTCCATTTCTGAAACGGTCCATACCGTGTGTTCATCCGTTTTCAACGTATCACCGACTTTTACTTCTCCAATACTCTTGTATTGGATCCAGCCACCCAACGTATCGATATCGTCGCCTTCTTCGAAGGTCAAGCCAAATCGATGTTCTAAATCTTTGAGTAACACACGTCCGTTAATCAAATACTGATTTTCATGAATTTGAGTGATTTCCGCTTGTTCATCCGCGTCGAATTCATCGCGAATTTCGCCAACGATTTCTTCCATGATGTCTTCCAACGTAATGACTCCGGCTGTACCACCGTACTCATCCGTCACGATGGCGATATGCACACGCGCTTGCTGCATTTTCAGCAAAGCGTCCTGCAGACCGGTCATTTCAAAAACGGTCGGGACTTCAAGGATGAAATTCTCAATATTCCACGGGCGCTCAGCAACGATATAAGGAAGCATCTTTTTCGCACTGACAAAGCCAAGGATCCGGTCCTTGTCGCCGTCTTCCGTTACCGGATATCGCGTGTAATTGTTTTCATCTAGAACTTCAACGATTTCTTGAAGCGTCATATCTTTGTCAATCGTCACCAAATCGGTACGAGGCACCATGATGTCTTTGGCGGATCGCTCATCAAAGGTGAAAACGTTCTCCATATATGAGAACTCGGTTTCGTTAAGTTCGCCATCTTCCTGACTTTGCGCCATGACAATTTTCAATTCTTCTTCCGAATACGCATGATTATGACCGGTCGGCTGTGCACCAAATAGTCGTAACAGGACCCGCGCAGCCCCGTTTAGTGCCCAAATGAATGGCTTTAAGACTTTTCCGAACCAATAGAGAGGCGGGGCAAGTAATAAAGACATCTTCTCGGCATATTCGATGGCGAGCGTTTTCGGAGCCATCTCCCCTAATACCACGTGCAGATAAGTGACAAGTATGAAGGCGATGGCATAAGATGATGCCGCAGCGACGGCATCCGACACATTAAAGAAATCGAAAACCGGATACATCAAACGTTCCACTGCGGGCTTTCCGAGGGCTCCTAATCCAAGGGCCGTCACGGTGATCCCGAGCTGGCACGCCGAGAGATAGTAATCTAAGTCACTGGCCACTTTTTTTGCAGTGATTGCTTTTTGGTTTCCTTCAGCAATCAGCTGATCTAGACGCGACATACGTATTTTAACGACTGCAAACTCCGAACCGACGAAAAAGGCGGTTAACGCTAGCAAGATGACCAATAGCACTAAATTCAAAATTGTAATTATATCCACTTATGTTCCCTGTAGAAGGGATTCACCTCCGATAGTAATCATAGCAAGGAAATAAGAGAAGCCAATGCTCCCATCCTATTCTCAAGCGCCTTGCTGATTTGAAGCTTTACATGGGTTGGCGCTTCTTCCAACTGTTCTTCCAACCTTGCGATTTTTTGTTGTAAACTTTTAAACTCTTCGAAAACAGATTCTGCTAATGCTTCAGAATTTATGGTTTCTTCTCGTTGCAGTGTCTCTTTGATTTCCGAGATTGTCAGCCTTTGTTTCTTTAACAGTTGAATCCGTTCAATCGTTTGTACGGTAGAGAGCGGGTATAGTCGATAATTGCTCTCAGAACGTTGGACATCGAGTAGACCGAAATTCGTATAATAATCAATCGTCCTTGTAGATACGCCACTTCGTTTCGCAAGTTCACCAATTCTCATTAGGTCCTTCCCAATGGCTCCGCCCCCCTTTTTCATTAAGAGTAGAATAGCACGGTTCATCTAAACCGTACAGTTTTTCGTGATGGTTTTGCGATTTTTTTCACTTGTATCTAAATCAGACGAGATGTTTCGTTTCAGCACTTTAACCGAATCATCTCTTCTTCGGTATGTTTGTCCCCGTTGCCCGGAGGATCATCTTGATTCCGATAGACACGTCGAACATGCCATTTCCCAAATTTCTAAAATTGACGATGCTCGGGACTTTGACTTGGAACACGGTCCTCATCTACATCGATGTATATTTCGGCGCCAACTGGCAGATGTTGTTGGCTTGTCTTAAGTCTTACTCACATATTATGAACAGTATTCTAGCACTCACCACTTTAGGTCTAACCGTTATATTCATTCCCTTGGTGCAGATAAGACACAAGACAAAACAATAGGAATATGTGAAATTAAGTTCTTATGACCTTTAAAGTTTATTTTTCTTGTGATTCGGTTACAGTATCTATATATCTGAATCAAGGAGGAGTAAGACAAATGT
>Ga0224722_1001732_pt1 | contig 11951 bp, 10 predicted proteins | sample Balambano_FR1_Me_FD_161646 | JGI IMG/M metagenome (GOLD analysis project Ga0224722, IMG submission 161646) | Freshwater sediment microbial communities from Lake Towuti, South Sulawesi, Indonesia - Balambano_FR1_MetaG | ecosystem: Environmental > Aquatic > Freshwater > Lake > Sediment | place...
TCACCGCGAACGACACCCCGCTGTCCCCGCGGCCGGTGACGACGGCCAACGGGACCGACACCGAGAACTGACCGGTGCGCGGGTCGACCTGACCACCGACGCCCCCACCCAGGGCGAATGCCCCGGAGGCCAGGTTGGCCGCCGCCTGCGGTAGTCCGCCTGGGACGAGGGCGGGTGCGCAGACCGCCATCGGGACCAGCAGGGCGTACGTGAGGGCCAGGCGTAGCCACCGTCGCCGGGACAGGCCGGGAAGCAGGCCGGGATGCGCTGCGGCGCCGTGGTTGGTGCGAGGGCGACGGGGCATCATCGGCTGAGCGCGTGCCGCAGGCTGGTGAGAGGTGACTGCTGCTGTGGTCGGACTCCGGCGGTCGCGGCGGCACCTGGAGTGGGCTGGGTGCCCTGCAGCGTCACCCCGGTCAGGTTGACGACGACATGAGTGGTGGCGGTGGTGAAGACGCGTACCGCGAATCGACCCAGCACTATCCCCGTCGCGACGAACGCCTGGTTCGCCACCGTCTCCTGGGCCGGGAAGTACACGGTCGGATGGCCGGGGGTGTCCGCCGGTTGAAAGACGGCCAGGGAGCCGCGGGCCAGTGGCCTGACCGCGACGAGGTTCACGTGCGCGGAAGGGATTCTGTGCTCCCCGTCCGCCATCGCTACCTCGATGTCGACCCATGCCCTCGCCCGCAGCCGGTAGTCGGTGTCATAGGCGTTGGAGCTGGTCCGCAGCACCGACGCCCGGCCAGCCGCGGTGCGGGTGTCGAGCAGTCGGCTGGGCTTGGGCAGCGCGACGGGGGTGGGTACGTCGACCAGGTCGACGCCAGTGACCAGGTAGGTCGTGGTCAGCCCGTGCACGGTGTCCACGCCGATGATCGGGCCGAGGTCGGTGTTGAGGATCTCGCCGAGCTGCAGGGGCGGCGCGAACTCGTACCGCAGGGGCTGCAGATGCAGGCTGGGGCCGTCGGCGTTGCGCAAGCTCAGGGAAGGTGCGGCGCTTCCGCGAGCGCCACCGACGGTGAGCGTCGTCGTGCTGGTCGACTCGTTCGTCACGCCTAGGAGCACCGGATCGTTGTCGGCGGCGTGTGCTGTCCGGGGCGCGCTGCTCACGACAGCGGCGCCGGCCGCGCCGGCTGCCAAGGCTGCTCCCTTGGCCAGCAGCCATCGACGGCTGCCTGCTGCGCGTGATGCGTCGGCCTGGATCGTTGACCTCGGCCCAACGTCGGCCGCTTCGGGTTCCGGTGCCCACACGGTCATGGGGGAGCCTCTCGACGACAACAGTGCCCTGGATGCTCGACACGTCGTGGGGGCGCAGCAAGGGACCTGAGTCGCCTTCTTGGGGACCCGAGTGAGGTCCTACGGGCGGGACTCGCAGGGCAGGTCTGCACACAGCCGCGTGCCACCACCTACCGGGCTGTCCACCACCAGGCACCCGCCGAGCACGTCGACGCGGTCCGCCAACCCACGCAGACCGGCCCCCTGACCAGGCGCGGCACCACCGATGCCGTCGTCGGTGACGGTGATGATCAGCCGTTGCTCGACCCGACTGATGTCGACAGCAATGCGGCGAGCGTTGGCGTGCTTGACCGCGTTGGCGAGCGCTTCGGCGATCACGAAGTACGCGGTGCTCCCCACGATGGGCGTCAGTGTCGGCACGGTCCCGTGGACGGCGAGCGTGGTCGGCAGCGGCATTCGGTCCACCAGGTCTTCGGCCGCGGTGAGCAGGCCACGCTCCAGCAGCGCGGCGGGCATCACCGTAGAGACCAGTTCCCTGAGGCCGTGTGCGGCATCGTCGATGCGGACGCGGAGTTGCGTGGCTGCTTCGGGCAGCGCCTCAGGAGTGTCGCGCAGCTCAGCCATCTGCTGAGCCTGCAGTGCCAGCAGCACGAGCTCGACTTGGAGGCCGTCGTGCAGGTTCTGCGCGATACCGCGTCGTTCGCGGTCGCCAGCCTCGACCAGACGCTCCCTGGACACCTGCAGGGCGGCTTGGTTGGTGCGCAGCTCTGCGCTGAGCCGCTGGTTCTCCAGCGCGATCGCCACGATGGTTGCGGCAGCCCGCACCGGTTCGGGGTCCGGATTCAGGTCCGTGTCGTAGGTGATCATCCCGAGTGTTCGTCCCTGGTAGTCAACCTCGACGCTGGCCCGATCCTCGCCCGGCGCAGGCCCCTCTGGTGTGCGCTGCGACCCCGGGAGCCCGTCGTCCGACTGGTACTGAAGCTGGACCGACGGGTCGCCCAAGGTCTGCCGCAGGGCGGTGAGCAGCGGCTCGCTCGACTGCGTCGTGGGGTCAGCGATCCACGCGCCCAGCTCCTCGATGTCGCCGGTGCGGGCAAAGACGCCCTGGAGCATCGCCAGCAGCAGCGCCACTGGGAGCCCGGCGAGCATGGTCAGCTGGAAGATCAGCAAGGTCAACGGTGACCACCCCAGCAGTGGGCTCAAGACGTTCGCACCGACCGGGATGCAGAGCACCGCCAGGATGCCGTAGGCGTAGAACAGGACCAGGACGCGGCGCTGCTCGGCCGGCGCCCTTCGACTGCGCTGCAGCAACACCCAGGCCGTGGCGAGCATGACCAGTACCCCCGCAGCTGCCTGGACGGCAAGGCCCTGGGCCGCCAGGGCCGGGCGGTCGGCGATCACGAGCGTCACCTGCGGGCTCCCGCTGGCCGCGAACAGGTACTGCGGTGCCTGCAGGAGGACGGCGACGACGAACGCGGCAGGCACGGTCACACGCGAGACCGTCGTTCGCAGCTGCCCGGACGGGAACGCGTGCAACAGCCACACGACGAATGCCAGGGGTGCGCTGGCGAAGACGGTTCCGGCAGCGGCGAGGGACGGGACGCTCAGATTGCCCGCGGCGGCCATGAACCAGGACAAGCCGGCCAGGACCAGGATGGGGCCAGTGCGGTTCCCCGGGCGGCGGGTCCACGCCACCAAGCCGCAGGCAACGTAGACCAGCCCGGTGAGGCCCAGGCACCAGAACGCGACAGGAGCTCCTTGCTCGACCAGCAGCGCGGTCTCTCCGAGGGAGAGCATCACGGTAGCGAGCGCGAGCAGCGTCAACGCCCGGAGCAGGGACTGTCGCAGGCCCGACCGGTGCTGCGCCCCAGTCCGCACGGCCCACATGACAGCACCCCCGAGCATTCCGCGACTAGGGATTCACCGTGCTGCGTGCGACTGGAGTCGCCCCACGACGCAGACCCAGATCCCTTGTCCACGACCTATGACGAGCCAAGGCTAGGAGCGGCCCCGGCGGCGGGAGGAACCGATGGCGACGATGGGCACTGCGGACGCGTCGGGAAAGGTGTGGGGGCGGCCGGTGGCGTCGCTCGCCCCGGCGGCGATGTCGGCAGTGCTGCTGACGACGCTGCTGACGACGCTGCTCACGGGCTGCACGGTCCCGGGCGAAACCCTGGCTGTGTCGCCCGGCGGCGACGGCGCCCCGTCCGGACGGTCAATCGACGTCGGACGGCTGCCGAGCGACGCGCGACGCATCCTGGCCAAGCCCGAGTACCGCGGAGCCCGCTGGCTGTACCGCGTGAGCGACCTGCGCACGGGCGAGGTCCTGCTCGCCTCTCGGCCCGACGAGTTGGTGTTCACCGGCTCCACCGCCAAGCAGTTCACTGTCGGTACGGCCTACGCAACGCTCGGGCCTAACGCCACGATCACCACCCCGGTCTACGCGACGAGCCCCGTGAAGCGTGGCCGGCTCGACGGGGACCTCGTCCTGGTGGGCTCCGGCGACCTCGCCATGGGCGGCCGCGGCGCACTCCAGGGGCGGGTCGACCAGGCATTCACCGCGACCACTATCGACCACATCTACGCCGACCTCGCACCCAACGGCGCCGTCGTGAGGGCCGACCCCCTCGCTGGGTTGAACAGTCTGGCCGCGCAGGTCGCGGAGTCGGGGATCCGGCGTGTTGATGGGGATGTCGTCATCGACACCAGGCTGTGGGAGACCTACTCGGGCCAGGAAGGCCCCGTGCCGCCCATCTTCATCAACGACAACCTGCTGGACATCACCGTCACCGCAGCGGCCGTCGGCCAAGCAGCCACGATCACCACCCGTCCGAAGACCACCGCCTTCACAGTGGTGTCGAAGGTGAGGACTGCGGCCGGCGCCACGCCGGCGCAGCTGTCGGTCGACGCTGACCCGCAGAACTCCAGGAAGCTGACCGTGTCCGGACGGATCGCTGAAGGCGCCTCCCAGTTGACCATCTACCGCGTGCCGGACGCTGCCAGGTGGGCACGGACACTGTTCGTCGAGGCGCTGGAACGGGCCGGCGTGCGCGTCCGTGCTGCCGCGACGGCGTCGAACGACCAATCCGACCTGCCCGCGGCGGGGAGGTACGCCGATCTCGTGCCGACCGCCAGCATGACGTCGCCACCGTTACGGAAGTTCGGCAAGATGATCTTGCTGACGAGCTACAACACCGGCGCCAACGCTGTGTTGTGCCTGCTCGCCGTGGGACGCGGCTCGACCGACTGCAACGACGGCCTGCAGTCCATCAGGACGCAGGTGCAGAAGGCCGGACTTGACTCCGACCAGGTGTTCCTCGTCGACGGGCAGGGCGGCGACCCCGCCTCGACCACACCGACGCAGATGGCCACGTGGATGACGTGGGCACGATCCCAGCCCTGGGGGGACGTGCTGGTCGCCGGACAGCCGGTCCTCGGAGTCTCGGGCACCCTGGCGTCGTCGGAACGCGACAGCCCGGCCAGGGGAAAGGTCGCCGCGAAGACCGGCACGAGCCTGTCCGTCGATCCGGCGACGGGCGGTGGCTACTCCAAGGTGCAGAGCCTTGCCGGCTACCTGACCACCGATGAAGGCCGGGTGCTGGTGCTCGCGCTGTCGATGAGCGGTGGCACCTATCCCGACGTGCTGACCGCGCTGGTTGGCGCAGCCGACGACGTCAACGCCGTTGCCGCGGCGATTCAGCAGGCGTTGTGAGCCCACCACCGTCGTCAGCCAGAGTGACGTGAGTTCGCATACCTAGCAGTGCAAGGTATGCTTGCTCCATCGTTCAGCCGCGTAGGCGCGACAGGAGGGATGGTGGGGGTACGCGTGGGCATGTCCATCGAGAAGGATCTCGTCGCCGCGTCGGCGACGCCGCTGGTGCTCGGCATCCTGGCGGAGGGGGAGTCCTACGGGTACGCCATTCTCAGGCGGGTCAGCGAGTTGTCCGGGGGCACTATGACGTGGACCGACGGAATGCTCTACCCGCTGTTGCACCGACTGGAGCGGCTGGGCCTGGTGCAGGGAGCCTGGCACGTCGCCGCGAACGGGCGCCGGCGCAAGCAGTACGCCATCACGGCCGCCGGGCTGGCCGCCCTCGCCGAGCGGCGCCAGCAGTGGCAGGCGGTCACCGAGGCACTCAACCGGGTGTTTCAGGTCGGCACGACCATGACGCCGACGTCGTCGGCGGTGCGATCCGCATGGTGACCCTGGCAGCCGGGCCCGGCGGGGACCTTGAGGCCCAGATCGAGCAGTGGCGACAGTTCGTCGCCCGGCGTCACGCCATGGCGAAGGATGACGTCGACGAGCTGGAAGACCACTTGCGCGGCCACGTCGCGGACCTGGGGCGGGTTGGGCTGACCGAGGACGAGGCGTTCCTGGTTGCGGTCAAGCGCATGGGCAGCCTCGACGAGGTCTCGCAAGAGTTCGCCCGTGAGCATTCCGACCGGTTGTGGCGCCAGCTCGTGCTCCCCTCGGCGGGGGACGCCCGATCGAACCGGCGTGCTCGGCGCGAGCTGCTGCTCGTGCTGCTCCTCGCAGTCGCGTCAGGGCTCGCCATCAACCTGCCCGAGCTGTTCGGCATCAGCCTGAACGAGGACGGCGCGTTCTACGCACGCAACCTCAGCCTGTTCTCGCTGCCCTTCCTTGCGGGCTACTTCGCCTGGAAGCGAGGCATGGCCCCCACGCGTGCCCTCGGCATGCTGGTACCACCGTTCCTGCTGGGCGCTGCACTGGTCAACGCGCCGATGTTCGTCCCCGGCGGTTCGACCCAGGTGCTGGCTGCGATCCACCTGCCGATCGTCCTGTGGTTCGTGGTCGGGCTCGCGTACGTGGGCGGCGACTGGCGTAGCCACCAGCCACGGATGGACTTCATCCGCTTCACCGGGGAATGGGCGATCTACTACACCCTGCTCGCGCTCGGGGGTGGCGTGCTGGTCGGCCTGACCGCGGCCGGATTCGCCGCGGTCTCAGTGGAGATCGAGCCTGTCCTGACCGAGTGGGTGCTGCCCTGCGGGGCGATGGGCGCGGTGATGGTCGCCGCGTGGTTGGTCGAGGCCAAGCAGAGCGTGGTCGAGAACATGGCGCCCGTCCTCACTCGGGTGTTCACCCCGCTGACCACGCTCATGCTGCTGGCGCTGCTCACCGCGACACTCGCCGCGGGCGACGTCGTCGAGGCCGATCGCACCCTGCTGATCCTGGTGGATCTCATCCTGGTGCTGGTGTTCGGTCTGCTGCTGTACTCGGTCTCCGCGCGCGACGCCGACGCCGCGCCGAGCGCGTTCGACCGGTGGCTGCTGCTCCTCCTCGCCAGCGCGGTCGTCGTCGACCTGCTCATGCTCGGCGCAATGCTCGGCCGAATCGCGGAGTTCGGGGCCAGCCCGAACAAGGTGGCCGCGCTGGGTCTGAACCTCGTGCTCCTGGTCAGCCTGACCTGGTCGGCCCGGCTGCTCGTCGAGTTCCTTCGCGGACGTCGACCCGCGGCGGCGCTGGAGCGGTGGCAGACGACGTACCTGCCGGTGCTTGCCGCATGGGCCGCCGTCGTCGTCGCGGTGCTCCCCCCGCTGTTCAGCTTCCAGTGACGGGAGATTGACCGGCGAGTGCCCGGCGAATGCGGGTACGGACAGGTCAGTCCGTCGACTGTGCCGCCGCCCGCTTGCGCCGCTTGCCCTCGTGCATCGCCTGCACCCGGGCCACCGGGATGGTGTGCCCTTGCGCCACCAGGTCGCGGTCGAGGGCCTGCGGCGGCGGCATCACCTCCTGCCACCGGTCGCGGCCGTCGAGCAGGGCGACGGCGGTCCGGACGGTGAACGCTGCTGGCGTCGCGTCGTCCAGGTCGTCCCAGGCCACGGGGAACGACACAGGCAGCCCGGGCCGCGCCCGGGGGCTGTACGCGGCGACAACGGTGGCGCCACCGACGCGGGTGCTGTCGAGGAACACCCTGCCGCCGCGATCGGCCTTGATGAAGGCGGTGGTGGCGACGGTGGGATCCAACTGCTCGGCGCGCGCGGCGGCAGCACGGGTGGCCGCAGCGACGTCCTCGACGCCGACATCCCCAGCCAGCGGCACGACCACATGCACGCCCTTGCTGCCGCTGGTCTTCGCCGCGCTGGCCATGCCGGCGTCATCGAGCACCTGACGAACCAGCCGGGCGACGGCGACGACGGGCGCGAAGCCACCGCCCTCAGGTGGGTCGAGGTCGAGCACGAGGGACGTCGGCTCGTCCCACGAGGCGCCCACAAACAGCTGCGGGTGGTACTCGACGGCCCGCTGGTTGGCCAGCCAGAGCAAGGTACGGCGATCGTTGGCGGCTGGGTACCGCACCTCGCCACGGGCGGTGCGCGCGGGCAGCGTCACCGTCGCGACCCAGGACGGCGCGGACGTCGGCAGGTGCTTCTGCATGAACGGCGCCTGGCCGGCGCGAACACGCACCACGGACAGCGCCCGCCCGGCGAGCACCCGGACGAGGAACGGGTGCACCGCGTCGATGTAGTCGACGAGGTCGCGCTTGGTGACACCAGCCCCATCGAACAGCTCGGCGTCCAGGTGGGTGAGCGGCACACCGGCCCGTTCCTCGTCTGCGGCCACCGACAGCAGCGTAGGGGCGCCACGTCGAGACGTGTGGAGTGAGCGTCTGCGGGTAGTGCGGGGCATGAGCATCAACCCCGAACCCGTCGAGCCCGTCGTCGACCCCGACCCGGACGTCGAGCCCATGACCGACCCGACCCCCGACGTGCAGCCCAGCACCGACCCCGAGCCGGCCGGGATGGAGTCGTCGGGCCTGGGCCACCCGACCGGGCAGGCCGGTAGCGGCGGGTACGGCGGACCGGACCCCGCGGGGGAAGGCGTTGAAGGCGTCGACGTCGTCGCGGGTGTGGAGGGCGAGCAGCCGCCGGCTGCCGAACCCACCGCCTGAGCCTTCGCGCTCGGCCCGGTGGCAGGCTGCCCCCGTGTCGCTCACCGTGCTCGACTGGCGTCGCGCCATGCACCGCCTCTACGCCGAGGTCCGCGCCGAGTCGGACCCGGCGTCAGCCCATGACCGGTGGCGATCAGGACGTCACCTGCTGCTGGCGGAGCACCCGGCCTCCCCACTGCCGCCAGCCGACCGCGCCGCCACCGCCGGGGTCCCGGTGGCCCCCTATGACGCCGCGCTGCGGTTCGACGTCACGGTGGACACGACTGCGTCGGCCAAATCCTGGGCGGCCGCTACCACCAGCGATGGCGCAGTGCCCTTCACTCGCCTGGGCGTCGTCGAGCTCGCGGCCGGCTGGTCATCGACCTCAACTTCGCGTACAACCCGTCCTGCGCGTACTCGCCCGCGTGGACCTGCCCGCTCGCGCCCCCCGGGAACCGCGTCACCGTGGCGGTGCCCGGCGGCGAGCGTTTCCGCTGAGCGGGGACGCTGTGCGCGGTCCGTGGCGACGGCGGACCGTCGTCGTCCGGGATGGGGCATTCCCCCGAGGCGCCAGCAGCTTCGCGGCGAACAGTCTCGACGCATGACGATCTCGGGCCGCTCTGCCGGGCAGCGACTGGAACTGGCGTTGGCGGCGGTCGACCTGCGGCGCCTGGCGGGCTACTGGGCGGGCTACTGGGCCGGCTACCGAGGGGCCGACTACCGCCCACCACGCGTGGCGTCGGGCGTCACGCCTGCGCCGTCGGCGGTGGGAGCTGCCCTCGCGAGTCGCGGAACGGTCGGCCGTTGACGGTGAACACGTCCTGGTCCAACGCCCCGCCGTCGGTCTCCAGCAGCACCTGCGTGCCGACCAGACCGTCGAGCTCGCCGGCCAGCAGCTCGGTGGTCCCGTCACCGTCGTAGTCGTGCGGTGCCCGGGTGGTCGTGACGTACCAGCGAGGCCCGAAGTCGACGACGGCGCGCCCGACGCAGAACTGCGTCCCGCAGCGTTCGAGGACGCCGGCGAGGGTGACCAGGTCGGTGCTCAAGTCTGTCCCGGGTGGGGTGGGCAAGGCGAGCAGGGCCACCAGCGCCCCGCCGCTGACCAGGCACGCAGCGCCGAGCACGACGGGACGACGCCGCACCCATCCTCCCAGGCCGGAGGCAGTGGCGGACCGTTGGGACGCGGCGGCAGTCCCCGCAGCCGCAGTCCCCACAGCGGCCAGCCCGGGCAGCGCCGGCTCCTGCAGGTGCACCGTCAGCTCCGCGCCGCCGTCCTCGCAGTTGCGTGCCGTGACCCGCCAGCCATGCTCGATGACCACCTTCTCCACGATGGCCAGCCCCAGGCCGGCACCAGGTCGGCCCCGAGCCTCGTCGGCACGGTAGAAGCGCTGGAAGACGTACGGGAGGTCGCCGGGCGGGATCCCAGGACCGTGATCACGGACCGTGAGTCGCGACTCGTCCAGCCGCACCTCGACGGTGCCGCCCGTGGGGCTCCACTTGGCGGCGTTGTCCACGAGGTTGCGCACCGCCCGCCACAACCGTGACCGATTCCCGAGGACGTGCACGGGCGTCAGGGACGCCATGACGTGCACATCAGGCCAGCTCCGCTGCGCCGCGTCGACGGCGTCCGCGACGACGTCGTGCAGGGAGACCTCGTCGACGCTGATGTCCCCGGGCTCTTCGCGTGCCAGGTCAAGGAGGTCGTCGGCCGCGCGCATGAGCCCGGACACCTCCGCGCGGATGTCGCTGTGGATGCGTTCGACCTCGGCTGGGGGCAGCTGCGCGGACGCAGCGGCGAGCACCTCGAGGTTCGTCCACACGGTGGTCAACGGGGTCCGCAGCTCGTGGGCGGCGTCCGCGACGAGGCGTCGCTGCCGCTGCTGGGCAACATCGAGACCGTCGAGCAGCGAGTTCACGCTGCTGGCGAGCTGACCGAGCTCGTCCGGTGTGTCCACGGCCAGCCGTTGCCGCAGGGAGCGGTCGCGGGCGAGGCGTTCCGCCCCGGTGGACAGCGCCGTGATGGGTCGTAACGCGCTGCGGGCCACGACGTCACCGAGCACCACCGCGAGCCCCAACGCCGCAAGCAGCCCCAACGACAGGATGAGCGCCAGGTGGGTGAGCAGCCCCTGGACATCGTCCAGCGATCGTGCGACGACGAGGGCTCCTTGGGGGACAGGGGCCGTCAGCACGCGCAGCCGCTCACCGTCGACGGTGATGGTGTCGTAGGCGCGGTCCCCCCGCCCGGCGGCGACATCCACCGCGACGTCGTTCACCGGAATGAGCGTGCCCGCCGCGTCCAGCGACACCACCGTGCCGTCGGGTCTCACCAGTTGGGCGTGCACGCGGTACGGCGCGTCCGTGTCCGCGGGGACCACCGCGGCAGGCCCAGCGGTCTCCAGGCGGAGCGAGATGGCCTCGACTTCCCTGCGCAGGTCAGCATCCGCGGCCTGGTGCAGATCCGCCCGCTCGGCGGAGTACGCCATCGCGGCCGTCGCCAGCGCCGCCACGGAGACCGCACCGGCGGTGGTGAGCGCGAGGCGGATCCGCAGGTTCACGGCGGGGATGCTGCGGGTCGAGGGGATGCGGCGGACACGTCACGAAGTGTCCGCCTGCGTCGACCCCCTGCGAAGGGGGATGTTGTGTGGCTCGTGCGCGGCGCCTGACTGGCGGTCCGGCAGGGTGGTCCAGCCCTCGTCGGCGTTCTGCGCGCCGGCCGCGACAGCCGTCACGTTCGTGCTAGGAACGACGGATGGACTGGAGCCTGGAGGTTGTCGTCGTCCCGGTGCGCGACGTGGATGTGGCGGTGACGTTCTACCGTGACCAGGTCGGCTTCGCGCTGGACCACGACACCCGCATCGACGCGGAGCAGCGGCTGGTGCAGCTGACCCCTCGCGGGTCCGGCTGCTCGATCGTCGTGGGCACTCTGCCGAACCTCCAGCAGATGCCGCCCGGCTCGATGCACGGCCTGCAATTGGTCGTCCCCAACGCCCGCGAGGCGCACGCCGAGCTGGCCGAGCGTGGGGTGCCCGTCGGTGAGGTGCAGGTCATCGACCCGCGAGACGGCGGTACCTTGTTCGCCTTCGCCGACCCGGACGGCAACACCTGGGTGGTGCAGGAGATCAAGGCCCGCGCCGAGCAGCCCTTGCTGGGAGGCGCCGCACCACGCGGTGACGGCGCCAGCGGGTAAACCTCCGGCACACCAGCGCTGACGTCTGGCGGCACTGGCGTCGACGGGGTTGCGCGGGCTCGTCGGCGTATCACCGCCCGGGCGGGCCGCTCCTGACCAGCCGTGACCCCTCGATCGACGTTCGCCTTCCTGGTCCACCCGCGTACCGATGTCCGCGCCGACCTGGCGGGGGTGTGGCGCCCGCTGGGCAGCGTGCCGAACGTCGTCTACGAACACGTGCTGCGGCTGCCCCTGCCGCCGTCCTCGGTCGGTGCCGTCCACATCGCCCCTGGAGCCGAGCCCCCATTGGGGGCCGAGGCGACGCCGCATCCGGGCCTGCTCGGCCACCTCATACTCGTCCCGCGCACCCCTCGGCAGCTGCTCGCGCAGCGCGGAGCGGCGGCCGGCATCACTCGGAGCCGGCTCGCGGCGGCAGTCGACGTCGCAGCTGGGCTGGGCGCCGACTTCGTCGGCCTTGGAGCGCTCACCGCGCCCGCGTCCGCCGGCGGGCGGGCCTTGCAGGGCCACCGCGAGATCGGGCTGACGAACGGCAACGCCTTCACCGCGGCCGTCACGGCCGACCAGGTCCAGGCACTGCTGCCGCACGCCCCGCAGGCCGGTCCAGCGGCTGGCGTCGTGGCCGTCGTGGGGGCGACCGGCAG